>Ga0247611_10005639_pt1 | contig 16425 bp, 21 predicted proteins | sample 177DNAGHGhighgp2_FD_192422 | JGI IMG/M metagenome (GOLD analysis project Ga0247611, IMG submission 192422) | Sheep rumen microbial communities from Palmerston North, Manawatu-Wanganui, New Zealand - 1770 DNA GHGhigh gp2 | ecosystem: Host-associated > Mammals > Digestive system > Stomach > Rumen... | reverse complement strand
AAAATACCATCACTCGATATCCCATAACTGACTTCCCCTGAAATTAAAATCCTCCACCCCTTTCTCAGGGATTCAACTCCTTAGCTCTCCAGCTATAATACTCTCTATAAGCATAGCATTATCCACTACACTTCTCTCCCTTCTATCCTTCATTTACTATAATAAACAAATAAAATGTTAAAAACTTGTTAAAACTTAAACTCTTCCTCCCATCTCTCTAAATGCTACCCTACCACTCATCACACTCTCACTCCAAGGCTCTCACTACCTCTCCCAACGATAGCCGTGGTCCATGATATCCTAAGTAGCATCAAGAGACGAAATCATAACTACTAAGCCACTCTTCGAGATTTTCGTCAGTGACTAAACTCTCTCAATCACGACTTATTTCGAAGTGGTCAACGAGAGCTTGAACAAGGTCTTTTTTCTTCATGATTGTTATATATTAAGAATCTAAAATGCTTAAATCAGTAAGGATTCAATCAACAAGCAAACGGATATCGTAGAATCCCTTAGAAATAAATCTAGCATATGCTTCTTTGATATCTTCTAAATCATCAGAAGCTTTCATAGGATACTTTAATCCATAGTCGAAAGTTTTGGCACGAAGCTCATACTTTTTGTCTGTTACTCTGTACATTTTTATAAATAGTTATTAATAAAATCACATAATTTCTTTTTAGAATCAGAATTCAATTTAGAATCATTTAGAATCATATTTTTCAAATTAAGCAATAATGCAGAACTAGCATTTCTGTCAATTAATTGATTTGCTAATTGCATGTAGTTTTTTACTAGAAAATCTTGTGTCATGATTGAAAAATATTAAAGATTAAAATCTGAAATATCAATATAATATATATTGACAATAGTATAATACAAATCCCAATATCAAATAAAATATAAATATAAAAAAATGGGATAACTAATAGTTATCGGTCCTATAAATCTGTGCACCAAATCAATTATATATATCGGAATCCTAATTAAAATATATTATATCAAAAATGGGGTAACTTTTGGTTATCGGTCCCCTGCATCCCCCAAGAGCAATACACCCAAAAAAATTTTTTCCGGTCCGCGGCGGGCTGGCTCATCTCTACTCTGGAGGGGTATAGTGTAAAAGAGCGAAAAAAGAGTAGAGGGAGGAGTAGGAGAAGTATGGATTAGAGTAATGATAAGAATTTCCTCGGGAGGGGGGGTAGGATAGGAAGTGGAAAGAGGATGGGAGCTGGTTTTGAGAAAGAGTAATTAGGAATTTGGGAGGGAGGAAAAAATTGCAAGGGTTGATGGTTTTATGTTTTAAATAGGAAAAAAAGTGAAAAAGGGGGTTTACTTTAGGAAGTAGATTGTTATAAAGTAAGTGTACAGGGTGTGGAAAACGCATGATGTACAAACACTTCTAGTTACTCATCTTAGTAGAAGTTGAATCGTAGCGTTCTTGAGACGTATTCGAGAAAGGAAGCTTATTCGGGGAGCTTGCAATAGTTTACCCGAAAAGACTGTTGTGAGTTCCTTGGATAAGTTTTTTATTATGATGAGTGGTTAGGAAATTTTATCTTTTTATTAGGATGAGTATGACAAGTATGGAAGATGATTTATTTGCTTCTTATAGGAAGTATAAGGCAAAGATGGTAGATTCCCCATGATATGAGCCGTTGTGACAGAGTGTAGTTTCTAAGGAGATGGTAGAGGATAGTAAGAAGAAGAGAATAAGTGATTATCATAAGGAGTATTACAAGAAGAACAGGGAGAGGATAAGGAAGTATCAAAGATTATATGATAGGAAGAGGAACGAGAATTGAAATCACAGATGAGACATGATATGAAATCAGAAGAGGGTTTATGAGTATTTATTAGAGCAGTATAGGAAGTGAAAGGATTCGCCAAGGTGAACGGAGATAGCTAGAGCGTTATGAATCTGAGAGAATTCTGTGTATACAGCGATATTTAAGTTAACTAAGAAGTGATATGTGGGAAGGGGTTCGTATGGAAGGTATATATTATTAAAATTTCCTGAGAATGAGCAGATAACAGTTAATGATATAGAGATAACAGTTAATGATATAGAGAACACTATTGATGTTTTGAAGGAAAGGAGTAAGGATGAATGAAAGTTATTTATGACTACTGAAGAAGATTATAATAAGTTAGTTCATATGAATGAAGAATTAAAGAAAGAGCTCGGAGAGGTTAGGAAGGAGAACGAGGAATTGAAGAGACAGGTTGATAATAGTGTAGGACATATAGATTCCTTAATGAATTCTAATAGTAATTTGGAGGAGAAGAATTTATCGTTATGTGGTCAGATAGAGGAATTAAAATGAGTAGTAAAAGTTTTATTAAGATATTTTCAATAGATTTATATTATTAATTATTTACAGATGGAAACTATAAAGGGAGAAGAAAAATCTGAATTAGAAAGAATATCAAATTATTATTTAGAAAGAGCCTCAAATGGTATAGCTGAAAGCTGAGAGAGAAGTATTATTTCAGTATTAAATAACAGACCACGATATTTAAGGTGGATACCTAAAAAATTTTATGTTAAACACTTTATAGAGATACATTATCATAATGCACGACCTTTAGTTTTACCTGTAAAGAATTGACTAAAGATAGAAACAGAGCTTAGAGTTTATGATAAGTTAAGAAAAAAATATGTAGAAGTTATTTAATCAGATTTATTTACTTAATTTAATAACCTATGGAAAAGAAAGAAAAAGAATTAGAAAAGCTGAAAGATTTTAAGTTATATGTTTTTGAATGAGATGTATATGTGAAAGCTGAAGATTATAAGAAGTTAGCAATAGAAAATAAAAAGCTGAAAGAGGAAAACGAGATACAAAAAAAGCTCAATTTATGAGAAAGAACGGAATACTTAAAATGTATAGAAGAGCTGAAAAAAGAAAATGAAGAATTAAAGGAATATAAATCAATGTATGAATGACTTTGTAAATAATTAGACTTTTATATTAAAAAATAATTATAATGGGAAAAGTAGATTTATATAAAAAATGTAGAAAATGTGGTAGGATTTTGATTCCCTGAAGATTACGGTGTGATAATTGTAGAAAAGAAATAGAAGAGGGGTTAAAGAATAATATAGATAAACCATTTGAGTATTATTTTAGATATTATATAAAACACAGATGAGACAAACAGAAGGATGAATTAGTCGAGAATGAGACTGATTCGAGGTAAAGGAGACGTTGTTTACCTATTCAGAGGAAGAACAAGAGGAGAATAGGATAGCGAAAAATAACGCTGCTTTGGTGTTAAAACCTAAATTTATACCTGTGTATCCAGAAATGTTACACCATGGATATAGCTTAATTGAAGCTACGGTATTTGGATTTATAGAGTTTTTTCTTTGTAATAATGAGAGATTTTATTGCTCCAATGAGCAGATTGCAGAGATGTTAAATCTTAGTGAGAGGTCCATAAGTGCAGCAATTTCGAGACTTGAGGGGGATGGTCTGATTAAAAACAAATATAAGATAAAGGCTTGAGGAGGTAAGATTAGATTCATCGAAACGCAAAAAACTACGGTTCCGAATCGCAAAATATGCGAATCAGAGTCGCAAAATATGCATGATATATATAATAATATAATAAACAATAATCTATCTATATCTAACGATATAGATAATATATCTTATCCCCAAGAAAAAAATTGATGACCCATTAAACAAAAATCCAACATCACGCCACAAGAACAAACCCCATTCCCAGGCCCTCTCCCCGAGGAAGTGCAAGAGTTCTTAAAGGATTCATATGAGAAATATCCTAGTACAAAGTATCAGATAGATAAACAAGGTAGTAAATATTTCATGACCACTATAAAAGATTTTAGTAAACTTTGTCAAGAATATGGACGTGAGAATGTAGAAACAGTTCTTAGATTTATTAAACAAGATGAGTTTCGATGTAAACAAATACAAAGTATAGGAAAATTAAGAAAGAAAAATAAAGATGGAGTTCCTTATATAGTTGTAATTATGGAAAAAATACAACAATTTAAACCAAAGATTATAGATTTAGATAATATGCAATAGAAAAATGGCAGACCTAGCAGAAAGTAAACCTTTATACAAGATTACACTCATCTCTGGAAGAGAAATAATCACATCTGTTTCGATGGATTTGATAGAAAAAGCTATGGCTACATCAAAAATGATAAAAGCTGCTTGAGTGTTAATCAATTCTAGTTCTATTTCTACAGTAGAACAGTATAGATGAGATGATATAGACCATTTTCTAGTATGAATAACAGACCCTATTATGAAAGATAAACTACAAGAGATAATAAAGGAGAGAAAATCTAAAAATTTACAAACTAGAGGTGTAGAACACTTAATGCAAATTTATACCGATAGATATGAGAAAATAAACAACGGAGAATGTAATGAATGATAAATTATCTAGCTTGAAGTATCTACCGTTAATTCTAGCGTTTTTGCTCTAATAAGTAATTAATAAAACTTATGATAAAATTTGTTTACTTTTTCCCAAGAAAAGGTATATTAATAAAAATCTTTATCTATGATGATATTGATAGATGTTAAGAGATAGATGATGAAAGATTCTTTTAACAGAAGAGCATAGGGCAAAGATTTGCATGGATATGATATGTGAATTTTTGCATTTATGGCCTGATTATTCTACTAATAAACATCATATGAGTGTAAACGATTATACATTGAAGCAGTTTCAGAGTTGGGTTGGTAAGAAGATACCGTATAACCCGAGAGATAAGAAGGCAGAAAAGGCAAGAAGAGAAATGTTTTTATCTTTAGAGAGGGAAGATGATAAAACGTAGTAAAGTTCGATGAGACCCAAAAATTTCTTCTCGTAATGAGAGAACTGCTTTTAATAAAAACGTGGAAGAACATTTCTTAGAGTGAAAACCATTAAATTATCAACATAGTTACAAAAATAATTTTGCGTATACTTTAGAGAGACGTAAGTTGTATGTTAAGGTAATTGATTATATGTTAAAAAATCCGTTTGAAAGTTTTCGTTCTGTTGCGAGAAAGTTTGGAATACATAATAAAACTGTTTCCGAAATTTTAAATAAATATCCTAAAATCAAGATGCAAGTTAATGAAAACAGGGAAAAAGAGATTCTTGATATGTATGAAGATGTTTTATATAATATTGCTGAAATAACGCATAAAAACATTGAGAAATACAAGGAATCTGATGAAAAACTCAGAACAACTGAGTTAAAGGACCTTTCAACAATTGCGAAGGAAACGCAAGAAAGGAAGAATTTAGTAGAGTGAAAGCCTACAGAGAATCAAAATATTAATATTACGTTTAACTAATGGATATAGATATTAAGCTAACAGATAATCAGAAAAAAGCAATGTCTGCTTTACAAGATGCTGTCCATACTGCGATATGATATGGAGGATGAGCTTGATGATGAAAATCCTTCTTATGAGTTATTTGGGTCTGGTTAATGTGTGTTAAATATCCAGGAGTAAGGTATGCGTTAGTTAGGGACACGATTAAAAATCTAAAGAATACTACAGTTGTCTCATTGGAAAAATTCTATGATATATATAATATTCCAGATGCAATGAGATGAAAGATATCAGAACAAAAATCATTAATAAAATTCCCTAATTGAAGTACTATTATCTTGTTAGAGTGATGTTATTATCCAAGTGACCCGTTGTATAATAGATTTGGTTCATTAGAACTTACTTGAGCATTTATAGAGGAATCTGCAGAAGTACCATTAGATGCTATTAAGATTATAACAACCAGAGTATGAAGGTATAAGAATGAAGAGTATGGAATCTTAGGTAAGGTGTTAGAAACGTTTAACCCTAATCCATGACACGTTTATGAGAGATATTATAAAGGAAAGGGTTGACCAAAGAGTATATTTATAGAATCATTGGTATATTCTAACACCTTTATGGATAAAGGATATATCGAGAATCTTGAGAATGCAGATGAGAGTATAAAGAAGAGATTATTATATGGACAATGGGACTTTGAAGATGATACATGGATGTTATTTAAGAAAAAAGATATAGATAATCTATTTACAAATGAACAGAAATGAACAAAATACTGTATTGTAGCAGATGTAGCAAGATTTGGAAAAGATACTACAAGGATAAGTTTACGGAAATGAAATACATGGAAGAGAGTCTGGACTTATAAAAAGAATACAGTTACTGAAGCTATAGATAGTATTCTGTTTATTGCTTGACAATACGATGTTGACCATAGGGATATAATAATAGATTCGGATTGAGTATGATGAGGTGTTGTTGATGGAATAAGTTATGCTACAGGATTTATCAATAATGCTAGTCCTATAGTTACAGGAAGTAAACAGAATTATGCGAATTTAAAAACTCAGTGTGCGTTTGAATTAAAGAAGAAAATTGAAAACGGTGAAATTGCTATAGATTGGGACCACGACAATAAAGATAATGATTGGCATGATTTACAACAAGAGTTACTTAATACTTACATAGATGAAAAAAGTTTGGATGGAAAAACAAAAATAGAATCAAAGGAGAAGATGAAGGAAAGAATAGGAAGAAGTCCAGATTTGCTTGATACGATGATAATGAGAATGTATCCAGAATTAAGATGACAAAGTTATGAAATGGTTGAAGATTATTTATATGCTATTGACAGGTAGATGAAGAAAATTAAACTAACTGATGAGTTAAGACAAAAAATCTTGAGTGAGTATGCTCATTGATGGGAAGCTAATAGAAGTAAAAATGAGCTATTTGAATCTCAAAAGGATTTATTTGCTACAAAAAAGAATGACGAACTTTTAAAAAGTAATTTATTTTGGAGTATAAAAAGAACCGTACAAGCTACCTGTATAATTAACGAACCAGATGTTTTTTGGGAAGATATGGACCATGTATTTCAGCAAGAAGCTAGAAATTTTTCAAGAATGTATAAAGCAGATTATTTAAATAATGGATGGGATTTTGATAAATATATGGGAATAGATGATGTATGTAAATATTGAAAATTTGTTCAATTATTCTGTTGATGGGATAAAGAAAAGAAAATTCCTATAATTGAAAGAATAGACCCAAGATTTGTTTATCCATATAATGATGGTTCTATTTTAGTTAAGGATTATCCGTTCTTCTGATTCGATAGAATTATATCTAGACAAGAAGTTAAAAATCTATGATTCTCAGCTGAACGAGTAGAAAGAGTAATTCAAAATTATAAAGAATACGTCGGATGACTTCAAACAGAATCAGCATTTATGAGAAATATAGGAACATTCTATAACCCAGATACTTGAATGGTAACTATTCATTATCATTATACAAAAATTGATGATATATATTATCTTGTAATGATGATTTGATGAATTATAATTGATATAAGGGATATACCTGAAACGAAAGGAAAAAGAATTCCAATTGCAGTTACTTGATTCTCTTATAATTCAGCAGATTGGTGGTGAGAGTCTCTTATTGATATTATAGAAGATTCTCATAGAACAGAGCAATTATTGCTTAATCTATATAAAATTAAGGTTACAAGAGAAGCTACATGATGAAATATCTTCATAGATGAAGAGATATTTATGAAAAATCGTAATGCTCTTAAGAATCAATCTATTAAAAATAGATGGTTTCCAGTAAAAATGAGAGATATTACTAAACCTATTAATTCTATGGTATATGAATTACCACAAACTCAAGTTTCAGCAGATATATATAATTCACTTACAATGGTGAAAAATAAAGCAATGTCAGAATCGTTTGCAAATGCTTCAGCTCAGGGACTTGGTTTAAGTGATAATTCTAATCCTAATACAGCTACACAGAGTAAAATACAGAAAATTAATGCAAATATGATGACAACTCTTCAAAATAGCATTATATCTTATGGAAGTAAAGAATTTGCTACTCTTTATAGAGAGTTTATATTATATCGATGGAGGGATTCATCAGAAAAAGTAGTAAGAAATCCATCTAATGGTATAAGTTGAACATATATTAAACTTACTCCTAAGAAAATCAGATGAAATTTTGCTATAGTAATAGAAGATAGTATCCTTAGAGAAATAGATTTTGAGGAAAAGAAGAAGGCATATACAGAACAATATAATATGTTAGTAAACGACCCTAATACACCTAGTTTCTTATTAAGAAATATAAGAAAATCTATAAATTACTTTAGTTGATTAGATGAAAATGAAGTAGATTCTATGAATCAATTAGATTTGGAAGAATATCAATGTAAGCAAGATGTATTAATGTTGAATGAAAATCAGAGTATATATATTCCTGTTGATTGTGATGTTCAAATGAGATTATGGTATTATAACAAAGCTAAAGATACTAAAGCAAAAAATAGAGCTATTGAAGCATTGAAATATATAGTTTCTCAGAATTTATGAGTTCAACAATCCTCTATAGCACAACAACCTCAAATGGCATGAGGATTTCCAGGACAGGACCAAGAAGCAATAGCTTGAATGATGAATCAACCAAGAGCACAACAACCAAAGATAGAAAATCCATTAACTCAAGCTGAAGCTGAGAAAAACTTATTACAAGTTAATTGAATGCAATCTATATAGTTTTTAAATTCTAATATATTAAAATGGCTAAAAAAGCTAAAAATGTAAAACCAGTTGAAGAAGTTAAACAAGAGACTCCAACAGAGACTCCAACAGAAACAGAAACTCCAACTACATCCGGTGTAGAAGAAGATTCGCTTTCTGAAAAAAAATTAGAAAAAGAAATTAAACATGTGGAAGAGGAAATGACTGTTATTTGACATGTAAGAAGTAAGGTTTATCAAAAAAGTTCTTTTATTAAGACTAAAACTTTAAAAACTTTTCCTACTTTAAATCAATTACCTGAGGATATTAGAAAATATCTTACTAATAAGTGATGGGGAAGTAATGTTTATTTAAAATGAGAAGAACGATTATTGAAACATAAGGCAGATATGAACATGATTGAGAAACTTAAGAAGTTTTTATCTGACCATTATTTATAATGCGAAAAGAGTTAAGAGAGATAAACGAGATGTTTACTCCAATAAAAGAAAGAGAAGTTATAGATGATGCAGATATTGTTAGATATCAAAAAATTAGAGTTGCAAAAGAGTATTTTAACAATCTAATTAAGGATTATCTTAAAAAAAATCATATATCTATAGCTGAAATCACAAAAAAGGATATTAATTATCTCGGAAAAAAGTATAATGAAAAGGACAGAGAGATATTAATCCAACAAGTTATGTATCATTTAGAGACTAGCTTTGGTAAACCTCTGAAACGAATAAAAGAAAACGATAAAAGCGCTTTATTTAGAGAAATTGATTCAGATGGATGAATTAACTCCTGAGCAAAAAAGACTAATATCGAGTCTTGAGAAGAATGAAGCATTTCAACAGCTTCAGAAGATGGTAGATGAGATTTACGAGGAGACGAAGAAACAGATAGTAGTCCAAGCGGATAACTATTCAGCAGTAAAATCTCATGGATATACTATTTATGAAATCTTATGAGCATTTAATAACTGACTTAAGACTTTCGAAAACATTGTTCATGATATAGCTCATGAAGATGATGTTGAAAAAGCCGTAGAGGAAGTAAATAAAAGCGAGGAGGTAGCTTAAATCCTTCCTGAGCAGTTGGGACTCGTTAATCCCTAATCCGGTGGCAGTAGAATCCACGTATTTATATTCTATTCTAATATCATGACTGATATTGACTTACAAGAGGACTGAGAGGAAAAGAAAGAGTCCGGTTATGCTAAACTCAGAGCTAGCTTAAGAGAAAAGTATGAAGGACAAATTAACGACCTCGAAGAACAAGTTGCTAGTTTGAAATCTGCTAATGCTGCAACTAAGAAAAACTTCTTTGAAAGAAGTCTCAAAGCAGAAGGTTATGAAGGTGACTTTACTCAATTTGCTGATAAGTATTCAGACTTAGATGTAGATGAAATGGTTGCCCTTTATAAAGGTATGAATTGAGTAATTCAGAAAGAAGAACCTAAAAAAGATGCAGTGGAAGAGAATCAATTAGGTAGCAAAAGTGTCCTCTGAACTAATCCTACTGAAATTTCACAGGATGAATCAGTAGATAAGATGGACGGAAAAGCTTATCTCGATTATTTAAAAAGGAATATGTGACAGTTAGGATTAGGATAATTTATATCTTTTTAATCCTATTAAACAATGCCTAATACAGTTTACGCTACTAATACGATAGGAAGTACATATAAACAGAATGTTACTACTAACGTAAACAATCCAGGAAACAGTAATGCCTTTACTCAAACAGATTTCTTGGAAACTCTTTTGAGAAAATCATTCCTTGAGAATGGAGAACCATCAACTATCTTTATGCAACTTTGAGAAGCACCTATTTCTCAGAGATGATATAAGTCAGTTACATGGCCTAGATTAAATCCTATGAAAACTCCTCTTTCAGAAGCAACTCTTACAGAATGAGTTATTCCTGATGGACATGATAATGTTGTTACTACTTATACAGCTGACCCAATCTTGTTAGGAGACTATACAAAGATTACAGATGTATTAGATATGGAAACATTATTGGATATCATAGCAAGACAAGGAGTTGAATTATCTCATAATGCAAAGAGAATTATAGATGAACAAATCCAAATGATTCTCAATTCAGATTCAAATATTCCTGTTATTAATGCTGGAGATGTTGCTGACCCTTCAGATTTAACAACTTCTGATGTTATGTCATTCGACTTAGTATTGAATGCTATCACTTATTTAACTTCTCAAGGAGTTACTAATGAAAGATTCAAGGTTGTAATGCATCCAAATAACTTCAGAGATTTCTGTAAAGATTCTGCAACTAACACATGGATTAATAAAGTTATTTATGATAACTTCAAGGGAATTCAAGATGGATATGTAACATCTATTGAAAACTTCGATATCTATCTTTCTGCTAATATTAAACCATTAGTTATGAACGAAGGAGAAGATACAGAATTTAATATGTATCCTGCATATGCTCTTAGAAAAGGTGCATATGGAACTACATCATTAAGTGCTCTTCAAACATACTACAAACCATTTGGTTCTGCTGGTATTGCTGACCCATTAAATCAATTGGCAACAATTTGATGGAAGGCATACTTCGGATGTGCAGTTCTAAATCCATTCTTCATCGTAAGATTGAATTCAAGAGCTTCTACAGATTATGAATGGCAAAAAGCTATGTCTTAGAATACTTATACACTATAGGCTGGGTAAAACCAGCTTATAGTAATAAATATTTTATTCTTCATATATAACATATGGCAAAAGTAGAAGATAGAATAAACAGTTGGGCTAAATGAGAAGTAAGATGAAATAATCAGATTAATATGGATGTTCTAGTTAAGTGGTATAATAAATGATTACGTATTTTCCAAAAATACCTATTAGAATATGCTTCTTGATTATTAAATACTTCTGTTAGATTTCATACAATCACGAAAGGAATAGATGAATATGAACTTCCTTTAGGAATAGAGAATGTTCAAGATTTCTATTCAATTATACAATTAAGAGTAGCTTACAAGACCGATAAATATAATAGACCTATATATAAAGTTTGTAGACCCATAGATTTTGGTGAATATAATATTCAACCTATGAAAAACTATCCAGAAACAGGAGATGTTAAGCAACAAGGTTGAAGACAAGTTGGAGCTCCATATATTTGGAGATGAATATCTATGCAAAACCCTAGATATGTGTTTATATCAAAAAATAAAATAAAGATATTTCCTACTCCTATTGAAACTATTTCTATGGGGATGTCATTAACTTATAATTATATAGAAAAAGAAGTTGATAAAGATACAAATGAAGATAATTTAAATCTACCTTGGTATTTTTTCGATGCAATAGAAGATTATTTAAGTTATCAGTTATATCTTAAAGAAAATCCAGAATTAGCAGATGTTTATTTTCAAACATTCCAAACTACTCTTCATGATAATATATATGGATTAAATAGAGACCAAAGAGAATCAGAAGAAGAGATGATGAATACGTTTTATTTCAGTCATAATTAATAATGGCGTTAGGAGTTCAAAGAAAAAACAGCAGAAAGGCACAAACTATTAGTCAAGTTTCTTGGACTGATGGTACTTCTCTTGACCCATATTATTGATTAGAACATAGTTTTCAATATTCAAGGAATATAAATTGTGATGATGAAATACATTGATTAAAATTAAGTCAAAAAGCTATACGTTATGATGATACAGGAGATGCTAAATTATGAAAATGTCAATTAGTAAGTGCATGAGATATTGGAGTGATTGCTTTACCTGTATGAAACGAATCCACGAATATAAGGGTGTTTAATGAAGATAATTTTGATACAGGTTGAGAATATATAGGTGGTTGACGTTGAGGTCCTAATTGTTGTCCTGGAGTTGTTTTTCAAGAGTGATTTTGGTATTGAATTTGGGTACCAGATAATAATCAACCCATAGCTGGTATAAGAAGAATACAATTATGAGCAGGAACAGTAGTATGAGAAACATTTATACCACATGACCATACTAATACTTCAGATGATGCTATAGCTGATGAACATGATGATAACGGAGGACGTATGCATTGACCAATTACTGCTATACTAAACTATAATAACTCAAGATTAGTTGTAGCAGATGGACAAGATATTTGGGTATATTATCCAGAATTAGATACACTTCGTAATGGAACTCAGTGACGAAAGAAAACTTTATCATTTGAAGCAGGAGTCGACATAGTTTGACTAACTTGTACATTTGAATATTTAAAGATTTGGTGTAGAGATGAGTGATGGAACTCTAAAGTTTATTACTATCAAGGTAATAACAACTTAAGAGATACTTTTGTTTATAACGTAGTTGATTTATTTGGACAAAGAATAACAAGAGTGTTTTCCATAAATTCTGTAGATTATTATATAACTAGTACGGATGGTTCAGATTGATATGTTAATTTAAATAAATTAGTATGAGTTACTCCTATCCAATTATTTAAACAAAGAGCATGACTTACTAAGTATGATGTAAATCGAAAAGCACCATATTTTGTATGACCTGTATCTTTAGATGCTCCATATCAATCATGAAAATATTATATAGCAGATAGATATTGAGTATTTTGTTTTGATTTTAATCCTCAATGATATGATACTTGATATATGAAACGAGGATTAAACGATTACGATATTGATACTGGAAATCCAACACTAAATGGAAAAAGAGTATATGGAAGTTGTATCAATAAAAACTTTTTATATGTATCTGATGATGATTGATGTTGGAAGATAAGAATATACGACACATGAGTTGATTGATATCAAGATGCAGGAATTCTAGTTTCTAGAGAGTTTGAAGGATTAGAAGGTTGAACAATAACTAAAATGTTGGAATCTATTAAAATAAATTTTGAGTTAAATCCAGTTACAACCGGAAATGGTACAATTGATGTATATGTAAGTCCTAATAATTTGCGAAAGGATACAAATCTTTATGGAAGTACTTATAAACTACCAAAAGGAACTTGATTACCATTAAATATGGAAGATTATTATGATAATACATCTTATGATTGATGGTTTCACGTTATGCACATAGACCAAAATAATATATGAACAAGAATGGAAAAATCAGAACTTATTAATAAATTAGGACCTAGTTGAATTTCAGCTTTTGAATTTGATTGGCAAACGATAACTTATGCTATAGTAATAAATAAAGGAACTCAAGAAAAAGCAACACCTATAGTTAGACAAATTGATATTAATTATTATACAAAAGAAAAATTAAATGATGTTTATAATCTAAATAATCGTAATTAATGAAACGAAGACAGGAAGATTTAGAACATGAATATCTAGCATTCCCACCAGAATATCCGATTTCTGAAAATGAAGCACATTCAACATATGATACATTTATTAAACTTAGGGATACAATTATTTATTCTGATAAGGTTTACGCAAATAATGCTGGAAGAAGTTTGATTATATGAATAAAAACATCATGAGAACCAACTTGAACTATAGAAATACGAACACCAAATATCTTTAATCAAAAAATTGAACAAACTTGACCTGTTACTCCTGTTATAAAGGGAAAATATATAAAAGAAAATACAAATGGAGCAGAAATCGTATTATGATGAAGATATAGATTAACCCATAAGGAACAATTAGAGTGATTACAAAACACGCAGATAACAAGAGTAATTGGATATATATTACAAAAAAAACAAAACGGAACAGAAATACCAAGAGCAGTATTTGATTGGTCACGAAATACTGTTTGAGAGATAAAAAGAATAACATCTTTTGGTACAATTGATTGTGATTTAGAGAAAGGTGATATTCTAGAATTACATGTAGTTGACCAAGATAATGTAGAAATCCCATTATCACTACGACAACCAGATTCTAATCGATGGACAATAGAATATTTAGATTTACCTTATAATGTTTAATAAATGGCAGATGTTAAAAATCAGACACCTATGTTAGACCCAATAGCGTATAGACCTGAATATCAGGCAGATTTAGGTTGAGCTGTTTTACAAAATGCAGATATGAATCTTAATCAATATGGAGATGATAGTTCTGCTGCTAATTATAACGACCCATCTAAACGAGGTTGAGCTAATCAGAAATTCACAGGGGAAACAACTAAGAATTCACAAATTGCATATGACCCAAATATGACAATAGATAAACTTGACCCTAATTATAAATATGGTTGAGCAGCACAAATAGCTAACTCTAAAGAAGCTAATTATATTGCTTCTAGAAATGATAATATTGCATCTGCTTTATATAATGCTGGAACTACTTCTCGAGATGATGTAGAAGCTTTCTTAAACACTCAATCATGATTCTTTGATTCAAATTTCAACGAGAGACAGAATACAATAAATAGTATTTATAAAAGATTAGGTGATTATCAAACTGAATTAAATAAAGAAACACCACCAAAAGAGACTGAAAAAAAAGATGTCAGAGCAGAAATGGAAAAAGATTTAACTCCAGAACAAAGTAAACTATATGGAAAAGTAACACCAGATGGAGGAGTTACAACTCAATGAATTAATCCGTTAACTGATTGATATGCAATTAATCAACAAATAGTTCAGAGTAGAATTAATAAAGTAGTTGCTTTACAAAACATGAATGTTAATGATTTAGCAAATATTGTTTATTCTGGAACTACTCCTTATGGGGAAACAGCTATGAGAGATTGGAAAAAGTATGACCCAGCAGGATATGCAGAATATGAAAAAACATTAAAAGCTTTATATGCACAGGATAGAGTAAACTCATTAACCCATTGAGCTGCTCCGGAAAATGAAGTTAAAACGTTTACTAATTCAGTAGACCAAAACATAGAAAACGATGTTAATAATTTCGAAAAAGATAACTCTGGACCAGATTCAAAAGAATGAGCAAGTTATATACTTAATTTAAAATTAGAATCAGATGAAGCTGCACAAACAGCAAAACAGGAAATGAATAACATAAAAAAAGATGTAGCAGATATAGAAGCACAAATTGAAGATTTACCTAGACTTGCTAGGGAAAAATTTAAATGAGATACTCCAGATTATTTAGTTCAAGCATATATATCTAATAATCAACAGAGATTACAAAGAGAGTTAAGTAAATTAGAATCTAGATATAATGCAGCTGCAGAAATATATAAAACGGAGATTGCAGAAAAACAACGGGAAGCAGAATTTGAACTTAAACAAGCTGAATATAACAGAGCTATGACAAATGATAATTTTGATAGACAATATAAAATGACTAAACTTCAACAAGATTCAGTACAACGAGTTGATGGTATTCCTTATCAGTTTGATGCAGCTACTAATAGTTATATTCAATTAGATGATATTACTGCGATAACTCAATATAACACTAAAGTAAAAGATATGATAAATTATGGAAAAAGTATTATATGAGTTAAAACTTGATTAGAATGTGAATGATATACTGATAATCTAGCTGAGTATACAGCATGAGTTAGAATGGTATGAGCAAATGGTGAAGCTTCAACAACTGCTGCTGAAAAAATAGCTTATGCTACTGGTTGAGGTTATATAGATGAAAATGGAAAAATCGTTTATGGTGATGCTGATGTTTATGATATAATTCCACAAGTATGAGATATTGCTATTGGTGTATGATGACCTTATGATTCAACCTGGGGACATACTATGTATATTGATAGCGTATGGACTGATGCAAATTGAAAAATAAACTTTCATTATACAGCTACAAATAAATCAAGTAAGGATTGAGAATATACAGTATGATACGAATGAACTAAAACGTTAGATGATTTCATGAAAAATGGTTGAGTTTGATTTTGGAATCCTTATAAACAAGCA
>Ga0247611_10005638_pt1 | contig 16425 bp, 12 predicted proteins | sample 177DNAGHGhighgp2_FD_192422 | JGI IMG/M metagenome (GOLD analysis project Ga0247611, IMG submission 192422) | Sheep rumen microbial communities from Palmerston North, Manawatu-Wanganui, New Zealand - 1770 DNA GHGhigh gp2 | ecosystem: Host-associated > Mammals > Digestive system > Stomach > Rumen... | reverse complement strand
GAAACTTATCGGTACTTATATTGATGCTCTTCCGAAGCTGATTAATCCTCGCACGGGACATATCCACACATCGTTCAATCAGACGGTCACCGCCACTGGTCGTCTCTCCTCTTCAGACCCCAATCTACAAAACATCCCTATTCGTGGCGAGGACGGCAAGGAGATTCGCAAGGCGTTTATACCAGAGCCAGGATGTCTGTTCTTTTCAGCAGACTACTCACAGATTGAGCTGCGCGTAATGGCCCATCTGTCGCAGGACGAAAACATGGTTCGCGTGTTCAGCGAAGGCAAGGACCTGCATGCGGCAACAGCTGCCAACATCTACAAAAAACCGATAGAGGAGGTGACACGCGACGAACGAACGAAGTCGAAGCGCGCCAATTTCGGCATTATCTACGGCATCACCGTCTTTGGTCTCGCCGAGCGTCTTGATATTCCTCGCGAAGAGGCCAAGATGCTGATTGACGGCTACTTCCAGACTTTCCCACAGGTTCACGACTACATGGAGCAGTCGAAGGAAGTGGCACGTAAACAGGGCTATGTAGTGACCCTCTTCGGACGTCGTCGTTATCTGCCCGATATCAACTCCCACAATGCCACCGTTCGCGGCTTTGCTGAGCGCAACGCCATCAACGCCCCCATTCAGGGCACAGCTGCCGATATCATCAAGGTGGCCATGATACGTATCTTCCAGCGCTTTAAAGCCGAAGGCATCCGTTCTAAAATGATTCTCCAGGTGCACGACGAACTCAACTTCTCTGTCTATCCGGACGAGAAGGAACGTGTGGAGCATATCGTCCTTGAAGAGATGCAACGCGCCTTCCCCCTCAGCGTTCCCCTCGTTGCCGATAGCGGTTTCGGACAGAACTGGTTGGAGGCTCACTAAACAATAAAGGTCAGGCGTAGAAACCTGACCTTTTTCTTGTTGTTGCAGAGAACCGTTATAACTCTGTGACGCCTCCCGTCATGCCGTGTGACAGCTCCTTTCTCTTGGGATGGCCGGCATACTTCAGACCACCAACGCCAGAGACGCGACCGTTGATATATTCAGAAGCGTAGCAGTCGATGCCCCCTACTCCACTAACCCTCGCCTCAACATTTCTGGCTTTCAAGTCTTTAGCCTCTATACTGCCCACACCGCTACAGCTGTACTCGGCATCGTCAGCACGTCCATTTAATTTAATGCTACCCACACCGCTGCACGATACCTCAAGCGTCCTCGTGTCGAGCCTCTTCAGCACAAAGGCACCCACACCCGAGTTCTTAATCTCCAGTTCGTCAGTCTTCAGGCTGTCCATGTGGATTTCTGCAGCGCCGGAGTTCGTTATCTCGCGGAACGTCGGGCTATAGACGATAATTGTTATGTCCTTCGTATGGAGATTCACACCATGAGGCTTCTTAAAGCGGATTTCCAGTTCACCATGATCATTCTCGAACTCAAAATAGTCAATGTAGTTCTCTGGTGCTGACAGCGTCACACCGCTCTTGGCGCTCTGCACCAACTGGATGTTACCCACCACGTGGTTCTCCACCACATCAAAAGGCGCCTGCTGATACTTAACCTTGGTGATGTTTTTGCTGGCTTCAATGATTTTACCCTTATTACCGAAGTTCACCGTGCAGGATGATACCGCAAGTACCATAGCTGCCATCATAACTAACACATTTGTTTTCATATCTTTATGGTTTTTTGTTTCTGTTCTGTCCGTTAGACGCTGCAAAGATACAAAAAGTTGCAATTGCAGGAAATAATTATCAATTATCAATTGTCAATTATCAATTATTTCGTACCTTTGCACCCAGATTATAAACGTTTATAGAAGAAAATGGCATTAAAATGTGGTATCGTAGGACTCCCTAACGTGGGTAAGTCCACACTTTTCAACTGCCTGTCAAGTGCTAAGGCACAGGCAGCAAACTTTCCGTTCTGTACGATTGAACCCAACGTCGGCGTCATCACCGTTCCCGATGAGCGCCTGACCAAACTGGCCGAACTGGTGCACCCCGGTCGCATCGTTCCCGCCACCTGCGAGATAGTTGACATTGCCGGACTCGTGAAAGGTGCCTCGAAGGGCGAGGGACTTGGCAATAAGTTCCTCGGCAACATCCGCGAGACTGACGCCATCATCCACGTGCTGCGCTGCTTCGAGGACGATAACATCACGCACGTCGACGGCACCATCGACCCTATTCGCGATAAGGAAATCATCGACACGGAGCTCCAGCTGAAGGACCTTGAGACCATCGACTCGCGTCTGGCAAAGACAGAGAAGGCCGCTGCAGCCGGCAATAAAGATGCCAAAGTAGAGGTGACCGTGCTGAAAGCCTATAAAGAAGTGCTGGAGCAGGGCAAGAACGCCCGCATCGTGGAGTTTGATACCAAAGAGGAGCAAGACTGCGCCCGCAATCTCTTTCTGCTGACCTCAAAGCCCGTGCTCTACGTCTGCAACGTGGGCGAGGCCGAAGCCAAGAGTGGCAACGACTTCACCAAGAAGGTGGAAGCGCTGGCCAAGGAGGAAGGTGCAGAAGCTATGATCATCGCTGCCAAGACCGAGGAGGATATTGCTGAACTGGAGAGCTACGAGGACAAGCAAATGTTCTTGGAAGAGCTCGGACTGGAGGAGAGCGGCGTGAACCGCCTCATTAAGAAAGCTTATGCCCTGCTGAACCTCGAGACCTTCATCACCGCTGGCGAGATGGAGGTGAAGGCCTGGACCTACAAGAAAGGCTGGAAGGCTCCCCAGTGTGCCGGTGTCATCCATACCGACTTCGAGAAGGGCTTTATCCGCGCTGAGGTCATCAAGTACGACGACTACCTGCAGTATGGCTCCGAAGCCGCTGTCCGCGAGGCCGGCAAACTGGCTGTCGAGGGTAAGGACTACGTCGTTCAGGACGGCGACATCATGCACTTCCGCTTCAACGTGTAAGCGTGTTGCAACTTAGTCGCAACCAACTAAAAACATTCTATTATGGAGCAACTACTTTACGTCGTTTGGAACCCCGACTTGGAGGCCTTCCACCTTGGCCCCATGACGTTCCGCTGGTACTCCCTGTGCTGGCTCATCGGCCTGGCGCTGGCCTTCTTCATTGTGCGCCGTCTCTACAAGGAGCAGAAGATCAAGGACGAGCTGTTCGACCCCCTGTTCATCTACTGCTTCATCGGCATTCTGGCAGGCGCCCGTCTGGGCCATTGCATCTTCTACCAGCCCGACTATTTCCTGACCTCGTTCAAGGGCTTCTTCGAGATGCTGCTGCCCATCCATTTCCTGCCTGAGGGAGGATGGAAGCTCACTGGCTACGCAGGCTTGGCCTCACACGGCGGCACAGCCGGACTGATGCTCGCCCTGTGGCTCTACACCAAGCGCACGAAGCTCAGCATCTGGACCGTGCTCGACAACATAGCCATTGCCACCGGCACCACAGCCTGCTTCATCCGTCTGGGTAACCTCATGAACTCTGAGATTATCGGCAAGGTGACCGACGTGCCCTGGGCCTTCATCTTCGAGAAGGTCGACCCGATGCCCCGTCATCCCGGCCAGCTCTACGAAGCCATTGCCTATGCCCTGCTGTTTGTCATCATGATGATTATCTACAAGAAGAACTTTGGCTCAAACAACACCTTCCAGGTGGGCAAAGGCTGGTACTTCGGCTTCTGCCTGGCCTACATCTTCACCTTCCGCTTCTTCATCGAATACACCAAGGAGATTCAGGAAGCCTTCGAGGCCTCACTGCCCATCGACATGGGACAGATACTCTCCATCCCCTTCATCATCGTAGGTATCTACTGCATGATACGGGCAAGAAAGCAAGCGTCAATGATGCAATAAACGCTCATTTTCACAAAAAAACAACCATAAAAGAAAGAAACAGCCGACATTTTGCTGTTTCTTTCTTTTTTATTCGTATATTTGCGGCGACATAACACATACAAGCTATGAAAATACTACTAATCATACTTATGCTGGCAGGCAGCAGACTCACAGCTTCTGCCCAGACACAGGTCCTTGTGCTGCATCACAAAGACAACACGACGACAGACGTAGAGCTGTACACCAAACCAGCAATAACCTTCGAAGGCGACAAGATGCTGATTAACTCATCTGTCCTGCACATGGAACTGAAGGTGGGCGATGTCGTTCGCTTCTCGTATAAGGAGAAGAGCACCAACATTGAACACTCAGAGACAGATGCTACCTATACACAGCAGAACGGACTGATTGTCTTCAACGGCATACAAGATGCAAGTAAGATTACAGTCTATAAATCAGATGGAACCCGCATGCCCATACGTTTCAGCAATTACAACGGACAGCTGGGCTTCTCGCTCTCATCGCTCCCCACGGGTGTCTATATCCTGAGCATTAATGGTAAAACCGCTAAAATCGTACGGCCATGAAGAAGACTCTTTTATCATTTATACTCGTTCTGACAGCCATAACGGGTGCAGCCCAGACAGTAGGCGACGCCATTTACTTCTATCGTAACGACGGAGGCTTTAACGCTTTCTTCCGTGCCGACATCGATAGCATCACGTTCTCGACAATTGAGGGCGACAGCACGAATATCGATGGCATCATGGTGCAGACCATCCACACACCTGACAGCGCCTACGAGATTCCCTTGAGTGTTATCGACAGCGTCAGCTTTGTAAACCCGGAAACCATTCTGCAGCCTGACGTGGTGAGAATGGACGAGTCGATGCTCAGCTATCTGCAGGCTGTCGATGGCATGACGCTCGTGTTCAGCACGACGATGCCCTCGTCGCTTCGTCCTAAGAAAGGTGACCTTCTCCTGAGTGTCGTTCCCTCTAACCGCTTACTGAGCAATGGTTTTGCAGGAAAGGTGACAAGCATCAGCGAGACAGCAGGAACCCTACAGGTTGCTTGTGCTCGTGTTGATGACGTTAGCGACATCTTCGTCCAACTCATTGGCGTTGAACGTATCGGCGAGGACAACAGCGAAGCACAGGCTCGACGGAACGCTATGAATACAGGCAACATCCAGAAACAGTTCGTCAGTCTTGGATTAGAATACACAGGAGAACCGGTTGAGGATGCAGAATTGAAGCTGAATGGCTCGCTCAACGGTACTCTGTATGGCACATACGCCTATTTCTTCAATCTTTTCAACCAAGTTCTCGATGTGAAGATTCACCACGAGTGGGACTACACCATTGGTGGCGAATTCAAGATTGAGAAGAGCTTCGAGTGGCCCAACGAGAATAGCAAGTATCAGGAGAAGACACTATGGAAATTCCTCTTCCCTGTGGTAGCTCCAGTCTTTAAAGTCGAACTGACGGGCTCACCTTTTGTGAGCGCAGAGGGTAATGTCGAGTCTGCATTCAATTATCAAAGCAGGAAATATCCCTACACCACCTGCATCAAGTATGAGGATAAGAATGGTTTTAAGGGCAGTTACACAAAGCCCATGGAAGAGTCGGGAGAAGAGAACGAGCCATCATTCGATGCGCAAATATCTGTCAACGGCTCCGTAATGGCTGGAGGTAAGATGGGATTGTCGTTAGGCACCATCGACTTCTTTGGGGGCTATCTACTTGCCAAAGCCGATCTTGCCATCGGCCCCAAGTTAGAAGCCGACATCCATCTGGAGGGCAACACAGGCAATGACTGGAGCGACTTCTATGAAGCACATAAAGACAACAAACTGGAACTCGGACTGGTAGCTGATGTGGAGATTTACGGCGAAGCAAAATTCTGGGGCATAGAGAAAGCTAAGAAAACCGTCTTCGAAGAAACTTTTGAGTCGCCTTTCAAGTGGGAGCGGTATCTGCTTCCTGAGTTCGACAACCTCAAAGCCTATGGAATTAGCAATTACAATTCTTATGCCGATGCTTACTTCCACGCTACCCGTAAATGTCTGTTTCCCCTCGACCTGGGCGTCGCTGCCTACGATTGGAAGAACAGCTATCTGGGCAACTTCTACGATGCCTATGCACCCGCACGTACCTACAAAAGTGAGGAAGCTGATTACAAAGTCCGACTCGAAGGACTACCCAATGGTAAGGTCACCGTCAACCCAGTCATCAAGCTTTTCGACTACGAGATTCCAGTCCCCACATCGACAGAGCTCATCAAGGTAGAAACGTTGCCTGGTGAGAATAATGGCGACGGAACCTACACGTTAAAAGGAAAACTCTATGGCGGCGTAACAGGAAACTGGTATACCTTTACCTATGGCGAGACACCCAACCTGCTGACTGGCAATGCTACAAGTGAAGTCTTCTTTGTAGAGGCCTCACAGATAAACTCAGACGGGGAATATTCGTCTACGATTCCTCTTCCCGACTCAGAATACTTCCACTATGCAGCTGCTGTCACCACTTACGACTATCAAGGCAGAAACAATTGGTACAACGGCGAGCCTATAAAGGTAACACTGGTGGAAGACAATCCTGATGAACCTACACCTGGACAGGTAATTGACCTTGGACTCAGCGTGAAATGGGCTGGCTGGGACATTGGCTCCGACAGGCCCGAGGTGCCAGGCGACCTTTATGCCTGGGCTGAGACAGTGACGAAGAGCGAATACACATCGGCAAACTATAGTCACTACATCAATGGTGACATTGGCGGCGACTGGCGCTACACACCACTCTATTGCAACATAGATAAAGAAATCAGTGGCACACAATATGACGCTGCTCACGTGAAGTGGGGAGGCACCTGGCGTATGCCAACTAAGGAAGAGGCCGAGGAACTGCTGTCGCAATGTACAAAGAAAAAAATGACTTATAAAGGACAGAACGGATGGCTCTTGACAGGCCCCAACGGCAATAAAATTTTCCTGCCATTTACCATGCAACACGGCAATTTCTGGACAAGCACGTATAAAAACATATCATACCACGCAGCATGGACCATTTACAGCGTAGGTGTAAAAAGTCTTGAAGTCAACAACTTCCGTTGTTTCTTATATGATGGTCGCCATATCCGTGCCGTCTGCGATTAACAATCTCCACAACTGAAGCGCGTAATGCTAAGCAAGTATCGAAAAAAAACAATAACTTTTTTACTCACTTATTACTATTAGCTTATGAAGAAGAACATTTTCAAGTCAGCTGCGCTCGCAGCAGTCATCGCCCTTTCAGGCACAGTATTCATCAGTTGCGGAGGAGGCAGCGGAAGCAGTTCTGACAGCCCAGATATGTCTGCTGACGGCATACTCGGCTCTTTCCCCCAGAAATACTTCGAATGCATTGACGGCATAAACACAGCCAGAGCCGATATGGCTGTAGGTACAGAAGAAGAATACAAAGCCGCCAAAGCGAAACTCGCTGAACTGCAGGAAAAGCTGAAGACGCTGGCAGAGACCGAGAACCTTGCCTCGATAGAGATTCCCACAGAAATCGCTCAGGGCATTCCCTTCAAGGTGGTGAAACCGCTCGTCATTACGAATGTCGACGACCGTCAGCTGACACTTGAGGGTGAAGTGGAGAGCACTGAAGCCGTCGATCAGTACAAAGCTATCAACTACGGCTACTTGGTGGCCTACGATAAAGACGGCAAACCATTCTCCGTTGGCCAGCACGGACAATACGCTCCTGAGGACGGCAAACTCGATTGGGCTGCTGGCACTAAGGGCAAACTGACCATCTATCTCTCCATTGCTGCCTTCAACGTCGACGGTTTAGCCCGTCTGGGCAAACTGCTCATCGTAGACTCAAAGGCTGAGGAGCTGAAGCAGGCTGCTACAGCGATGTCTGAACTGCAGTCGGCAGCCATGCAGAAAACCCGTGAGGCATTTAAGAAGTAACACAATAAACTAAAAACCAAATTATTTCGACCATGAATGAAGAAAGCATGAATCCCGGCACGACCGGCTTAACCGTGAACGAGAGTATGAAGGCAGACCTGCTTTCTGCAGCAAGGTGGACTAAATTCCTGTGTATCATTGGATGCATCGGCATGGGCCTCATGGTCCTGGTTGCCATCCTGATGTTTTTCTTAGGCTCTACTATAGCCCGTGCTGCCAATGCGTATCCCCTGATGCCATTGGGAGGAGGTCTCGGCTTCATCTACCTGATTGTTGCAGCTATTTACATCTACCCCATCATCAAAGGCTTCCAGTTTGCCAACGGCGCCAAGAAGGCTTGCCTCTACAACGATGAGGCCGAACTGGCTCGCGGTTTCTCAGGACTGAGCTCGCTCACCAAGTTCCTGGGCATCCTCACCATCTTCGCCCTCGCTCTCTATGCCCTCAGCATCATCGTCGTCTTATTTGCCATCATGATAGGAGCATCTGCGCTAGGCTAGACCAATGAGACAATTCTACAATTATACAATCTTTTAAAAAAATCCAATGAAAAAGTTTCTTACATTCTCCATACTTATAATAAATCTACTTTTGTGCTCTGCCTGCGGGAGTGATGATAAAGATGAAGTTGTTGTACAAAACTTATTAATAGGCACTTGGGATATGGAACCCAACGAATATGGAGATATCTACGAGATGGTATTTATGGAAAATGGTCGCTTTATTGACAATGTCATAATTGACAAACAGATAGATGACATATTCGAAGGTACGTACATCATAAAAGAGAATATTGTTACTAAAAACTATTTAACCCATAAGGAAAGAAAAGGAAAAAGTGATCAATGGCTAGAAGGTGTCGTTGAAGAAGGGAATAAGACTTTCCGCTTCAACATTGAAGGAGATAAACTTACTATAAGTTCATTAAATAGTACTGAAAAGACTATTCTAACTAGAAAAAAAGAATAATTATATACCCCCACGAGTTTTGAAAAATACTCCATGAGTTTTGCGCGAAACTCATGGAGTATTTTTTAAAAGTCATGCACTATTTCAGAAGGGCTGGTTTACTACTTCCCAGAGACAATCTTTTTGATGTCGTTAAGCTTGTTCAAGGCCTCGAGTGGCGTGAGGTTGTTGACGTCGAGCCCAAGAATCTCGTCGCGCACCTGACAGAGCACGGGGTCATCGAGCTGGAAGAAGGAGAGCTGCATGCCCTCGCGAGTGGAGGCGATTTCGGCTGTGGGCTTACCAGCTGTACCGACAGAGGCATTCTCGGCCTCCAACTGCTTCAGAATGACGTTGGCGCGCTTGACGATGCTGCGAGGCATGCCGGCAATCTCGGCTACGTGGATACCAAACGAGTGCTCGCTCCCACCCCGTTCCAGCTTGCGCAGGAAGACCACCTTGCCCTCGACCTCCTTGACGGAGACGTTGTAGTTCTTGATGCGGCTGAAGTTCTTCTCCATCTCGTTGAGCTCATGATAGTGGGTGGCGAAGAGTGTGCGCGGATGTCCGGCCTTCTGGTTCTCGTGCAGGTATTCCACGATGGCCCAGGCAATCGAGATGCCGTCGTAGGTCGAGGTTCCGCGACCCAACTCGTCGAACAGCACCAGCGAGCGACTGGAGACATTATTGAGGATGTTCGAGGCCTCCGTCATCTCCACCATAAAAGTCGATTCGCCCAGCGAAATGTTGTCTGAGGCACCCACGCGAGTGAAGATTTTGTCTACCAGACCGATTTTCGCGGCCTCTGCGGGCACGAAGCAGCCCACTTGGGCCAAGAGTACTATCAGCGCCGTTTGACGCAGCAGCGCCGATTTACCGGCCATATTCGGGCCCGTAATGATGATTATCTGCTGTCGCTCGTTGTCCAGCTGTATGTCGTTGGGTATGTATGGCTCGCCTATCGGCAGTTCCTGTTCGATGACGGGATGACGGCCCTGACGGATGTCGAGCACGCAACTGTCGTCGATGACGGGACGCACGTAGCGGTTCTCCTCAGCCGTCTTGGCGAAGCTCAGCAGACAGTCGAGATGCGCCAGGATATTGGCGTTGATCTGTATCTGGGGAATGAACTCCTGCATGGCCTGCACCAGCTCGTTGAAGAGCCGCTGCTCGAGCGACAGAATCTTGTCCTCAGCGCCCAGGATTTTCTCCTCATACTCCTTCAGTTCCTGCGTGATGTAGCGCTCAGCCTGCGCCAGTGTCTGCTTGCGCACCCACTCTGCCGGCACCTGGTCCTTATAGGTGTTGCGAACCTCCAGATAGTAGCCGAAAACGTTGTTGTAGCCTATCTTCAGCGACTGGATGCCCGTCAGTTCGGCCTCGCGCTGCTGAATCTGCAACAGGTAATCCTTGCCTGAGTAGGCAATCTGTCGCAGCTCGTCAAGCTCTGCGTTCACGCCGTCGCGAATCACCCCACCCTTCTGCACCAGCTGTGGCGGATCGGGCTGCACCTCACGCTCTATGCGGTCACGAAGCGACTCGCAGAGGTTCAGTCGCTCCCCTACCCGCTTCAGTGCGTCGTTCTTGGCGTAGAGACAGGCCGTCTTGATGGGCTGAATGGCCTGCAACGCCACCTTCAGCTGCACCACCTCACGAGGCGACACTCGACCAACAGCCACTTTCGAGATGATGCGCTCCAAGTCGCCCACCCTGTGCAGCTGTTCGTCCACACACTGGCGGAAGTCGGGCTCACGATAGTAGTATTCCACAATGTCGAGGCGCTCGTTGATGGGACGCTCGTCCTTCAGCGGAAACACAAGCCAGCGACGCAGCAGACGACCACCCATCGGCGAGACCGTACGGTCAACGACGTCGAGCAGACTCTTGCCGTCTTCCTGCATCGGCTGGATGAGTTCCAGCGAGCGGATGGTGAACTTGTCGAGACGCACGTACTTCTCCTCTTCAATGCGCTGCAGCGACGTGATATGGCCTATCTGCGTGTGCTGTGTCAGCTCCAGATACTGCAGAATGGCGCCTGCAGCTATCAGACCGCTCTTCAGGTGGTCAACGCCAAAGCCCTTCATGTTCTTCACACGGAAGTGCTTCAGCAGTTTCTGCTGGGAACTCTGTTCTGTGAACACCCAGTCGTCGAGTTCGAAGGTAAAGAATTTCGTGCCGAAGTGCAGTTCGAAGTCCTTCTTACGCTGGCGGTCCAGCAGCACCTCCTTTGGCTGCAAGTTGCCCAGCATCTTCTCCACATAGTCATAGGTTCCCTCGCCTGTCAGGAACTCGCCCGTCGAAATGTCGAGGAACGAAACGCCGCACGACGCCTTGCCGAAGTGCACAGCACAAAGAAAGTTGTTCTCCTTGTAGTTCAGCACGTTATCGCTCAGGGCTACGCCTGGCGTCACCAGTTCTGTGATGCCACGCTTCACGAGTTTCTTCGTCAGCTTAGGGTCTTCCAGTTGGTCGCAGATGGCAACACGCTTACCTGCCCTGATGAGCTTCGGCAAGTACGTGTCCAAGGCGTGATGAGGGAAGCCCGCCATCTCGTCGCCCTTGCCACCAGCACCATTGTTGCGATGTGTCAGCGTAATGCCGAGAATGCGCGCAGCCGTTATGGCGTCCTCACAATATGTCTCGTAGAAGTCGCCACAACGGAACAACAGTACTGCATCAGGGTGCTTCGCCTTCAGGTCGAAGAACTGCTTCATCATCGGGGTCAGCTCCCCGTCTTTCTTTGCCATCTTTACGTTCTATTCTGATTTGGACGCAAAGTTAGCGCTTTTTTCCGAAAGGGCAAAATCTTTCGGCATATTAATACTTCTTCAGCAGGCGCAGAACGGCTTTGTCGAGTGATTCCGTCGGCTCTATGATATTGTAGTCCTGCCAGAAGGCCGGATCGCGGAAATAGTCGACTTTGTCGAAGAAAGCATCGCGCTGGTCAAACGACTCGCGGCCTTGTATGGGCTGCACGTCGCGATTGGTCGTGTTGGTCACCGCCATTTCGCAGAAAGCGGCAAACGATGTTGCCAGCAAGCGTCGCTTCCAGTCGCAGTTGAAGCGGAACGTCGTGCGGATATAGCTGAGGCGCGTCAGACCGTCAGCACCCTGCCGATAATCCAGGAGCAGCGACAGCTCCTTGGGCTTGAAGCGCACGCCGATGGGCTTGCTAATCAGCATCATCGCCGTTGCTTTCTCGCGGTCGCTCATGTCGAGTGACAGTTCAGCATGCGTGAAGGCCAGCGTCTCCTGGTCGATGTAGAGCTTGCCGTAATAGAGCGGATACTCCTTCTGCACAGCAGGTCTGAGGCTGATGACATACTGCATCCGTTCATCAATAGAGGTGGGAGTCTCCATCTTCAGGTCGTAATACTCCAGCTCCTGCTCGTTCAACAGGAATGTTGTGTTCTTCACCATATCGAGCTGAATGGGCGCCACTGGCCCGCCCAGCACTTTCACGCTGAGTGTGTCGCTCTGCTTGGGGCTAAGCAGTCGGCGCCCCTTGCTGATGGCCACCTTGTCGCGGAAGTTACTTTGCTTGTAACCCGTCTTATACATATCCACCACGCCTTCGGCCACACAGATGTAGTGCTGGCGCTTCATGGCCGTCTCGCGATAGAAACAGCGATAGAGTTCGGGCACCAGACTGTAGTTCTGTGGAATCTTGTTGATGGCAGCACGAACCAATTCATAAGGATTATTGCCTGTCACGAGTACTTCGCGCAGCTGTATGGCTGTCGGCTCCAGCCGTATCTTCAGGTTGTCTGACGGCAAGCCGTTCACAGCCAACCGCTTTGAACGGAAGCCAAGATGCGACACCACGATGGTCTCCAGCGCTTTATCACTCTTCAACGTGAAGAAACCGTCTTCGTTGGTAACGACCGTTACTCCTTCTGCCGCTACACTTGCACCACTAACGGGCTGGTTGGTAGTTCCGTTAATCACAGTACCGCTGACCACTGCCTTCTGAGCCAGCATGCTCATTGCCATCAGCAGCAAACATAATAACAATTCTCCTCTTTTCATGTCTATATAGTTTTGTTGTTTGGGGTTCAGTCTGCATCCTCACGTATAAACTCCGGCCGTTCATCGGGTAGGGTAGTGGTCACCTCAATATGCCTGAATGTGACGTTTCTGGCGTGTCTGACAAAAAAGCCCTTGGCAGGCAGCACGCCCCACATCGTCGCCTCAGGATAGTCCTTCTCTTTCTCGTCCTTCACCGCTTCGTTAATCTCCGGCAAGTCAGCCGAACAGACGCCTCCCTGCTGATGGATTGTAATGTCAGAGAGCCAGACGTCTTCCACAGGATAATCAGGCAAACCGGTAATGCTACAGCCCGTACGTCCGGCGTTGTTCACCGTAATGTTCGACAGATGAATGCCCTTGATGCGCCCCACGTGGTCAATGGGAATCAACGATTCAAAATCGTCGCCAGCCAACTTGTAGCCTCGGCCACGGTTGCCCAGACGGATGAAGATGGGCGACTCCGTACCCTCAGCCACGATGTTCGACACGTGTACGTTCTCCAACGTTCCGCCATCGGTAATCTCCAGCGACAGGGTAGAGGTGCCCCGCTTCGACGGGTCGCCGAAGAACTGGCTCGACTGGTCCTCGCTGGGCTTCACCACGCAGTTTGAGATGTTGATATTCTTGAAACCGCCATTTGTCTCTGTACCCAGCTTGATGGCGTTGCAATGGCTGCTGACGATACAGTTCTGGATGGCGATGTTTTCACACAATCGGGGAGATGTCGACTTCAGCGTGATGCCGTCGTCGTCGCTATCGGCAATGACATCGCTCACCGTTACATCGTGACAGCCGTCAAGGTCGAGCGCGTCGTTGTTGTAGTTGTTACGGTTGAAAATCTTGATACCGCGAATCTGCACACGGTCGCAGGCCAGATAGTGCTGCATCCAACAGCCAGAGTTCTTCAGCGTCACATCGATGATACGGATGTCCTGGCTCTGGATGAAGCGCAACAGGTGAGGACGCGTGATGCCCTCATCGTTCCACGTGAGTTTCTTGAATGCAGAACCTCGCCCGTCAATCGTTCCGAAGCCACTGATACTGACATCATTAACCTTGTCGGCATAGATAAGCTGGATGGTGCTGGTCTGTGTACGTAACGACACGTAGTCGGACTTCATCTTTCGGTAGTCCTTCAGGTCTGTACTACCATAAAGTATGGCTCCTGCTTCCAGGTGTAAGTCCACATGACTACGCAGCACGATGGTGCCCGTCTTGTAGGCTCCAGCCGGCACCACAACACGCCCGCCACCAGCCTCAGCACACATATCGATAGCCTGCTGGATGGCACTTGTACTGAGCATTGCCGTATCGCTTACAGCACCGCATTCAACGATGTTGTAATCCTTAGCCGACACAGCAACAGAGAGCTGTACTGCCAACATCATGCTTACTATCCTTCTATCCATGCTGCAAATATACAACTTTTTCTTGAATACGTTACGATATTTCGGAAAAAAAGCGTATTTTTGCCGCATGAACAGAAAGAGACTCGTTACCGTCACCATCACCTCGCTCGTTATGATGTCGTCATTGGCTCAACAGCCGTTGGACTGGGGCGACCAACTAAACGGAACCTACAAGAACCCAGTACTGAATGCTGACTACAGCGATCCCGACGTTATTCGCGTCGACGAACGCTATTATATGGTAGCCTCCGATTTCCATTTTCTGGGCATGCAGGTTCTTGAGTCGCGCGATATGGTGAACTGGCAAATCATCAGTCAGATTTACGACCGCTTCGACTTGCCCGGCTGGGATAGCAACCAGCATTACGCAGGTGGTTCCTGGGCACCGTCAATCCGTTATCACGATGGACTGTTCTATGTCTATTTCTGCACACCCGACGAAGGACTCTTCATGTCAACCGCCAGTGATCCTAACGGTCCTTGGAGTCCGCTTTATTGTGTGAAGGCCATCGAGAAATGGGAAGACCCGTGTCCCTTCTGGGATGAGGACGGACAGGCATACTTAGGACGCAGTCAATGGGGAGCAGGCCCTATCATTATCCATAAAATGTCAGCTGACGGACGCCAGCTGCTCGACGACGGCGTGACCGTCTATACGGGTCCTGTGGCTGAAGGCACGAAAATCATGAAACGCAACGGCTACTACTACCTTATTATCCCTGAGGGTGGGGTAGGACAGGGCTGGCAGACGGTGCTCCGCTCACAAAACATCTACGGCCCTTACGAGAAGCGCATTGTCCTGGAGCAAGGGTCAACAGCCATCAACGGCCCCCATCAAGGCGCCCTTGTCGAAGCAGCTGACAGTACTTGGTGGTTCTATCATTTCCAGGAGACACACCCTGCCGGCCGTGTGGTGCATCTTCAACCTGCACGCTGGAAGGACGACTGGCCACTCATTGGCGTTGACATCGACGGTAATGGGGTAGGGGAGCCTGTGGCTGTGTGGCAAAGTCCGCTTCCCACAAAGCCGGTGGCCTTACAGACCAGCGACGATTTCGATGGTCTCGGCCTACAGTGGCAATGGAATCATAATCCCGTAGAGACAGCGTGGAGCCTTAACGAGCGTTCTGGCTGGATGACATTCAAAATCCTGCCTGCCAACAACCTGAGAGAGAGCCGCAACTCGCTGACACAGAAGACCGTTGGTTACGAGAGCGAAGCGACCACACGTATTGACTGCAGCGCCTTGAAAGATGGTGATTACGCTGGACTACTCTGCACAGGCAAGCAGTTCTGGGGCATTGGCGTCTGCCGTCAAGACGGACGTACTCGATTTTATATGGAGCAGGACGGCGAGCGCACTTTGCTGAGCCCCTTCAAGCAGAAGACCGTTTATCTGCGCGTTACTATCGACAGCCAACAGAACCAACACCAGTTGGCTGTCAGCACCGATGGCAAATACTTCCTGCCCGTCGGCGAGCCTTTCGCACTTCGTATGGGCGACTGGAAGGGTTCGCGCGTTGGTCTCTACAGTTACAACACGGAGTCCCTTTTTGGCGGAACCGTCCATTTCGACTATTTCCATTACGATGTCAAAAGGTAACAATCCTGTTGATGATAACGCCAAACAGGAAGAATAATTAATGGTATTGAAAAAAGAAACGGGGTTTGAAGCATGTGCTCCAAACCCCGTTTTCTAATGATTTATCTGACGCTTTATTAAGCGAACGGATTCTCGGTGGGATAGTAGTCGCCCTTCGGGAAGTTGTAGTCAATCTCCTCAACGGGGATACCCATGTACTTGAGAACCTCCCACAGGTACTTACCGGCGTGCTCGAACATAACGGCAGCGTGGTGCGGATAGTGCTTCTCGATGAGGACGTGACGATAGAAGCGGCTCATGTTCTTGATACCGAAGATACCGATAGAACCGAATGAGCGTGTAGCTACGGGGATAATCTCGCCCTGAGCGATGTAAGCGCGCAGCTTGGTGTCGGCTGTAGACTGCAGACGATATACAGTAGCCTTACCGGGCTTCAGATCGCCCTCGAGCGTACCATTAGTAACCTCAACAGGCAGAGCGCGAGCCATAATGCGCTGGAAGCACATCTGGCAGTTGCAGACCTTCGAAGAAGCGGTGTTACCACAGTGGAAGCCCATGAAGATTTCCTTGTCGGTGTAGCTGTCGCACTCGAACTTCTTGCCCTCGATGCTCTCCTTGTACATATCCTTAGGAACGCTGTTGTTGATATCGAGCAGCGTAACG
>Ga0247611_10005637_pt1 | contig 16425 bp, 13 predicted proteins | sample 177DNAGHGhighgp2_FD_192422 | JGI IMG/M metagenome (GOLD analysis project Ga0247611, IMG submission 192422) | Sheep rumen microbial communities from Palmerston North, Manawatu-Wanganui, New Zealand - 1770 DNA GHGhigh gp2 | ecosystem: Host-associated > Mammals > Digestive system > Stomach > Rumen... | reverse complement strand
GCTGTGGTCGGAGCCTTTCTTGAACCGTCGTGCGGTAGGATGAACCACCAATCCACAGCATCCCTTGCAGTGTAGCACATGACCTTGGAGAGGGTCACTAAAAACTACTACTCTATAATACAAGGATGAATGCTAAAGGAAAGTATATAATTAAAAAACTATTTGAAGCGTATAATAGTCATCCCCAGCAACTTCCAGATGGAATCATTCTCCACTATATGGTCGATATAGGGAAGTATGAAACAATAGAAAAAGCAAAAAAAGCTGGGATGGGTATTATACGAACCGAATTCGAAAGAGTAATGGAGAACCCTAAAACTATATATAGATGTCAGTTGATGCGAAGAATCTGCGATCACATTGCATGCATGACAGACCGGTATGCAATTGAAGAGTATAACAATTTATACGGTTAACAGTTTTATTTGTCGGGGCAGATATCAATTCTTACTCTAGTCTGCCGACTGTAACTGAATTGGTGGGACAGAGGGCGTCCTCTGTCTCACGGTCAACCAGTTGGTTACTCTGCCGAAAACCGTTTCGTCACAGTAGAAAGGATCGTCTAATATGGTTGAGTAATGTTTAATCAGACCAGACAGACTATCTGTAGGGAACACAGGGGGACGGATCATTGTGTTCTGACAAAACGCCCTAATTATAAGCACCACGGCGCGAGGAGCTAATCACTCCCCGCGCCGTTCTTCCCTAGCCACAACAGTTAAGCGGAAAAAAGCATATCAATTTATGCCCAGCTATTGTAGCAGTGCTCTTTTCAACTTAGAAAAAATAAGATGTCAATTATATTGACAAAAGCTGAGGCATATTGTAAGCTATCAATAACAGAACCCGCCACGCCTATGGCTACTTTTTTAAGTAGTTATGCGCAACCCGGCGGGACTTTTATTGCAGAGGGGTACCATGCATCCGTATCCCAAACAAATCTTCACGCTGCAGCAACAAATACAATCATCTGTTGACGCTGGAATGGTGATTGAGCCAAATGATTCAGCGGAAGATGTGCTGACCCGAATAGGTTATTACCGTCTGAGGGGCTACTGCTTTCATCTGTATGATAACAGCACAAAGCAGTATACCTCCGGCACAAAGTTTTCAGATGTCGTATCGCTGTATAGTTTTGATATGGCGCTGTCACATCTTTTGTTTGGGATGCTGACAGCAATTGAAGTTGCTTTGCGCGCTCGGCTGAACGAAGCGCTTCTGACATTCGGGGATGCGTTGATCCTTACAGACCCTACGCCCTTCAAGGATAAGGCTTTATACTGGAAAAATATGAGCGCAATCGCTTCCGAAATTGCTCGATCAAATGATGTGTTTATCAAACACAACTTTGACAATCATAATGGACAAATCCCCATCTGGGCGGTTGTAGAAACGCTTTCTTTCGGTACTCTCTCAAAGCTGATAAAAAACCTGGATACAGCTTCTGGCCCGGCTTTTTCCACCCTGGCACGATTTTATCAGTATAAAACGGCAAACGGAAATACTGCTGCGCCATCTCAGAAGATGCTGTCGTCATGGATCCAATCCGTATCCGTTTTGCGCAATATTTGCGCCCATAACGGACGTATCTATAATCGTGCGATTAACACGACCCCTGAGATCTTAGCCGTTGACCGTATTACTCCGCAGCCGAAGTATAACGGCCTCTATCAGTTGATGCTTGCCATGAAGTATCTCCGGCCGAATGATCGGGTTTGGCCCGATTTCGCTGCACAATTCAAACAATTAAAGACTAAGTATGATGCAGTAATTGATTTGAACCGCATCAATTTTCCAGCGGATTGGGAAGCTCATTTCACGGTTTAACAGGAATATCTATCATACTTGCTGCATACAATGAAAGAGATAGAGCCAATCAAGCCTCTCGAAGAAGCTCAAGCCGATTGGACTTTCAAAAGCGGGCAGAGGTGCACCTCTGCCCGCTTGCTACTTTCTAATGGTTATGTTTCTAAACTTAAAAGAATACCGGCAAACCATATTGACACGTAAAATAAAACTATTCTATAATATTAATATGATGATATATCGTCGGTAATAGAGAAAGAGAGTGATCTTATGTACAACCTGAGCCTGACTGCCTGCAGTTTTCATCTAAAAGTTAAGAATTCGAAAAGCAAAGAAAAGATTTTTCCCTTAAATAGAACAATCGCCATAACGCAGGAAGAGGGGGAACCTTTATCTTTCGAAAACGCCAAGGAGTTGTTTTATCTTTTCTTCCGTTCCCATGGTGATATGATAGATGACGAAGCAAAGAAAATGACTTTTTCGTGTGATATGGACGCATTTCTTGTGCTGGAAAGCGCAGAATATAGCATCATGCGAATGAAAATCAACTCAGGCGTTTACGGTAGTTCCTCTGAGATTATAGATGGAAAAACGAAGAAGAGAAAACTAAAGAAAGAAGCCTCCGATATAGAGCTTCGCCCGTTTTATCTTTACGTCGTGTTTCCGAGGGATTCTTCTGAAGTAACCGTCAACAAAGGAATGTTCCTTTTCCAAAATGAGGGAATATATGGAATAAAAACGATAACGACGGAATACATGCAGAAATACTTCTCGGAGAATTTCGGAATAACGCTTTCATGCCGGACTATCTCCCCTGATCTATTCATGAGGAAGATTGTAACGATGGAGAGCATAAAAAAGCTTATATTGATAAAAAACCTTAATTCATTTGACGCGGCTGACAATGGTCATTTTGGATATGGGAAAGAAGTCCGAACAATTGCAAATCTTACATTTGGCGCTGCAAGTTGGGAGGCATTCCAAAGGAAGCTCTTTCATTTCATGGGCAACCGCTTCAATCTTTTCGAGTTTGAACAGCAAGAGTATGATACCTTGAAATTGAATGTGTCCATTGGTGGACGAGAGAGAACGATTGATTTGCACAATCTAGAAAACCTTAGTATAATTGAAGGGATTCCAAATGAGATTCAACTTGCAGATGGCCACCCGGATTTAGAAAAACTCGATGAACATATATCAAAAGTCGCAGGAGAGTATTTGTCAGAGATGGTGCTGGAGATCCGATAAGGAGGATTATCATGAAAACAATTGCCTCTATTTTGATTGCCTTGAGCGTAGGCATACTAATAGTGGCTTTGGTACAAAAGAACAGCAATTATATGAGCGTTAGCTCGGTGATGAAAAAGCACGTTTCACTGTTTTCAAAAGCTCCAGTTCAGCTTTGTGCAATCTTTATTGTTCCTGGTTTATTGGCAATCGCAGCGGTTCTTTCCAATGCTGTCAGTGACACACTGATGGAGAACCTTTTGGTCGCTGTATCAATCTTTTTCTCCGTCTTCTTTGCGGTAATGAGCATTCTCTGTTCTATGAGTATAGAAGGGACTGAAACTCGGCCTGCAGATCAGACTAAGGAAAAGGGTTCCACCAGAAGCCTTATCAAAGAAACCTTTATCTGTGCAATGTTTGAGTCTGTCGTTAGCGTCGCTGTCCTAATCTTCCTGATAAGCTATCAAATGCTTTCGCTCTCCAATCCTTGGTGGAAAGCTATACTTCAGACGGTTATTCTATATCTTGTCTTTCTGGTTATAACAAATATGTTTGTGATACTAAAGCGGCTTGAAAAGCTGTTCTCTGAGAAGAATCCTGATATAAAATAAACTAGAAAGCAGTTTCGGATGGGGAAATACTAGGCCGCAGACAGAAACCCGTGCTTCTTCCACTAAACACACATTTTATCATATAAGACGGGGAACACCTTAAAATGCTTCATCATATATATTACAAACAGCTCGCCAAGAAAAATGGCGAGCTGTTTGTAATAATCATATTTTTAGGCCTTGGTATGGTTCTTATAGTGCAGGCCCAATATCGATCCAATCGGTGAGCCATCTGCCATATGTAATTGACCAAAGACGCATCTGCCTAATACCATTCACTGTTCGGAAATACCAGCAGGTCTCCTCTGCCCGCGTGGGTTCGCCGAAATCGTCAGAAGCAGCAAGTCCGCTCCCGTCTTCAGGGATAGATTGATCGGCAAATGCAGCGGTCGAGACAGAAAGACAGATCATAAGCGCAAGCACTAAACTAATAAAGCGTTTCATTTGTTATCCTCCAATATCGGTAAGGTGTTAAAGGGCGGTACGGAAAGATTTTCTTCACTGACTATACTGGCAGCGACACCGTTTACATATAAATAATACTCGTTGTTTTCAAACACAATGTACATTTCTGGAGAAACAACCATATCTACGTCAAGTTCGCTTATATCTGAAACAGAAATATCCTCGATTAGATTATTCTCAGAAACAAATCTTGCCGGCTGTACAATCACAAAATACGACATAACAAATGCAGTTAGCAACAAAATGTACAGAATGACATGCGGGAGTTTCTTTGCTGAGGAAGCAGTGTTTCGCAACGCCGCGAATCGTGCTTCCAACTCTGTCTGATCCCAGACCATCGATGAGGCGCCAACGGGAATCCGGCGATCTGCTTTCCGTTCCTTCAGCGTCTTCAACAGGTCAAAGTAGGCATCAACCTCCTCTTTGCTCATTCCCACGGTCACTTTAGCATCACATTGCAGTTCCAATAATGTGTCGATCTCCTTGCGAGAGATGTGCGCCAAAGGGTTCCACCAGAAGAGAGCCTGAATTGCCAGGAAGAACAGCTTCTTCGCCTCGTCATGCGAGTGAATATGCTGCACCTCATGGCGCAGGATAGTTCTCCACGATTCCTCGGGCAGTTCGATATCCGGCAGATAGATGGTCGGACGGAACAGCCCGGCTGTATACGGACGGCTTATCGAACTGGATACCAGAAGACCGAAATTGCTGCCATACGCTCCCGCTAGGTCAATAAGATCCCTTCGGTCAGACGGCGGATAATTGCGGCTAATGTGGACAAAGCGGATCTGTGCGACAATATCCCGAACAAAAAATATGATCGTACCTGCTAGCCAAATTAACTGCAACAGAGAACCGCGCGTATAGCTTCCCGCGATCGGTCGATTGACGAAATCTTCTATCGCAGGAATGACTTGATAGGATCGTACAACATAAGCACTGTCGAAATCAATCGGAGTCAGTAGACGAACAATCCCAAGCACAACCATCAACAGGAGAAAGGATACTGTGTGTCCGGCAAGAAAGGCATTGCTGCGCCGCATGAGAAAGGCGGCAATCAGCGCGATATTAAAGAAAACAATAGAGATGATAACCGAATAAACAGTGATGCTCATAGTCGGTTATTTCATCCGCTCTCTGCGCTTGCGCAGGATCTCCTCCAGCTTGTCCATCGTTTCCGCGGAAAGGTCATCGTCATCAACCATGGCCGAAAGGAGAACAGGATAGGCCTCTTCGCCGCCCGGCTGAAAAAGATTCTCTCGGTAATACTCACCAATGCCGACAGTCGGAGCATAAAGCCGACCCCACACCTTGCCGCTACGGGCAAAGCCATCCTCCCGAATGGCACCTTTTTTCAGCATGCCATTAAGGAGAATGTGAATGGAGTTATCCTTCCAGGTCTTGTCCTCGGAAAGATTCAGAATGTCTGCGCGGGACAGAGACCGTTCTGCCTTCCAAAGGACGTTCATTATTTCAAGTTCACTTTTTGTAAGTTTCATAGTAGCTCCTAAAAACGTAAAATAGGTAATGGTATTTTACAATAACTAGATTAATAATTCAACACTCACATATAGTTTAATGTAATAATAACGAATAAAACAGAACAAAAAAGAAGCAGGATATGCTTTTACTGTTTTAGCATCAAGCCGCTTTTGCTCCTTGCATTGGATCAGGTATGCTGTGACTCCATTTTTCATAAACAGGATGCCTCCTCTATTATTTGGTGCAAATAGAGGATAGCACAATTATTGGAGTCCAAATGATAAAAGAGCCCTTTCTATCAGGTACTATCAACAGAAAGCGCAGCTAGTTAAAACACCTTTACTTCCGCAATCCCGGGCTTTTGCAGCAATTCAAAGAATTCATTGATTGCTTCGTGAGATTGCTGTGGGTATTTGAAATTTGTGCGCTGGTTGCAAAAAGTAAAGGCAACCGCTTTCTTTGCTCGAGACAGCGCAACAAAGAACGCACAACGGTCTTCCTCCGGCTGCGTGGCAAAACTCCAGAATGCTGAGTCTTCAAGCCCGAGAAAGTAAACAGCCGAAAACTCCAGTCCTTTGCTCTTGTGGATCGTCATGATGGGGATTGAGTGCAATCCGGAAAAATTCTCGATGGCCAGTGTCCAGTCTCCGGTCTTGATCAGTTCGCAGGAAAAAAGTTTGATAAATTTGTCTAACTGTTCCGCCAGATAGTTTCCCTGCTGATACTCCGGGAAATACGCCATTAAGTGTGCGTCATCTAATAGTCCTCTAATCTGTTGTATTAGTTTCTGAAACAGTTCGATGCTTACTTCGCTTTTCATGTCTGCCCCGACTTGCTCGGTCAATTGATACAAGTGATCCTGCACTTTCTCATAACTCGTATTCCCCTGTGTGGTATCAACATTCCAGAGATCCATAATAGCAGCGACTACCTGTTCCCATTTTTGAGGCTGCTTTCTGTTAATTGCACATGATAATATGTTCAGTATGAGTTCAACAATCGGCTCCTTAAGCAGATCCTGATATTCGGTTTCGATTCTTGCTCGAATACCGAGCTTTTCAAGCTCTGCGATAATGCTCGTACTATAGTCCTGCGGCTTCTGCTTGCAGAGTATACACATATCTTTAGGTTCAATGCCCTCGGCTAATTGCTTCTTGATATCTTCCACCACGGCTAACGCTTCAAGTTTTTCGTCCTCTGCGATGAAAAGGGTGATTTCACCTGCATCAGATGCCCATTTTTCAGATGGAATAACCTCAGTCTTTTTTTCCTTGAGGGCGTTGTACATTTCTTTCTGCAGCAAGACAAGTCTTGGGGCGGAACGATAGTTGCGCAATAGCCGCCTCCCTTCTGGATTGAATTCCTCATAAAAACGATTAAAAACACCTCTTAAAGCTCCCGCCCAAAGCATGATTCTTTGCTTGTTGTCGCCAACCGCGATTATTCTTGTACCTGAAGACATAAAGCAATGCTTGACAAAAGCATACTGAAAAGCTGTCGTATCCTGAAACTCATCTAAAAAGACATCGCTGTATGTAAGCTGGAGTGCTTTGACAATTTTGGGATTTGTCAGAACAATATAGTCTGCGAGCAACCCGATCATTTTAAATGTTAGGGTCGCCGGCCGGCCGTCAAAGCCTTTCAGCAGATAACGCCAGACTTTTACTTCAAGCGAATCGCCGCGCAGAGGAAGCGATACCCCTGCCAGCGTCGCATCATAAAAGGCTTTCAGTTTACTCGATGACAGACTATAGGGATTGTTATATTCCGCTTTCACAAAGGCCGCATCAACAATTTCATTGTCGTTAACAGCATAATCTGGCAATGGACGAGTATCCTCCGGAAGGGCATACAGGAAATGATCCAAAATGCGTTTGGCAAAGGCGTCATAGGTCAAGGATGTGAACCGATCTTTCACATCGGAGCCGCAGCGTTTTTCTACGCGTTCTTTCAAGTTTTCTGCAGCATCTTTTTTGAAGCTGATTGCCAGTATTTTTTGCGGTGCTTTGCAGTTGTTCGTTAGAAACAGATAGGCTGCTTTCTGCGCCAGCAGCTCAGTTTTTCCAGCTCCTGGCCCTGCTATAACGAGAACATGATTGTTACTCCTGACGGCCTGATCCGCTGCTTCCTCCAGCGTAATCCCAGCATCTGGCATCCAGTCTTCAGACTTAATGATTTTCATTTGCTTCACCCGCTTGCGGCCTTCCCACAGATTTGATTAACCTCTCAAATACAGTCGGAATATTTTCCATGAGTATTTCAGAAGACATAGCTGATAACGCACTCATATGAGTTGAGGGCTTCCCGCGGTTAAAAAAGAAATAATTATACCATACCATTAGCTTCTTCTGTTCTTCAGAGTATGTGGATCCGTCTCCACCGTTTTCTTTCAAGGTGGCTGTAACGTCCCTTTCCACTCGGGAGATGTACTCTGATGCGGGATTATCCCCTTTTTCCAAATCCCGGACAGGGTAAGTAGTTGTTTCATCTTCTGTGACAACCGTCAGTCTTGGCCCTTCTCTTTCGGAAAGCATATCTTTATAAATTCCCCCGTAGTTCTCCAACATGAGAAAATCAATATCCAAAGGGGAGGAAAAGAACACATTGTAGTTTTCCAAAAAATCAATCCATGACTGCATTGACTGTAAGTCAGCAGTATTCCATTGAATCATTTGTTGAAAGTCGGCTTCAGAAAGCGTTCCGTTTGTCGTTGATAGCAGATCCTCTCGTTTTATTCCGAGCTTCATCAATTGAGAAAGCACATAATGAATCCTCCCCCAGCCTCCGCCTTCTCTTTCTCTGTCTAGATCAAGCAAAGTTACATGAGGAATATCCAGATCATTCAGAAGACGCCAAAAGTGATTAACATGTCTTCCGCCAAGTGGCACAATTGAAACACCGCTCAGGTCTACATCGCCATTGATCGCCTCCCAAAACCTGGGGAGCAATAGTTCCTCGCTATCCCCTTCGCCTAAAATGACAAGCTTAGCGAAATATATTTCTGGATATGCTTTAACGGCCTCCTTTACAAACTTATACTGTTCCTCTGCCTTTTCTTTATCCGGAAGGATAATCCTCCGAACCTGTGTTGTGCCGTCATCAATTAGCCTGAAATGCCGAATTGCCACTGGATCAATTCTTTTTACAATCGCGGGAGAGTGCGATGTCATAATGGCCTGGGCATTCTTTTTTGACGCAATGCTTTTCAGATTGAGGACGAGCCGGCCTAACAAATGCGGCGCAATATGATTTTCCGGTTCTTCTATCGCCACAATCGTTAAGATTGGAGGAATGCGATTAAAAGATGTGTGCAGAGGGTCAGTCTTTATCTGCTGCTGCATTTGGTGCTCGACATCTAAAATACTATCAACCATAGAGATATAAAACAGGGATCGTAGCCCATCACTCATCTGATCGATCGAGTATTCTTTGCCCGTCACGGTCGGCATAAAGACTATTTCTGCTTTTTTTATGGACGATTCTATATCTGTGCTGTTAAATCGCAGCGTTGCATTAGAATAACGCTCATCAGAGTCATAGATTTTCCATTGCTTACTGATGGAGGAACCAAACATGGAAACACCCGACTCTTTCTCAAAAGCGGCGTTCAGATCCTGTATTTTACCCCGGATATCGTCTTTAGTCGTATTGCTCCAATTAATGCTGCTCATTACCTGATACATCATGGTACCAGAGGTATTTCGAAGCTGTCGCGAAGGATCTCTCATTGCAGGGATGTATATAACACGAATCCTGTCCAAGTCTCTGCGGCGAGCAGACACATAATCACTATCCGAAATCTGAACCGATTCAGGGCAAGTAATATAGCGGATTTGACTCTCAATCGAACCTTCTACAGTACTTCCTTTTTCCCATGTCGCATCCAACCGAACCCGAAGATAGGGTGTGCCACCAGGTTCTTCCACAACTAGGTGCTGAAAAAACTGAGGTACCGAATACTCGGCTCCATCTGCTGCATCGTCGTTCAATTCATCAAAAGTAAATACAGTCTCGATATAAAGGCTTTGCCTCTCCATGTCATCTGGATCCTGATCTTTGGGTAGATGGAAGTCGCTCCGCTGCAAAAGCCGATCACTCGAGTTTTCTGAAAACATACAACTCAACGCCGCGAGGACAGCGGTCTTTCCGGAACTGTTTCCGCCAATAAAAGCAGTTAAGTGATCTGTTTCTATAGATTGCTCATTTGATCCAAAACAACGGAAGTTGCAGAGCTTCACTTTTGTTAAACGCATTTTCTTTTCCTTTCCGCGATAGAAATTGCAAAAATGATAATATCAATGCTATAATAATATTGAAATAATATCACCGATTGGACATATATGTCTATCTATATTTATAATGCTTGCTTAAGTAGTTGACAGCAAATAATTACTCATTTCGTGAGATGCTTTTTCCGCACTTTGCTGCAGTGCCCAATCTCGGAACTATATTCTTCCGATTACGTCAAAAATGTATGAACAATAGAAACAGACAATCTCTATGGAGGTAAGAATGAGCATCTTTTCATCCCGCGAAATCGTCGCGGCTTCGTTTATAACAATTGTTATCATATTTGTAGTGAGTCACAAAAGGATCAGGCCGTCGGTGGTATCTGTCATCCGAGCTGCACTATCAAAGCAAATCGTTTTTCCTTTTCTATTAATGATCGCGTATGCAGGCCTACTTACTTTCCTGTTCTCTCGTTCTTCGTTTTGGAAGTGGTATTATCTCAAAGATATTATTATCTGGGTGTTATTTGTTGGCACTCCCATTTGCTTTAATGCTGCTCTGAAAGATAGGGAAGCCTATTATTTTAGACATATTATAACAGACAACATTAAACTTGCGGTCTTCGTGGAATTTCTGATCAGCACCTTCACTTTTCCGATTTTGGGTGAGTTCGTGCTTCAATTCATTCTTCTTTTCCTTGGTGTTCTACAGGCATATGCAGGAACGAAAGAAGAATACGCTTCAACAAAGAAATCTGTCGATTGGCTGCTGGCAATTATTGGCCTGTTTGTTCTTGTCTATTCTTTGATAGAGGCTGTAAAAACATATGCTGAACTTGATTTAATTGACCTTTTAGTAAGCGTTATTACGCCATTGGTTTTTTCCGTCTTTTATTTGCCAGTTGCATATCTATTGGCAGTCTACTCAGAATACCAGATTCTATTTGTTCGTATGAGTTTCAAAGAACCAAAGGACTATAAGATTCAAAAAACACATCGAATGAAAACGCTGAAAGCTTGTGGGCTATCCCTTAAAAAGCTTGACCTCTTTCAAAAGAACGTTGTTCCTAAAATGTATCCTCGCCTGGAAGAACATGATTTCCAACGGTTGATAATTGATTTCATGAACAACTATTAGACTCCACGAGCTTAATCCGGTTTTTCTACTCATTAGGCATGTTTTTCTTTTTCGTCTTGGAATAGCTACGGTCTGATTATTCTGGTCAGAACCTTTTCTGCCTGTTATGTATCATCGGAGAGCCAGCGAGTGTATCTGCTGGCTCTCCTGTTTTTAGTAAGATGGGCATCCGAAGCCGTAGATGGGCGTGTTCCCAACATGGTAGCGTCGCTCCGCGCATGTATCACCTGTGTTGCCCTCCACGGTGTAGATCAGTCCGTCCTCTAACTTTTCTACAATCCCGACATGATCGGGCAGGCCGTCGCTCTCCCAGTCGAAAAAAATGATGTCGCCGGAACTTGGCTCATAGTCCCGGCCTTGCCATTGACCGCGCTCTCTGAACCACTCCACATAGGGGCGAACACTCTCCATCTTCGGAAGCACGCCGGCGTCCAGATAGCCGCATTGATCGGCGCACCAGCTCACAAATATAGCACACCATTCCACACGGTAGTCCAAGCCCCACCAGCTCCAGTAAGGCTCACCGCCCTCGTTGCCCACCTGCGTCAAGGCTACCTCCACGATAGCTTGATTTGCGCCTACGGTAAAGGCATGGCCTATGGGATAGTACCGCAGCACATGAGCCGGATACTGCTTATCTCCGTACCCACTCCAGCCCATACGCACGGCCATCATGTCGGAAAACTCAATCGCTGCAATCGTAGAATAACCGCCGTAGTTTGCCCGCGCCCATGAGATGAAGCCGTTGCCGAAGTTATAGCCCTGCAAGGCCAGCTTGATGTTGTCCATGTCGATGGGGCTTTCCACATCGGCTTGGCGTAGGCTGTCCGCTATGGTCTGGACGCCCACATTGATGGAATACTCCGGGTCGGTGATGGCGTTGGGGCTGTGCGGGTAGCGGGTGTTATAGCCGCTCTCGGATGCTTGCATGGGGTCGAGGCCACGGCCGCCGCTTTCCTGCATCATAATGGCCTTGATCAGCTCCACATATTCCCCGACGCCGTACTGCTGGGCATAGAGGCGGATGATGGGCGTGTATGCCTCCACCTCGGCACTCACCGGCGTGTAAGAGGAATTACCGCTGCCGCTGCCGAAAAGAGAGATCGCCACACCCAGCATCACCACGATCAGAATGATCATGACGGAGATCCAGCCGCCCGCGACAATGGCCTCGATCAGCGCCTTTGTCGCCGCGATGATGGCCTTGACCGCCTTGACCGTAGCTTCAGCGGCACGCTTGGCGGTTTCGGCGGCGGTCTTTGCCGCCGCTCTCGCCGTCTGAGCTGTTCTCTCCGCTGTCTTAACTGTGGCCTTGGCGCTGGCCTGCGCGGTGCACGCCGCCTGTTCGCTGGTCTTGATGACAGCGCGTGACGATTGTTCGGCGGTCTTGATGCTGCGGGCAGAGCCTTTGGCAGCTCGGATACTGCCCGTTTTCGCGGGCTGCTTGATGGCTGCGCGGGTGCTTTCCCGTGTGCGAATGGTCATACGCTGCCGATCTATGGTCTTAATACGCGCCCCAGCCGATGAAGGCTGGGGCGTTTCTGCTGGAGTAGTCGGCGCTCTGGCCGGGGTGGGCGCGGAGTGCGGATAGGTTACGGTCTGGCTGGGCTGCTGGGCGGCGCGGGCGGCTTCCTGCGCTTTCTCGGCAGCTTTCTTTGCCGCCTCCTGCGGCTGCGCCACCCTGCGCTGTTCCAGATAGTCCTTGGCCTTGGATATATTCTCCTTGGTGTCCTGGACGGCCTTTCGCCCACGCTTGTCAAACTCATGCGCCGCCCCGAAGGTGATGGCTTCCGCACCGCCGGTCACGCGGTCTGCCGCGTATTCCTCCGGGCTGTTCTCCGCAGAGTAATAGCTGTGATCCGCCTTTTCCTTGGTACGGATAAAGGCGTCTTTCATACGCTCGGCGGCAACGGCGGATTTATCTATGGTCTTGATCGTGCCTTTGACGGCATCCCGTGTTTTAATATCAGCCATTGCCTCCCACCTCGTCGGCAGCAGGCTGCACCAGCTTGGCAACGATCACCATGCGTCCGTTACTGCGGCTGTATTCACAGGTGGAGAGGGTAATCAGCTTGTCGCCGTACTCGGCGCTCACGCCCGTATCATAGAGGGCAAGAGACTGACAGGAGGACAGAAAGCTGTTAAACTCCGCTGCGTCGGCGGCGTCCACGAAGTGGTAATACTTGAAGCCGTCCGCAGCGTAGGCCGCTGTCTTGAATACGCACACGATCTCATACTCGCCAAAGCCTACCAGCGTATCAAAGTGTATGGTCTTATGCTCCTTGTAGAAGTCCTCGCTTTCAAACTTGCAGAGGTCGGCAAACATGGAGCCGTCTTGCATATGGTGGCCGTATATCACGCAGTTGTCGGACAGCCCCAGCTTGCAATTCTCCTGCATATAGGGAACGCCGTACTCACTGTATGACTTGTCAAAAGCGTGCTTCAGATAGAAGTCCTTGTTGCCGGGGGTCTGCATGACGGGATAATTGATCTTGGTGTCCTCAATGCTGATCCAGCCGATAAAATCGCTGTTCTGCTCATAGACCGCCGCATACTTGTCATAGGCGGTCAGCTCCTGGGCAGGCTCATAGCTTGCCGGAGTGTCTGTTCCGTCCTCGCCGGTGGCGTCCTCCACGGAGGAAGGCACCGGCGTCGGGGCGGGCTTTACGAGATCGGCCACAGCGTTGAATGCTTCGGCGCTCTGCTTGGTGTCCTTATACTGGCGCATGGCCATCACGCCGGAGAAAACAAAAAGGGCGGTGAACAGCACCGCCCCGACCAGAAAGAAAACCTGTGTCTTATTGAATTTACGCATTTTCATACCCTCCAAATACACCCTCACCGGGTTTTGTCGTCATCAGTTTATAAAGCTCCGTATCCTTGGGGAAACGGTTGATAAAAGGCACCAAAGCGCGCCCGTAGCGGATCAGGCCGCAGCCCGCGTCCGCGTTGGTGACATAGCTCATCTGCTCGTTGGAGATGTTCAAGAGCTTCGCCAGCTTCTCCCGGTCATTGGCCGCCTGGTTGAGCATGACCACAAACTCACTGTTGGACACCATCGTACTGGCCTGCACAGAGTCCAGCAGATACTCCACGTTCTGCGTGATGGCCGTGGGATAGGCGTTGCGCTTACGGAATTGCCGCCACGCGGATGTGAAGAAGTTGCCGCTCTGCTCGTTATCAAACACCACATGAAACTCGTCAATAAACACATGGGTGCGCTTGCCGCGCTGCCAGTTGAGGGTGACGCGGTTGAGCATGGTGTCGGTGATGACCAGCAGACCCGTGGGCTTGAGCTGTTCGCCCAAATCGTGGATATTGAACACCACCACGCGCTTGTCCAGATTGACATTGCTGGCGTGGCCGAAGATGTCCAGGGAGCCGGTGGTAAACAGTTCCAGAGACAGCGCGATCTCCTGTGCCTTAAACTCCGGCTGTACCAGCAGCTTTTCACGGAGCGTGGCAAGGGTCGGCACGATGCCGGTTTCCGCCGCCTCTTTGTAGACCTGGGCGGTGCAGCGGTCAATGATGGACTTGTGCTGCGGCCCGACGCCGTTCTTGTCGATCTGTTCCACCAGCGACATGATAAACTGTGACTTCTCGACAATCGGGTTGTTCTCTCCGTAGCCCTCCACCATATACATGGCGTTGAGCCGGTGCTTGCCGCCTGCGGCTACATGGATGACCGTGCCGATGTCCTCGCCCATAGCTTCCACCAACGGGGCAAATTCGCCCTCCGGGTCACAGATCAGAATATCGTCGTCGGTGTTGAGCATGAGGAAGGTGATCAGCTCCTTGGCGTTGAACGACTTGCCGGAGCCGGGTACGCCCAGCAGGAAGGCAGACTGATTGAGCAGGTTTTCCTTGTTGCACATGATAAGGTTGTGGCTGATGGCGTTCTCCCCGAAGTAAATACCGCCCTTGTCCATGATCTCCTGCACCTTAAAGGGAATGAACACCGCAAGGCTCTCGGTGGTCAGCGTCCGAAAGGCGTCGATGCGCCGGGTGCCGATGGGCAGCACCGTGTTGAGGCCGTCGAATTGCTGATACTTCAGCACCGCAAACTGGCACATATGTTTCCTGGCAATGGACAGCACCGCCTCGGTGTCGGCATCAAGCTGCTCCAGCGTCTCAGCGGTCAGCACCATCGTTATGACGCCCAGCATCATGCGCTGGTCGCGGGTGGTGAGATCGTCCAGGAACTCCTTGGCCTCCTTACGCTGCAGTTCCATATCATAGGGGATCACAGCGGAGAAGTTGTTGTTGGCGTTCTGGCGGCGCTGCCAGTTGGTGATGTTCGTCTCCACGCCCAGCAGCCGGTTTTCCACCTCGCGCACGGCCTCGTCCGTGGGAACAGGAACAATGTCGATGGAGAGCATCATGTTCCGGCTCATGTCCGTCAGCTCCGTCACCATATTGTCCTTGATATAGGAAGCATAGTCTTTGAGATACAACACCCGGCAGAAGCGTTTGCCCAGCTTCAGATGGTCGGAGGTCTTTTCCATGCTGTCCGGGCAGATATAATCCCGGAAGTCATGGCCTTTCCGTATCATGTCCCGTGCGTTGAAGTAGAAATCCACCTCCTCGCCGGCGCGATAGAAGTCATGCAGGACGCGCAGGCGCTCCGTGGCGTCCAGCTCCGTACACTTGGAGCCGAGGGCGGCAAAATGAGAAATGAGATCCGCGCCGGTGCGGGCGAAGTAGGCGCGGGCTTCCTCCACATCCTTTTTCATCACGGTGATGGTGACATACTTCTCCTGGATGATGCCGTTGCCCTCCATCGCCTTATCCAGCAGCATCCGGTTATACTCCTTGCGGTACACATCCCGCTTGTCCCCGCGCAGGGGCATGAGGATGGTCTGCTCAAAGTTCACGCGGTTGAGGCGGCGGTTGTTGATCGTAACCTTGGTGGTCGCCCCGGCATCCAGGCTGTTCAGCAGCTCGGAATAAGCCAAAAACATGGACTCCTTATCTGCGCGGCTGGCCACAAGATAGTTGATGTCCGTGAAGCGGTACATCTTGGAATACTTGCTGCCCACCAAAAAGATACCGTCTGTCCAGATGCGCTTGATGAGGATCACGTCCTGCACCCGGCGCGGGACGCGGTATTTTTTCTTGTCCTGCTTCAGCAGGTTACTGAGCGTTTTTATCATGCTGCTTATAGACCTCCTTTTCATGGGTTTCGATGGTGTCCTTCAGCGCCTCATAGTAGAGGTTGGAAGTTTCCACGCGGAGCTGTTTCGGCTCGATCAGTTCGGAGCGCAGCCATGCCCGGATAAACTGCTCGGCGGTCATACCGTGATAGCTGAGAAAGCCCAGCATGGCAAAGGGCGCTGCGGCCAGAATGACCATCCAGCTCACCGTCTCCATGCCGAAGTGCGGGCGCAGCAGAAAATACAGTCCCACGGCGACACCTACCGCCAACAAAGAAAAAACGAACTGTCGCATGGACAGTCCGAAGAACATA
>Ga0247611_10005636_pt1 | contig 16426 bp, 15 predicted proteins | sample 177DNAGHGhighgp2_FD_192422 | JGI IMG/M metagenome (GOLD analysis project Ga0247611, IMG submission 192422) | Sheep rumen microbial communities from Palmerston North, Manawatu-Wanganui, New Zealand - 1770 DNA GHGhigh gp2 | ecosystem: Host-associated > Mammals > Digestive system > Stomach > Rumen... | reverse complement strand
TAACAAAAAAATGTAAACAGTGTCTTTTTCACTGTCTACATTTAATGTACCACTTTATTAATAGTCTTCTTAATCAAATCTTGGTGATGAATAACTATAACTGTTACCACATTTATCATATGCAACAGCACCAATACCACCATCGCTATTATCAGGAACAATTGCAAGAATATTATTAAATCCTTTGATATTTTTATTAAACATCATTCCCGTATCATCATCACTAAATGATAATTCACTTAATGTTCCATTGGTTGATACTAAAACAATAGTACTATTAAAACCACCATTACCAAAAGATAATTCTGTTGCATATCTAATACTTGATAAATCTAATTTATAACTAAAATCTCTTTTACCATCTGCAAATTTATCATTACTTGTAATTGTATATTTTCCTGGATTACCAAGAAGTTTTTTAGCACTAGATATAATAGTATTTTCTTCAATATTCTCAGGTGTTGTGAATTTTGTTCCTGGTTCATAATATACTTCACCTTTACTTGTTACAAAAAACACTCCAATATCAGTTGATAACATTTGCTCTTTATATTGATTAGAACTAGAACATGCCGTATCAGTTGGACAATTGCATTCTTTCTCTTCACATTTTGGACATTCGTTTGTTGTTTTATCACAAATCGTAGTTCCAAACAACTCACCTTTATCAAATATTATAAGTAATAGTAAAGAAAAAACACAAAATAATACAACACATAAAAATACTGTTATAACTTTTGATTTCTTGCTTTTTACCAAAACCTTATCCTCATTTTTCTCTTCCATAATTCACCTAATATATCAAAAAAGAGAAATAATAAAATATTTCTCTTAGTATTTTTCAAGAAAACTATGATATTCACCATTTCTTTTTGTACCTAAAACACATTCAAGGTTAACATTATCCATGGCTTTAAAAATATTATAATCAATATTTTTATCTTGTTTACGAAGTTCATTAATTAATTTTTTCATTTCAAGACGTTTACTATTATCTTCTTTTTTACTAGATTCTTCTGTAAATTTACAAGCACAATTTAAGAAAGTCAAATTATTACTATTCTTCCAATTAATAATTGCATCTTCTTTAATTAAATACATTGGTCTTATTAGTTCTAATCCAGGAAAATTATCACTATGAAGTTTTGGCATCATTGTCTTAATTTCAGAACCATAAAACATTGATAATAGTGTTGTTTCAATAACATCATCAAAGTGATGACCTAAAGCTATTTTATTACATCCTAGTTCACGAGCTTTATTATATAAGCAACCTCTTCGCATTCTAGCACAAAGATAACATGGAGAACCATTACTTACATTATTAGCAACATCAAAAATATTACTTTCAAACATTTCAAGAGGAATATTAAGTCTTTTAGCATTAGAAATAATAAGTTCTCTATTCTTATCATTATATCCTGGATTCATACATACATAACAAGCTTCAAATTTAACTTTACCATGACGAACTAATTCTTGTATACATTTAGCAAGTAAAAAACTATCTTTACCACCACTAATACAAACCATTATTTTATCATTTTCTTTAATTAATTCATAATCAATAACTGCTCTTACAAATTTACTCCAAATATCTTTACGATATTTTTTTATTATACTTCTCTCAATTTCTTGATAATCATTCATCATAATCCCTCTTTGAACAATATTTTATCATAATATTTATACAAAAAAAATAAATATAAAATTATATCTATTTTTTTCTAAAAACTATACTATCATATAAAAATAATTTTTCATAATCGCCAAATAAAGATTTTGCTATATCTTCATAATAATGCATATATTCTTCTTTATAATATTTAAATTCTATTTTTTTATCTACATAATTTCTATCATAATAAATATTTTTGATTGTTTTTTTATTTTCCCCACTACCTTCAGTATAAGATGCATCTTCTTTTATAATTTTATATCTAATAATATTATCATCATAGTTATATACTATATCAATATTTACATGATTTCCTTGAATATTAATAGTTATAGGTAATTCATCTGCAGTAGAATAATCGTTTAAATATTCATTAATTACACTAATTGTTCTTTTATCAATATCATAAAACCTTTTAACAATTACAAATTGTAATTCAACATTTTGCTTTTTATCAGTTATATAATGATAATTACGATATTCATTTTTGCTTATAGTATAGCTTAATCCATTTTTTGAATATTCTTTTAATTTATCAGAATATTTCATTCCATATTCCTTAACTAATTCTTTATATGGACCATATTTATATTCTGAAATAGAAAGTATTAAAAATAATATACCAACTAGTGAAATTCCTAAGAAAAAAAATAATAATTTGCTTGGACCTTCTTTAATAAAATAATAAATCGCTGTTCCACCATAAAAAAGTATCCATAAAATAGAAATAACAATAAAAACCATTTTAATCTCCATTCTTAAACTATGATATAATATAAATAAAAATTAGTTATTTTTTGATGAACTAGAATATATCCAATAATTTAGTGTTTGATATTTTATCATGAAATATTGAACAAGATATTATTTTATCACCTATATAAACTATTATATTAATAACCTACTATAAATAATTATAGCATATTATATTTCTAATTTTATAACTTTTTCCCAAGGAAGATTTTCTTTACCAAAATGACCATAATTAGTTGTTTTTTTATAAATTGGTTTTAATAAATCTAATGTTTTAATAATACCTTGTGGAGTTAAATCAAAGTTTTTCTTAATTATTTCAATTAATTTATCATTACTTAATTTACTTGTATTAAAAGTATCAATATTAATACTTGTTGGTTCTTTAACACCAATTGCATAAGAAAGACTTACTTCACATTTATCTGCTAATTTATTAGCTACTATATTTTTAGCGATAAAACGGCACATATAACTTGCACTTCGATCTACTTTAGTTGGATCTTTTCCAGAAAATGCTCCTCCTCCATGATGAGCAACACCACCATATGTATCAACAATTATTTTTCGTCCTGTTAAACCACTATCACCAGTTGGACCTCCTATTACAAATCTTCCTGTTGGATTAATAAAATATTTGGTATCGGAATCAACTAAATTATTTGGAATAACATTATCAATTACTTCTTTTTTTATACCTTCACGAACAGTATTAATATCAATATCATCATGTTGACTTGATACGATTATAGAATCAATTCTTATTTTATTATCTAAATATTCAATAGATACTTGACTCTTACCATCTGGACGTAGAAAATCTAATATTTTCTTTTTTCTGCATTCGGTTAATCTTTTAGTTAATTTATGAGCTAGTACTAAAGAAAGTGGTAATAATTCAATAGTTTCATTAGTTGCATAACCATACATCATTCCTTGATCTCCTGCTCCTAAATTATCTACTCCCATTGAAATATCAGGTGATTGCTTAGAAATATCAATAATAATATTATATTTATCAATATCAAGAGTTTCTTTAGTATAACCAATTTCTTTAATAGTATCATATACTATTTTTTTAATATCAACTTCACCCTTACTTGTTACTTCTCCCGTGATTAATAAATAATTTTTCCCAAACATACATTCAACAGCGACACGTGATTTTGGATCAATACTTAAATAGGCATCTAAAATACTATCTGATAATAAATCACAAACTTTATCAGGATGCCCTTCTGTTACACTTTCACTTGTAATAATTTTTTTCATAAAACCTTCTTTCTGTAAAAGATCAAGAAAAAAGCCATGTACGAAGTACACGGCTAATAATTATAAAATAATCATCTTATCATCCAAAGTACTTACTTTGTTGGTATTACCACCTAACTTAATAGGTTGGTGTGAGGTCGTAGAGCCAAATCTCTCACTCACTCTTGATAACTTTTACAACTATATAATATATAACTAACTTAAATTTGTCAAGATACATCAAGAGATGCAAATGTCATATTATGATCTGTATATTTACCAAATGTTTCAATATGCATACCAGATTTAATAATTATATGATTATTTCCTTTTACATAGATTGCATTACAATATGTTGGATGTTTATGCAAATTATTACTAGATGAATCATAAGCAGCTATTTCAAAACCTATGGATTTAAAATATTTTTTAAAATATGTATCATCATTAATATTTAAATCTCCTAACATAATTGAAGGATTAGAATCTTTCTTTAAAATATCAGCAACAGCCTTAAAATGTTTATCACGACATGCAGATTGATATGAAAAATGACTATTATAGAAAGATATTTTAACATCATTTACCATTATTACTACTCTTTGTAAAACTCTTTTTTCACCACAAGAAGGTAATTTATATTCATTCTTACTAATAAATTTATAATTAGAAATAATTGTATTTGATGATGCTGGACGAACGTAAAAATAATTAGTTAAACCTGATAATTTAGGTATTTTCTTAGTTTTACTTTCAGGTTCTGATTCTTGCATACCAACAATATTTACTTTATAATTTTTAAATAAATTAGCAAAGTTTTCTGGAGTTGCCTTACAACTTGTACTACTAGTACCACAATGATATGCTCCTAAATTAATAGATGCTACATTTAAATTTACTGGTTTCTTCTTAACTGTAACTTTTATTTCTTTAGTAATATCATTATTACTTTTTAAAGTAATTGTAGCAACACCTTCTTTTATTCCTTTTATAACTTTATTATTAATTGTTACAATATTATAATTACTACTTCTATATATTATTTCTTTATTAGTTGCATTATCTGGTACAACAATAGGATTTAAAGTAACACTATCACCAATATATAAAATATAATTATCTTTATCTATTTTAATATCCGTAACAGGTATAATTTTTTCTTTTACAATTACTGTACAACTATCACTAAGTCCATTATAGGACTTAATTGTAATTATTGATTCTCCTTTTGATAAAGCTTTTACTTGATAATTATTATAACTTATAACATCTTTATTACTTATATCAACTGTTATATTTCGATTTGTAGCATTAGAAGGTAGAATCGTATATTTTAAATCATATATATCATCTTCTACTAATTCAATATTATTTATATCAAATTTTATTTCTTTAATATCAATATCACTAACAGTAATATTAATTGATAAAGAAACATCAAAATTTTTAATTTTAACTGTTATTATTGCCTTTCCACTAGATTTAGCTTTTATAAGTCCATTATTAACTTCGATAACATTATTATTACTACTACTCCATTCTAATATATAATTATCTAAATTCGTAATTGTTGGTTCTATTTTTTTAACTTCACCAACTTTTAAAGTAATATTATCATTAGAATAAGTAATTGTTGGTTTTACATCCTTTGGTGATAAGAAAAAATAGATAATAATAAGACTAATTAAAAATAATAAAATAGCGATTAATACATTATATTTATTTTTCATACTATCACCTTTAATATTATAGCATAAAAAAAATTAAAGTTTTAAGACTTTAATTTTTTATTATATACTTTATTCATTATGATATTAGCAGTTACATCACCTGTTACATTAAGAGTTGTATAAGCCATATCTAAAAGTTTATAAATACTACTATAGAATCCAATAAAAGTTAATGGTAAACCTAATAATTCTAAGTATGTAGCCCCAATTACAATTCCCCCACTAGGAATACCAGGTGCAGACATATTAATTATTAAAGCCATAAAAATCATTAACAAATATTTAGAAAAAGTAATATCAACATTAAATAGTTGCATACAGAAGATTGAAAGTAGCGCAAAAGATACCGCTCCTCCACACATATGAATGGTTGTACCAAGAGGTACAGTAAGTGATGTTACATCTTTAGAAATATTAAATTTTTCTTCACAAGTTTTAATTGTTGTTGGAAGTGTTGCCACACTTGAGCAAGTTGTAATAGTCATTAACCATACTTTTAAATTATTCTTAATATATTTAATAGGATTTACTTTACCAATTAACCAAGCTGGTATAATCATAACAATAATCATTGTTACAATTGAACATAAATAAGCCATTCCAATATATTTAAAACCAATATCAAAAATAATATTTCCATATTTACTAATTGCACCACCCAATAAACTAATTATTGCAAGAGGTGTTAAATACATAATATATTCTAGAATCTTATATAAGGTATTTCTAATTATTTCCATTAAATCAATTATCTTTTTACCATCATTTACTTTTTTAGTTGCAATACCAAAAAGAATAGCAAAAATAATAGTTGCAAATAAAGAATTATTTACAAGTAAAGCACCAATTGAAGATGGAAATAAATTAATAATAATATCTTGAAAATTAAGTTTTGTTGTCTCTCCAGTCCATTCAATTATTTTATAACTAAATCCTTTACCTGGAGATAATAATATTACAATTAATGATGTTATCAAGAATGTTACAATAAACATAACAATAAATAATAATACTGTTTTTAAAATAAATTTATTTCTTTTACCAAATGATTGATATATCGATATCATAATACTTGTAAATATTATAGGAATAATCATAAACTTTAATAAGTTAATATAAATTGTTCCAATAAATGTTATATTATCAACTACTTTTGGAAGATATAAACCAAAGATTATTGCCAATATAATACTACCAATAATAAAAATGTTATTTAATTTCTTTGCCACTTTCTTTTATCCTTTCAATTACTTTCATGATTGTATCTCTACTTGCTAAAGCGGAAACACGGAAGTAATTATCGCCATTAGATCCAAAAATTATACCAGGGATAATAATTATTTCAAATTCATTTAAGAAATAATCAAAATAATCCCATGATGACATGCCATTTTTAATTTTAACCCATAAGAATGGGGCATCAACACCACCATAAATAGTAAAACCATAAGAACTAAAAAACTCTCTTAATATTCGACTATTTTCTTTATAATAAAGAATATTCTTTTTAATTATTTCTTGAGATTCTTTAGTATATACTTCACTTGCTCCAAGTTGAGCGATATAATCAGCACCATTAAAACGATTAATTGTTCTTATTTTCCAAATATCATTGATATTATCACATATCTCATTAGGAATAATATAATATGAGCATCTAACACCCGTAAAACTAGCATTTTTACTAAAACTACGGAACTCAATTGCAACTTTTTTGGAACCAGGTATCTCATAAATACTTTTGGGAATATTACTTGATTCAATAAAAGAATTATATACATTATCATATAAAATAACAGCCTTATTCTCTATTGCATAATTAACCCATTTTACTAAATCATCATATGTATAACAAGTTCCTGTTGGATTATTAGGTGAACAAATATAAATAATATCAAAGTGTTCTAATGGAATATCAGGTATAAAATGATTTTCTTCTTTAGCATCTAAAAAGGTAATAGTACGATTTAATGCTTTAGCACCATCTTTATAAATTGGATAAATAGGATTACTAGCACATATTTTAGAATTTATATCAAATAACTCCAAAATACTTGTTGTATCTGTTTTTGTACCATTAGATATATATATTTCATTATTACTAAAATGAAAGTCTTGATATTCATTTTCAAGAATAACTTCTTTTAGAAAATCATAACCATAACTTGCACCATATCCATGAAAAGTTTTAATATCTGCTAGTTCATCAACAGCTTCATGCATCTTTAAAGTTACAGGTTTAATAATTGGTCTTGATACATCACCAACTCCTAAGGATAAAATATTATTATTAGGATGTTTTTTCTTATATTCATTAACTCTTTTCGTAACATTTGTAAAACTATTAATACTATTTTCTTGTAATAAACTATTTAACTTAACCATAAGTTCCTCTTATTTTAATAATTCTTCTAACTTTTTCTTCTCTTCTTCTAGTTTTTCTCTATCAATTTGAACAATATTTGCAGGAGCTTTATTAACATAATTTTCATTTGAAAGTAGTTTTTCACGTCTTGCAATAGAAGCTTTTAACATATTAATTTGCGTTTCTTTAGCTTTCTTTTCAAGTTCTGTTTCTACTTTTTCAAAGAAGATTTGGGCTTTTACACGATTAGAGAATACTTTATAAGCTTTAATACCAAGTGGTTCTTTTATAATATTACCTTCAATCTTTAACATTTTAACAATTAAATCATTATCATCATCTGTATCAAACATTATTTTAGCTTCTTTAGTAATATTATTTTCTGCTTTAACATTTCTAAAGTTTTTAATAAATTCAATTTGATCATCAACGGCTTTTTCCGCATCTTCAAAAATTTGTTTTTTATTATATTTTGGATAAGTTGCAATCATTATATCTTCATATTCTCTAACTGGTAACTTAGAATAAATTTCATCTGTTACATATGGCATAAATGGTTGTAATAAAGATAAGATACCTGTTAATACATAACATAATGTTGATTTAGTACTAATATCATTAATTGAATATTTAGCCATTTCAATATAGTTATCACAGAAACTACTCCATACAAAATCATAGATAGCAGCACCAGCATTATTGAATTCATATTTATCCATAAATTTCTTTGTTTCATGAACACACTTATTAAATTTAGTTAAAATCCATTTATCTTCATTTTTTAAATTAGATAAATCAATTTCTGATAAATCACTAATATTAGATAAAACAAATCTTGATGCATTCCAAATTTTATTAATATAATTCCATGTTGATTTAATCTTTTCTTCATCAAAACGCATATCAGTACCAGGAGCTACATCAGTTGCAAGATAATAACGTAAAGCATCAGCTCCATATAAGTTAACCATATCAAATGGATCAATTCCATTACCAAGAGATTTACTAAATTTACGTCCTTCTTTATCACGAATTAAACCATGGATTAAGCAATGTTCAAATGGACGTTCATGAAGTATTTTTTCTCCTTGGAAAGTCATTCTATTTACCCAGAATGGAATAATATCATAACCAGTTGCAAGTACACTATTAGGATAATATCTTCTTAATAATTTGGTATTTTCTGGCCAACCTAGAGTTGCAAATGGCCATAGGGCACTTGAAAACCACGTATCAAGTACATCTGGATCTTGTTCCCAACCTTCGCCTTTAGGAGCTTCCATACCTACATATATTTCATCACCTTTATACCAAGCAGGAATTCTATGTCCCCACCATAGTTGTCTACTAATACACCAGTCATAAGTAATTTCCATCCAGTGATTCATTGTTTTTTCATATCTACTTGGAACAAAATTAACTTTTTCATCTTTCTTCTTTTGAACTTCAAGAACATGATCAGCAAGTGGTCTCATTTTAACAAACCATTGTTTTTTAATCATTGGTTCAACCATAACCCCAGTTCTTTCACTATGACCAACTTCATGAACAAGTGGTTCAACTGATAATAGTAATCCTTCTTTTTCAAGATCTTTAAGAACCTCATCACGACATTCTTCTCTTGTCATACCAACATATTTCTTTGGAACATTAGAATTCATTGTAGCATCATCATTCATAATACAAATTCTTTCTAGATTATGACGATTACCTACTTCAAAGTCGTTAGGGTCATGAGCTGGAGTAATTTTAACACAACCAGTTCCTTTTTCCATATCGGCATGTTCATCTGTTATAACAGGTATAGGTTTATTAACGATTGGTAATATAACATTCTTACCAACAAACTTTTTATATCTTTCATCTAATTCGTTAACAGCTACAGCAGTATCACCAAATAAGGTTTCTGGTCTTGTAGTTGCAACATCTAAGTATTCTTCACTATCTTCTAATTTATATTTTAAGTGATAGAAAGCACTCTTTTCTTCTTTATAAATAACTTCTTCATTAGATAGGGCTGTTTGAGCTGCTGGATCCCAGTTAATTATCTTCTCACCACGATATATAAGTCCTTCATTATAATAATCAACGAATACCTTACGTACAGCTTCTGATAAGCCATCATCAAGAGTAAATCGCTCTTTTGTATAATCTAAACTTACTCCTAAAATAGCCCATTGTTTTCTTATAATATCACCATGTTCATGTGTCCAATCCCAACATGCATCAACAAACTTTTCTCTTCCATATTCGTATTTATTAATACCATTATCTTTAAGTCTTTTAACAACTTTAGCTTCTGTTGCAATCGCTGCATGATCCATTCCAGGTAGCCATAATGTATCATATCCTTCCATTTTCTTATAACGAATAATAATATCTTGAAGTGATACGTCCCAAGCATGTCCTAAATGTAATACACCAGTAACATTAGGTGGTGGAAGTACTATACAAAATGGTTTCTTCTTACTATTTTCTTGACATTTAAAATAGTCTTTATCTAACCATTTTTGATATTTTCCTTTTTCTACTTCACTATGATTATATTTTTTTTCTAATTCTTCCATAAATTACCTCTTCTTTCTTTTACAACCATTATTTCGATAATTTTCTATCAAATCATAAAAATATTGATTAATTTCTTCATTTTCATTTAGTTTTACGCTACATATAAAGTCATCCATATATCCTTTTTCATCTAAAATATCTTTAGATTCTGGAACATATAATTGATAATAGAATGACAAATATAAAATTATTTTATCACTATAACTATGAATATCATGAACATCTATCAACTCACGATTATAATAGTTATCAAGTATCTTTTTTGTTGGTACTTTATTAAATTCAAAATGGAATTCAGAGACGACTTTAATAATATCAATCTTATCTACATCACGAATGTACATTGCAAAAATACGGGCTTCAGGTGTTAATTCATTTCCTATATCAAATTTATTATGATAATAAACAGCCTTTCTTACAATTTCATATTCTTCTTCTTTGATTGGAAAGTTTTTAATAAATCCTTCATCAAATAAAATAATATTACTATAATTAGCATGATCAAATTTGATATTACTAAATTGTTTGTTCACCTTTACTTCATAGAATCTTCCTAAATCATGAAAAAGAGCGATAAAAATTGCAAGTCTTTTCTCATCTTCAGATAATCCTAAACGATTGACTAATTCTTCCATTAATTGAACCACTCGCAAAGTATGGTAATACTTTGTTTTAATTAATTCATTATCTAAATCGTAATTCTCATCAATATATCTTCTAAAAAACTCTAAATATTTGTCCATAACCCACCTAAATAAAAAAATCTACCAACGTAGGAGTGATTTAACACGGTACCATCCTACTTTGATAGATTAATATCCTTAATTATCTTAATGCGATAAACATTGTATTCTATTTACTTAAATACACTCTTCATAAGCTACCTTCAATTATACTTTCTAGAAAACTCACACCTAGTATTTTCCTCTCTTTAAGAAATTATAACTTACTCCTCTTAATCACAAGATTTACATGTACTATAACATAACTTTATTATAATTGCAACTATTACTAATCTTTAGAAACACAATAATCTTTAGAATTATTTTCGATTTTGTCACCAAACATATCCCAAACTGTAACTTTATCAATATATTCAAAGTTTATTTTTTCACCATCATATGTAAGTTTGGCTTGACCTCTTACAATTTCATCTTTATATTTCATTAATTCATCACGGAAATCAGCGAGATATTTATCACAAGAATCACCAGTATCTCTACCAGTAATATAAATATCATGAATTCCTAATAACTCTCCTTCATAAACAAAATCACTATTTGAGAAATTAACAATTAGAGTACCATCAGTAAAATCATTTACCTCTTCTGTTTCAACCTTTTCATTTATATAATAATTATAATCATTAGACTTTAATAAATTAAGGTTTTTATCAAAAAATAACATTTGTGATAAAAAATGATCCTTAGAAATACATTCAATAATTAAAATATCTTTTTCAGCAATCGCTCCAAAAGCCACATAACCATTATATTCAACACCATTTATTTCTGTTTTATATATACCTTTTTCAAAATCATAATAAGGCATAATTACAACTCTTTTATTATTAAACTTAATAACATGTTCCTTATTATAATCTTCCATAGACCATGATTCACTTTCACTTAATCCATCAATATTTGTATTTTCATTTGAAGTGTTTTCTGTAACATTATTATTACTTCCAAATATCGTACCATCATCAAGTATAATAAATAATAACAAACTGAATATACAAAAAAGAGAAACACATAACATTACTGTTATTATTTTTGATTTAGTACTTACTATTTTATTCTTTTCTTTATTTTCATCTTTTAACTTTTTCATATCTTACCTAATACTTTCTACCACAATATTTTTTAGTTTCACCATCGATATCTGACTTATAATATTCACTTACAGTCTTTTTACTAACATATTCAAGAATAATTTTATTTCCTTTATATACTAATTTTACTTCTCCTTCAACAATTTCATTATTAAAATCAATTAAGAAATCCTTATTATTTACAAGTGGTTCCATATTATCTTTACATTCACAAACTTCGAAATTATTAAAGATTTTGCATGAATCAGTATTATCATATTTAGATATATTAGCTTGTATTTTACCATTTTCAATTACAAGATTTGAATATAATAATTCTTTATCTTCTATACTAATTTCATTTAAATTATAATCAAAAAATATTATTTTTTTACCTAGTTTATTTTCATTTGAATATAAAATCAAGAATTTATCTAAAACATAACCACCTGATGCATACATAAAACTTGTCTTTCTATTATTTAAATAAGTACCATCTTGTCTATTATCAATATTTACAAGAAAACCATTTACTTTAACTTGTTTCTTTTCATCTTTATCAATTGTAAATTCATCAAATCTTGTTCCAAAATCATTGATTGTTTCTATTTCTTTATTAATATTACTATCATCTACACATTTTTCTTGAGGTTTATTACATATACAAATAATTGCCATACTTAATAAAATAATAATAAATATTAGAATAATAATTGTTGCTTTCATCCAATTGTTTTTTCTTAATAACTTATGTTCTTTGTTATCTTTTTTTACAATTATTTCTTCTTTAATTTCTTCCTTTTTCTTCTCTTCCATAACTTGATCCTATTCAATAATTACACAATATTTATCAGTGTTATCACTAATTTCAGGATTAAAGATATCACCTATGGTCCTTTGATCATTTATTTCAATTATTAATTCTGAATCATACGCAAATGTATATGTTGCATCAACAATTTCATTTTCATGTTTTTGAATTGTATTTTTATAATTTGATAAACGTTTAGTAACTGTTTCATTACAAGCAACAATATTTAATGTATCAACTACATATCCATCCATAGCCATATATTTAGTATTTATACCTGAAGCTACTATCTTTCCATCTTTTAATTCTATTTCAGAAAATTGCATTTCATTACTATCATAAATATTATTTAAATTAGAATCATAAAACTGTAAAGATTCTCCATATTGTCCAGTTGAACTTAAAATTAATAAAGAATCTGTAACATAAACTTTCATTGCATAAAAATCAATTTTTTTATCATTTATTAATGTTACATTTCCTTCATGTTTTATATCAAAATCTTTCTTATTAACTGTTACTTTAATACCTTCTTCAGTAATATTATGTTCTGAAAATACCCTCATTTCTGAATTGTTTTCGACAATTTGTTTTTCCTCACTATATGCTTTATATAAGAAATATATAACTACTAATAAACCAATAAATGATATTACTTGTAAGATTGTAATTACTATTCTTCCCACTTTATTCTTCATATAATCTCCTTATTATAAATATATAATATTTTTTAAAATGTGTAAACAGATATATAATTTATTATAAAAAAAATAGAGAGTAATCTCTATTTCGTTTTAACTTTTTCATGTAAATATTCTTTTATAAATGATAATTGTAATTTAAATAAGTTTTTATTAAAAGAAGTATCATAATGAATCTTATTTTCAAACACTTTATAATAAAAAAAAGAAAAAGTAATTGACATCATTTAATTACTTTAACTTTTTTATCAAAATTATTATATAAAATATCAATATAATTAAAGATATTTTTCACACTATCAAAATTAGATTGATTATCCCAATCAAGTCCAACAAGATTTAATTGATCAATTGTCTCAAATAAATTATCATAAATATGTTTTAAGAATTCATATGCTCTATCTCGATTATCATTCAAAATATTTTTATCAATAAAATAATGGAAAATTACTTTTATAAAATCATTAAAATAAATAGCCCCATCACTATTATCATCATCTTGATAAATTCGATCTAATTCATAAAAACTTTTTGTATATTTATCATAAATAGAACCAAACATATCAATAACTTCTTTATAATCATTATCAATATATTCAGAATTATCTATTTTATATAAATGATATTCAATAACATCTTCAATTACATGAGGATTATTATTATAAAAATAATATTTAAATTTTTCTCCATAAGTTTTATAACCACTTATTATTTTATTTAAATAATCACTTAATTTAGCTAAACTAAAATTAAAACCTGAATAATAAATTAATAATGAATAATCTAAATATTTTAATAAATCATTTTCACATATAAAAATTAAATCGTTAAAAATATTATAATAAATAATATCATCTTCTGTTGAAGAATAAATAAAATTAAAACGATTAGTACTATTTATTTTTTCAACAGAAGAAACAAAGTCAATTAGATAATGATATGTATCTACTACATCATCAAGAACATCACGAGTTAATATGATACCATTCTTATTTAATTTTAAATTTAAATCAACTTTATTAACTTTCATATCGTCCCCACAAGGTCTTATATTATATTCTATTTAGTATCTTGAGTCAAACTATAGAAACTACAAATATTTATTGTTATAATACTTTTGGAAGGAACACAGGAAACTGTATCTACAAAGGGACTCAGTATATTATATAAATAGTTTTGTAGATAACTTTAATATATATAGTCTTGTCTATTTCGATTTTATCGAATATCAATTATTTTCCTTCCCTTTAAGGTGATAATATGTTTAAAGATAAATTAATTAATGATAATTTATGGCTTAAATATTTAAATAATAAATTAGAGAAAGATTTTATTACAAAAAATGAAAAAGAAAAAACTAAAAGTTTTATTATTAATAAAAAATATTTAGATATAACAAATAAAATAGTTAATAACAATTATACTTTCTCTTATCCTATTAAACATTTAATAAATAAAAATTATGGTAATAAAAAAAGAATTGTATATACATATCAAGATGATGAACTTGAAATATTAAAGTTTATTGCATACTTATTATATGATTATGATTATCTATTTAATAAAAATCTCTATTCATTTAGAAAACATATTAGTGTTCATAACGCTATTAAAAGTTTAATTTATACAAAAAACATTAAAAAGATGTATGGATATAAAGTTGATATAAAAAACTACTTTAATAGTATTAATAAAGATATCTTACTTAATAATTTAGAATATGATATTGATAACGATTTATTTAATCTAATAAAAAGATTATTAAATAATAAATGTATCTATAATAATAATTTAATTAATGAAGATATGGGTGTTATTGCTGGAAGTCCAATATCTGCTTTTCTTGCTAATTACTATTTAATAGAAATTGATAATTTTTTTTGGAACAATAATGTTTTTTATATTAGATATGCTGATGATATTATTATTTTTGCTAATACTAAAAAAGAATTAATTAAATATAAAAATAATTTATATGAACTACTTAATAAATATCAATTAACTATTAATAAAGAAAAAGAACATTTCTATGAACCAGGAGAAGTTTTTGAATATCTAGGATTCTCCTTTAAAGGTGATAAAATTGATATATCGAAAAATACTTTATATAAAATTAAAGGTAAGATAAGAAGAACTGCAAGAGGCCTTAATAGATGGAAAGAGAAAAATAATGCCAATACTATTGGTACTATTAAAGCTATGAATCGAAAATATAATAAAAAGTTTTATGGTAATGATAATTCTGAATTATCGTGGAAATATTGGTTTTTTCCAATTATTAATACTACTGATAGTTTAAAAATAATTGATAGCTATTATCAACAAGAAATAAGATATATGGTAACTGGTAAACATAATAAAAAGAACTACAAAGTAGTTCCTTATCATTTACTTAAAGAATGTAATTATAAACCATTAGTTCATGAATTTTATAAATTAAAATTTGATATGATAAACAATCGTTAATAAATCATCTTTACTATCAACAATAATATAAGTATTAGCCTTTTCATAACGAACACTAGTTGCTTTTTCATAACCATTATTTATAATTTTATTACAATAGTTGTTAACTAAATCTTTTGATAAATTATGATACTTCATTGTACATCTTTCATATTTATCAGTTTTTTTTGTAACTAAATCAATAATCGCTCCATTAAAAATTGGAAAGTTTTGATATTCTTTAGGTATTGTAAAACCTCTTCCAATTTCTTCTTTTTCTTTAAGATATTTTTTATTTAATTCATTTGTTT
>Ga0247611_10005635_pt1 | contig 16427 bp, 16 predicted proteins | sample 177DNAGHGhighgp2_FD_192422 | JGI IMG/M metagenome (GOLD analysis project Ga0247611, IMG submission 192422) | Sheep rumen microbial communities from Palmerston North, Manawatu-Wanganui, New Zealand - 1770 DNA GHGhigh gp2 | ecosystem: Host-associated > Mammals > Digestive system > Stomach > Rumen... | reverse complement strand
TAGTTACCCGTTACTTTGGAGGAACTCTCCTGGGTACAGGAGGCCTGATCAGGGCGTATAGCGCAGCGGCGCAGGAAGCTCTAGATAGCGCAGAGATAACCCGCTGCATCGAAGGAATTTACGCAGATGTGAACATACCTTATGCCCTAAAGAGTAAATTCGAATATGAATTTGGAAAGCTTGCAGAAAAGTGCGAAAAGAGCATGGAAGCAGGAGAAGAATCAGGGTATTTAAAGCAGGTGGAGTGTAATTATACTGACAAAGTGAGCTACAAGCTCTTTGAAACAGCTGACAAAAAAGAAGAAGTAGATGTTTTACTTAGGGAAATGAGCGGTGGAAGTGTATTTCAGGAAAATATAGCAAGTGGAACCTATAAGCTATAAATTAAACGGTAACGGAGAACACACATGAAGACAGCAGTTCTTATAATGGCAGGCGGAAGAGGCGAGCGCTTCTGGCCTAAGAGCAGAATAAAAATGCCAAAACAGTTTCTAGAGCTATCTGATAATGGAAAGACCATGATTCAAAATACAGTTTCTAGAATCAGTTTGTTAGTAGATGTGGAAGATATATTTATTTCAACAAATAATGAATATAAAGGGATTGTAAAGGAGCAGCTTCCAGAAATACCAGAAGAAAATATCCTTTGCGAGCCTATAGGAAAAAATACTGCACCTTGCATAGGACTTGGAGCTATCACCATTTCAAAAAAATACGGCGAAGCGCAAATGATAATCTTGCCATCAGATCACCTTATAAAATACAACAATCTGTTCCTTAGAACCATTAAGGATGCACTTGAAGTATCTGAGAGGGCTGAAAATCTTGTTACAATCGGAATTACACCGGATTATCCTGAAACAGGCTATGGTTACATTAAATTTTTGCCAGATAAGACAGAAGGAGCAGCTTTTGAGGTAGAAAGCTTTGTAGAAAAGCCGGATCTTGAAAAAGCAAGAGAATATCTTGCAACTGAGGAATATCTTTGGAATAGCGGTATGTTTATCTGGAAAGTTTCCTCTATACTTAATAATATAAAGAAATATCTTCCTGAAATGTATTCAGGGCTTGAAAGAATAGGAGAAGCTATAAATACAGCTGAATATGAAACTGTATTAGACAGAGAATTTTCAGCCTTTGATTCAGTATCCATTGACTACGGTGTGCTTGAGAGAGCAGAGAATATATATACCATATCGGGATCCTTTGGCTGGGATGATGTTGGCTCCTGGCTTGCTGTTGGTAGAGTTAAAAAATCTGATGAAGCAGGAAATGTTATTGAAGGTAACGTAATAAATATCAATAGCAAAGATACCATAATCCAGGCGGAAAGCAAGCTAATAGCAGCAGTAGGACTAAAGGACATAATAGTAGTTGATACACCTGACGCAACACTAGTCTGCGATAAGGGCTGCACTGCGGACATAAAAAAGGTAATAGAAAATCTGAAAAAGAAAAATAGAACTGAATACATATAAAAGGGGTTAAGATGAAGAAGGCATTGATAATCGGTGGAACAGGCTTTGTAGGACCTTATTTAATAAGGCATCTTCGTGATGACTTGAAGCAGTCTGTTGCAGTTACAAAAATGGAATATGAAAGCTTTGAAATGGAAGGCGTAAAGGTATATGAGCTAAATATTCTTGATAAAAATAAAGTGGAAGAAATAATCAGAAGAGTGCAGCCTAATACCATATATCACCTTGCGGCGCAGAGCTCTGTTGCAGTTTCATGGAAAAAGCCTCAGCTTACAGTAGATGTAAATATTCAGGGAGCGTTAAACATTCTAGAAGTTTTAAGAGACTTAAAGCTTGAAGGCTATGAGCCTAAAGTACTTTTTATCGGCTCTAGTGAAGAATATGGACATATAAAGCCGGAGGAATCTCCGGTAAAAGAAGGAAATGCCTTAAGACCGGGAAATATCTATGCAGCAACAAAGGCCTGCCAGGATATGCTTGCCAACATATATGCAAGGGCCTATGGTCTTAATGTAGTAATGACAAGATCGTTTAATCATACAGGTCCAAACCAGCTGCCTTTATTTGTGGTATCAGATTTTTGCAAGCAGGTGGCAGAAATAGAAGCAGGCCTTAGAGAGCCTGTTATTAAAACAGGAAATCTAGCTTCAAAAAGAGATTTTACAGATGTAAGAGATATAGTAAGAGTATATGCAAAGCTTGTTGAAAAAGGAAAGCCAGGAGAGGCTTATAATATAGGCTCAGGTAAATCAATGCTTATAAGTGATATACTTGACATCATTATTTCAAAGGCAAAGGTAGAAATAAAGGCGGAGGTAGACCCGGCAAAGCTTCGTCCTATAGAGGTTTTGGATGTAACAGCAGACACCACCAAGGTGAAAGAACTGACAGGCTGGGAGCCAGAGATACCTATAGAGCAGACTATAGAGGATACCTTGGAATACTGGAGAAATATATCAAAGAACGCTTGAATATAGATAAGAAAGATGGGAATTAGTAATGGATGGTTTAATATTTGATGTAGATGGAACAATTTGGAACTCAACCGGCATAGTTGCAGAGGCATGGAATGCAGCAATAAAAGAAGCAGGTGCAGATGCAGACAAGGTGACGGCAGAAATACTTAAAGGTCAGTTTGGAAAAATGATGAATGTAATAGGAGATAATCTTTTTCCAAGAGTGCCAGAAGGTAAAGAGAGAGAAAATCTTCTTCGTCTATGCGAGGCAAAGGAAGAAAAGGCACTAGCAGAAAATGAGAGGGATATATCTTATCCAGGTCTTAAGGAAACTATGAAGAAATTATCAGAAATTCCTTGCCTTAAGCTGTTTATAGTTAGCAACTGTCAGAGCGGGTACATTGAGCTTGTGATGGAAAAGACAGGAATAGCAGAGTACATAACTGATTTTATATGCTACGGAGATAATAAGCTTCCTAAAAATGAAAACATAAAGATTATAGTTGAAAGAAACGGGCTTAAGGATCCTTACTATGTTGGAGATATAGACGGGGATAGAATTGCTAGCGAAGCGGCTGGAGTTCCTTTTATTCATGCAGCATATGGATTCGGTGTTGTGGAAAAGTATACTTATAAGGTGGAGGATATAACTGAACTGTATAAAATTGCAGTTGATGAATTACTTGGAGAAAAATAATATGTAATTGTGATTTTAAGAGAGGGTAATAGTCTTGAAACATTATGATAGGTCAGTGGATAAATCATTAATTCCGGTAGTGAATATAATGGGAGTTAATATTGCAGCAATAAATATGAAATGGCTGTTACAGTATACTAGGAAAAATATAAAAAAAATAAAGGGCGATTATATTTGCGTGAGTAATGTTCATACTACAGTTATGAGTTATGAAGATGAATCGTATAGAAAGATACAAAATAATGCATTATTAGCAATACCAGATGGGGCCCCATTATCTTTTGTAGGGAGAAAGCGCGGAGCTTTAGGGATGAAAAGAGTAACAGGTCCGGATTATATGAAAAAGATATTGAAAGCATCAAAAAGAAATGGATGGAAACATTTTTTTTATGGTTCTACTCAGGAAACACTAGACAAAATGAAAAAAGTGATTGAAGAGGATTATCCTGGAGCTGAAATAGTAGGAATGTATAGTCCTCCGTTTAGAGAACTGACAAAGCAAGAAGATGATGATATAATTAGCATGATAAATGAAACAAATCCGGATTTCGTGTGGATAGGTCTTGGTGCACCAAAACAGGAAAGGTGGATGGCTTCACATCAGGGAAAGGTGACGGGATTAATGGTTGGAGTAGGAGCAGCATTTGATTATTGTGCGGGAAATATAAAAAGGGCACCAAAATGGATGCAGAAGTCTGGACTAGAGTGGTTGTATAGACTTATGCAAGATCCTAAAAGACTGTTTAAGAGATATTTTGTTACGAATACTAAATTTATTTTGAATGCTATAGTTAAAGGAAAATAGCTCAATTAATCTTATAAAAATGTAAGGCGGTTGGTTATTATAAAATGGAGAAAAATGAAATCATCAAAATTAAAAATACTTTTAGTTCATAATTATTATCAGATAGCTGGAGGAGAAGACACAGTTGTAAAAAATGAAAAAGATAATTTAGAGGCACATGGACATAAAGTAGTACTATATACAAGACATAATGATGAAATAAAAAAAATGAATATATTTCAATTAATATGTTTGCCATTAAATGTTATTTTCAATTTTAGGACTTACAGGGAAATTAAGAAGATAGCAAAAAAGGAAAGAATTGATATAGTACATGTTCACAACACGTTGAGTCTGATTTCTCCATCGGTGTATTATGCTTCGATAAGTTGTGGTATACCAGTAATACAGACTGTACATAATTTTAGATTTTTGTGTCCAGGGGCGACATTTTATCGCGATGGTTTGATATGCGAGGATTGTATTAATAAAGGTTTGAAATGTGCAATAAAGCATAATTGTTATAGAAAAAGTAAGATACAGACATTAATATGTGTTATTAGTATGTGGATACATAGACATACAGGAATTTTAGGTAAAATAAATTATATAACATTGACAGAGTTTAATAAAAAGAAATTGTTAGGATTAAGCCAGATAAATCCAAGCAATGTTTATATAAAACCAAATTATGCGGTGACTTCATTTAATGCTAGAAGAGAAAGTAAAAGAGATTATTATCTTTTCTCAGGTAGGATAGAAGAAATAAAAGGAATAGAAATTCTTATTTCAGCATTCTTGAAAATGACAGACAAAAAATTGAAAATAGCAGGTGATGGGCCATTACTAGAAATTATGAAAAGGAAAGTAGTTGATAGTGGAAATGATAATATAGAGTTTTTAGGCCGAATAGATCATGATAATATGATGCGGGCTATGCAAGAAGCAAAGGCTGTTATATTGACTACTCAGGTGTATGAAGGGTTTCCAATGGTGATTCCTGAGGCATATTCTGTGGGAACACCGATGATAGTGGGGGATATAGGAAATGCTGGAGATTTGGTTGATGATGGAGTTACAGGAGTAAAATTTAAGTATAATTCAGCGGATTCTTTAGTAGAAAAGGTCAATGAATTTGAGAAGATGGATTTAAATGTGTTACGTAATAATGCATTGAAAAGGTACGAAGAAAAGTATACTTCAGAAAAGAATTATCAATGCTTGGATAATATATATAAATCGATAATTAATAAGTAAGCCTAAAAACAAGGATAAAGAGGTTACCTCTATGGATTTAAAAAAAAGAATTAAACAGATACCATTACATAGATTAGTAAAAAAAGTGTTGGGGTTTGATGAAATATATACTATAGCATATAGAAAGAGAAATGATGGAATTATCTTGGATTCTTTGAATAGAGAATTTAGTATTATTCCATATAGTGATAAATATTGGTATGCAGATCCGATAGCTTTTACGAAAAATGGTGAAGATTATCTTTTTGTAGAGGAATTTGATAGAAAAAAACAAAAAGGTAGAATAGCATTTAGTGAACTAAATGATAATAATATTAGTTTTAGAACTGTTATAGAAGAAAACTATCATATGTCATTTCCAATGGTTTTTGAATGGAATGGTGATGTGTATATGATTCCTGAGACAAGTGAGAATAAGTCAATTAATATTTACATTGCTGAAGCCTTTCCTGATAAGTGGAAATGTGTAGACATTATTAGAACAGAAGAAAAACTGGTAGATACAGTGATAATCGAAAAAAATAATATGGATATAGTGATTTTAGCATCTGAAATATGTGATGGAAATGAATTGCTTGTGAGGTATGTAAAATATAAGTTGAAAATGCTGGATAGTGGTAAATTTGCATTGGAAAAAATTGAGAAAAGTGATTTGTTCAATTTGAACGATAGAAATGCAGGTAGAATATTTGAATACAAAGGGGAAAGTTATTTACCAACACAAAATAGTTCTGAATTTGATTATGGAGTGTCGTTATCATACAGGGATAAAAATGGAAATGAGATAAAAAAAATAGAAGCTGATGATATTGTAGTTGATAAGATAAGTAAAGGAAATATTATAGGTGTTCACACATATTCAATTACAGATAAATATGAAATAATAGACTTGAGATATTTAAAGTACTCGCCTATATGTACATATGCTAAATATTTGAAAAAGAGATAGAGGCAGGGGGATTTGGGAATTAGGAGACTAGCTGTGATTATAGGATTTTGCATTTAAAAAGGTGGAATATGAATAAAATGAAGAAAAAATTGAAAAAAATTTACAATAGGTTAAATAGAATTTCATGCCCAGTTAAAATAGACGACATTACACTTGAACCTCGCTGTAGGGGATATGGATATAAGATGGGAACCCCGATAGATAGATATTACATAGAAAAATTTTTGGAAGAAAAAAAGGATGTTATAAAGGGGGATGTATTGGAGGTATCGGAAGATACATATACAAAAAAATATGGAGGTAATTGCAAATCGCATATTTTATCGTTTGATAATTCGGTAAAAGCAGATAATGTTGTTGTAGGTGATTTGACTGATGCAGATAGTCTGCCAGAAAATAGGTTTGATTGTTTTATATGTACTCAAACGCTAAATTTTATTTTTGACGTAGAATCTGCTATAAAAAACATCTATCATATTCTGAAGGAAAACGGAATTGCATTGGTTACTGTAGCATCGGTTAGTCAAATTAGCAAATATGATCATGAAAGATGGGGGGACTATTGGAGGTTTACGGATCAAGGGATAATGACACTTTTTTCAAAATATTTCAAGGAAGAGAATATTGAGGTAGCCAGTTATGGTAATTATTTCTCAGCTATTTCCCTATTTTCAGGAATTGTCATTGAGGATATCAAAGAAAAAAGTGTTTTAGATGTTAAGGATGATGAGTTTCCGGTTGTAATATGTTTGAAAGTTATGAAGAACTAGTAAACGATATTGTGAATTTAAATATGATTTATAGATTTTTAAAAAAATGTTGGGAGAAATGTATTTTAAGGAACATAATAAGTGAAATGAGGTTTAGGTATGGATAGAAGAGATAAATTATTATTGATGATAGATAGTTTTGTTATGGGGGCGATTAATAAGATTCAAATGTTGAATTTATCGAATGCTTTTATTAATTTGAAAAGAAATAGCGAATTGAAAGGTAACTATAATGAATGTTTTGTTATAGGAAATGGCCCATCACTTACACAAGAAGATTTAAATGTTGCGAGTAATTATGATTCGATAAATGTGAATTTTTTTTATGAAGGAAAATATGAATTTAAAGGGAAGTATTTGGTATTTGTGGACCCGGCATTTGCTACACCTCGAGGGATAAACTATGTTAAAAAATGTAAAAAAGCGAACCCTGAATTGAAAATAGTGACTGATTATAGCAATTATAGATATTTTAAGAAAAAAATGTGTTTGGAGAAAAAAGATATTTATTATATTAATACGGCGTTGAAGCAACATGGTGATTACGTTAAAATGGATATTTGTAGAATGATGACAGGCGGATTGAATGTTATTCCAGTTGCCATTGAAACAGCGATAGGTATGGGATATAAAAAAATATATCTTTTAGGGTGTGATTTTAGTTTTTATGGAACTAAAGATCCAGGCAAGCATTTTTATGATGAAAAAAATAAAAAGTGTACAGTTGATGACTATAATACAGTGGGAAACTTGATTAGGTGTGCTTTGGTTCAACAACATCATTTTGCTATACAGAAATATTGTAGGAAACATGGAGTAAAAATTGTTAACCTAACACCTGGAAGTTTAATAATGGCATATAAATTAAAGAAAATTAGAAAATAGTTTATATGTTGTTTTATTGCGAGGTAATGATTAATTAAATATAAAATAATGAAAGAAGGATAAGAAAATGAATACATACAATAGACCATTTGTAATAGCAGAAGCAGGATGCAATCACATGGGTAATATGGATATTGCTAAAGATCTTATAGAAACTGCAGCACATTTTTGTAAGGCGGATGCAATTAAATTTCAAAAGCGTTGCCCGAAAGAATTGCTTACACCAGAACAGTATAATGCGCCTCATCCTAATCCGGAAAATTCATATGGAGCAACGTATGGTGAACATCGCGAATTTCTGGAGTTTAATTTGGAACAGCATGCTCAACTGAAAAGGTGGTGTGAAGAAGCAGGGATTATTTATTCTACTTCAGTATGGGATTTAACAAGTGCAAAGGAAATAGTATCGCTTAATCCATTGTTTATTAAAATTCCGTCTGCATGTAATACACATTTTGAAATGTTGGAATGGTTGTGTGATAATTATGGAGGAGAAATTCAATTATCATTTGGGATGACTACAAGAGATGAAGAGGAAAAAATAGTACAATTATTTGAAAGAAAAAATAGAGCTAAGGATTTGATATTATACAATTGTACGTCTGGGTATCCTGTTCCGTTTAAAGATGTATGTTTGTTGGAGATTACACGTATGAAAAAGCAATTTGAAGGAAGAGTAAAAGCAATTGGTTTTTCAGGTCATCATTTAGGAATTGCAGTAGATGTTGCGGCATATACGTTAGGTGCTGAATATATAGAGCGACATTATACTCTAGATAGAACCTGGAAAGGAACAGACCATGCGGCATCATTAGAACCAGATGGAATTCGTAAGCTTGTTCGTAACTTAAATGCAGTATACCAGTCACTTACATTTAAAAGTGAAGAAATATTGCCAATTGAAAAAATACAGCGTGAAAAATTAAAGTATAGGAAACATAACTAAACAATAAAATTTTGAGGTGAAATAATGAATGTTGCGTTTATACCTGTAAGAGGGGGGAGTAAATCCATACCTTTAAAGAATATACGGAAAATGAATGGTAAGCCACTTGTTTATTGGACAGTTAAGGCTGCCTGTGGATGTGATAGTATAGATAGGGTTTACATTTCGACAGATAGCGATATAATTAAAGACACTGTTGAAGAATTTAAGATGGAAGGTCGTTTTTTTGATAAAATTGAAGTGATTGGACGATCATCGGAGACTGCTACTGATAGTGCATCTACAGAAAGTGCTATGCTTGAATTTGCAAATAAATATGATTTTGAAAATATAGTTCTTATACAAGCCACATCCCCATTGTTAGAAAGTAAGGATTTGGATAATGGTTTTATAGCATTTAGGAGTAGTGAAACGGATTCTGTATTATCGGTTGTTAGGCAAAAAAGATTTTGCTGGAAAAATGATATAGACGGGTATGCAAAGCCCTTGAATTATGATGTATATAATAGACCGAGGAGACAGGAATATGATGGATATTTAGTTGAAAATGGGGCGTTTTATATAACTTCTAAAAAATCGTTGTTGGAGTCTAAGAATAGAATATCGGGAAAAATAAAAGCAGTTGAAATGAATGAAGATACTTTTATGGAGATTGATGAGCCGAGCGATTGGAAAATGATAGAATATTTGATGAAAAAAAAAGGAAGTGACTTTGATTATAAAGTTCCAGAAATAAAAATGTTTTTGACTGATTGTGATGGTTGCTTAACTGATGGAGGAATGTATTATTCGGAATTTGGAGATGAATTAAAAAAATTTAATACTCTAGATGGGATGGCCTTCGAATTGCTGAGACGAAAAGGGATTATAACTGGCATGATAACATCCGAAAGTGTGGAATTGAATAAACGTAGAGCTGAAAAACTAAAATTAGATATCGTAGAAATTGGGTGTAAAGATAAATTGGATACAATTAAATGCCTGTGTAAAGAAAAAGGGGTGGATATTTCGAATGTTTGTTATGTAGGTGATGATATAAATGACATAGAAGCAATAAAGAATGTAGGGGTAGGATGTGCACCAGCAAATGCGGTGTTACAGGTGAAAAATGTGGCTGATTACATAACAAAGGCTAAGGGAGGAGAAGGAGTAATACGTGAAATAGTTAATTGTATCGTTGTGTGAGGTTAACTAAATGGCAATAAGAAAAGCAAAAGAATATACTAATATATTATATAACGTTATGTGGATGTTCTTTGATAAGATATTTCTTCTTGTGTTAAATTTGGTGGTTGTTGTGCGTATTGCAAATCACTTTGGATCTATGATTTATGGAACATATCAATACGCAGCTAATGTTGTTGCGATATTCGAGGTTTTTGTAGCATTTGTAGATTCTAGAGTTGTAAAAAAAAGATATATTGATGAAGAACATAATTATATAGTTTGGAATGCTACAATTACAAGAGTTATATTTTCAATTATAGCAATGATATTGGGTACGCTATACATACTTGTAGTTGGGGAAACTAGTGAATATAAATACATTTTTACGCTGCTTCTCATAAACGTAATCTTGAATAATTTACGTTTTGGAATTCAGACAAGGTACGAGTATTTATTAAAATCTAAAAAGATAATAGTCGTTGCTGATTTGTTTGCTGCATTAGGGGGAGGTTTGCAATTACTGGCAATCTCATTATATGCTCCAATAGTAGTTATATCATTCATTACGATGTGTTCATCTTTGATGAGCTTGCTAATTATATATATTCAATATGTAAAAGACTTTGGCAGAAACAGTAACATAAGAATTAGTAGAACCTTAATATGGGACTTGATAAAAGAAAGTGCTCCACTAGCTGTGGCAGCATCGTGTGCAGTAATTTATTCTAGGTGTGATGCTATTATGATAGGAAATCTTCTAACAAAATCAGAAGTAGGTGTGTATGATGTAGCGGTAAAAATGATCAGTGTTATGCAGATGGCTATATCGCCGATTAGAGAAAGTGTTTATCCTAAAATGATTAAACTGTATAGTGAAAATAAGATAGAATATGAAAAAAAATATGTTTGGGTAACAACTCTATTGACTTGGATTTATATTGTAGGAGCGTTTGGATCAATTATAGTTTTGCCGTTTGCTATGAGAATACTGAAACCAGAATATTCAGAGGCTTTATCTATTTATCATATCTATGTTATTGGGGCTTTCTTTATGTATAATGCTGGACTACGAGCCGGACATTTTACACTTATTAACTGTGGAAAAATTCTTATGTATTCTCAAGTTGCAAGTGTGATTATTAATATAATTTTAAACTATTATTTGATAAATAGGTTGGGTGTCTATGGGGCTGCAATTGCTACAGTGGTTACTCAGGCATCTAGTTTGTTTGTTTCGAATATATTTTTTGGAACGAGAGGACGAGAGGTATTAAAATGGCAATTGAAAGGCTTGAATCCAATGAATCTTTTTAGTAAATGAAAATGAAATATATGCTATAAGAGGTTAAGATGAGATATGGTTAGGAAAATTTATTGAGGATTAAATAGAATATGAAAGAAACTGGGATCATATGAAATGATAAAAGGTGTATAAATTATCTTGCATTTCATATTGCTATTTTGTATAATAAGTAAGTATTAATTACAAATAATTGTGATAGTAATTAAGATGAAAGGTGTTGTAAAATGGAGTATTTACCTACTTTAATTAATGTTATTATCTATATAGTGGTTTTTCTATATGGAATAATAATCGGAAGCTTTTTGAATGTAGTTATATTAAGGACGCCGTTGCATGAAACTTTAGTAAAAAAAAGAAGTCATTGTATGAGCTGCGGATACCAGCTTGCATGGTATGATCTGATACCGCTTTTTTCTTGGATTTTCCTTGGAGGAAAGTGCCGTAAGTGCAAGGCGAAGATTTCAGCCCAGTATCCTATTGTAGAAGCAGCAACAGGCATTCTTTTTGTGATTACTGTATGGATAAAGGGATTGAATGTTCTTTCTGTATTTAGCATGCTTGTAATATGTGCACTTTTGTCACTTAGCGTAATAGATGCCAGAACTATGGAAATTCCATTTGGAATAAATGTATTCATAGGTGTAATTGGTATAATAAATGCTGTATATTGCCACTTTATCAGGGAATGGATTCTTAAGAAGATTGATGTAGGTTTTTCATCTATAGATGAGGCTTATGATTTTGAAATGTTGGTATCTTTTTTAATTGGAAACGGCAAGGACTGGATACCATGGTATTCAGCACTCATTGGTTTTTTTGTTGTATCAGTTCCTCTTTACATCGCGCTCCTTGTAACAAAAGGAAGAGGCATGGGAGGCGGAGATGTAAAGCTTATGGCAGCAGCCGGTATTTTCCTTGGTTGGAAATATACTCTTGCAGCTCTTATCCTTGGCTGCCTTTACTGTGTAATAATCCATCCTATCAGAATGAAGGTTTCACATGCAGATCATAAGCTTGCAATGGGTCCTTACCTTTCGGCAGGTATTTTAACAACTATATGGTTCGGAGATACTATAGTGAATGGATATATTAATTTTTTGAGTGGTTTAATGGGAATGTAATTAATTTGAAGGCCGCCGGCTTGCATTAAGTTGCAGCGGCGGCTGTTTTTATCTTGCGGAAATTGATATTATTTGAAAGAAACTAACAATGTAAATATACGCAGTAATACATATGGCAAGATATTTATAGATTATTGTCTCAAGAAAATGTAAGTTTTAATTATAAATCAACCTGAATGATTCACGGAACAGTTTCTTCACTAAAAAACCGTGCCATGAATCTTTAAATTTGATCCATGCAGCTTAAACTAATCTCTTCTGCCTAAAAAAGGGTATAGTATCCCCACGGCATATTTTTGAGTAGTTTTTAAGATGTCAAGGTTCTCTAATTGTTGCTATTCCAGCTGTACATTCAGTCTGCTTATATTCGAAAGAGTCTCATAAAACTCATTCTTATAAGGGCAACTGCTACACAGCTTGAATGTTATATATCTTGCTGAATGAATTACCTTTGCAGCAATCTTCAGCAGTTTTAAACGGACGGTATCAATACGCTGTTTGCGCATATTTGCTGATAGTGCCAATCGTCTAAACCAATTAAATATGTTATATGCAAGTGCATGAAGTTGAAGTCTGTTAGCATTTACTCTTCAAAATAGCCGGCAATGATCATATATATCAACTGAAGGAGATTTTCCTTGTCAGTATGATACCGAAATAATGCAGAATCATTGGTCTTAAATAAATGGCTGAAAAGTCTATCAATACCAAGTTTGCTTACGAATTCTTTGATTAGAAGTAAGCCTGCATCGGAGGATAAATCGCCTCCATCGAAATTAATTTTAATTTGTCTATTGCTTTTTAGAGATAAGGTGTTTATAATATTCATAAAGGGCTCCTTTGTTAGTATAGTTGATTGATTTGACACCTTAATTATACCACAATTGGTGCTCTTTTTTCATTCACTTAATAAGTGAAATGCAATATTCAGTTAAAATATGGTAACTATGTGGTTTTCAGCCACTTTCACGGCTCCGCCGTGAATAATCTAGGATAAACTAAAAGGAAAGCAGGAAAGTAAAATGAATGATTTACTCGGATATTCTAAACAAGTATTAATGAAAAACAGCATCAATTATAAGGAATGCGGTAAGAAGTCATCATGGGAGAGTGTTATAGTATTTTTAGGTTCCGTTTTTTTATCGATTTTTTTTTCTATGGAAAGTGACTTGAATCCTTTGAGTAAGAGAACACCGGGAACAGATTCAAGTGTATTTCAAGTGATTGCTATGATGATAGAAAAACGAAAAATGCCATATAAAGATACTTTTGATCATAAGGGTCCGATTATATACCTGATAAATGTATTGGGGGATTTTTTTTCAAAAGATAAAGGGGTATGGATTATAGAAATAATAATGCTTTCTATTACCATATTTGGAATGTATATGATTTCAAGATTGACAATCGGTAAATTTGAATCTGCGGTAGTAACTCTTGCCTGCTTATCGTTGATGTTAAGATACTTTGAAGGCGGAAATTTAACAGAGGAATATGCATTGCCATTTATTACAATCTCACTTTACGTTTTTTGTGACTATTTATTGAATGGAGAGATATCACATAAAAGAATAATTATAGCAGGAAGTGGGTTTGGTGTAGTTTTGATGTTGAGACCTAATATGATTGCTGTGTGGATTGTATTTACAGTATTTATATTTGTTGAATTAATGAGACAAAAGGAAATCGAGAAATTGATAATTATGGTTGGCTATTTTATTATAGGAACACTATTTATAGTATTCCCCATTATAATTTGGTTAATAAGGGAGGGGGCTTTCAAGGAATTTTGGAATTGTTATGTCGTGTTTAATTGTAAATATGTAAATACAGGAAACAAAATATCAAATATATGTGATTCATATATGAAAATAGTACATTCCGGTCTTTTTTTATTTTCGTTAGAGGGGATTTTGTTAGGAATCGTATTAAATTGTAAATATCGCATATTTAATATATTATATTTGTTCTTTTTAGGGCTTGATACAATACTCGTAATTATGTCTGGAAGAACATACATGCATTATGGTATGGTAATGGTACCTGCGCTGATATATCCTATATCGTTGTTGCTTAAAGGAATAAGTGAATTGAAAACTGTGAAATTTGCAAGGTTATTATTGCTCTTTTCTTTTTTTGTGGTGATATTTTTATATGTTGTGGAATTGAGAAGACCGGTCAAAAAATTTATAGAAATAACTAATGGTAAAGTGAAAAATGGATATTCTGAAAGTTTATGTGAAGTTATAAAATGCATTGAAGAAGAAACTGATTTAACCGAAAAAATATCTGTATATGGAAATTGGGATATAGTATATAAATGTACCAATAGAGAACACGCAACAAAATATTCATATCAGTTTCCGATAGCAGAGTTGGATAAAGAAATATTTGAAGATTATTACAATCAACTTAATAAACAATTACCTAAAATGATAGTGATACAAGAAGGAAGATATGATGAATATATTGAAAAATTTTTGTTAAGTAAAAAATATCGCTTGCATTGGATGGGAGATTGTAATGATAAAAATAGTGCGTCGGTATGGGTGTTAGATTAGAAGTCATTAAGAGTTTTTTTATTATGATGTGTGTTTCACAAATCGGCGATTATAACCCCATCTTTGACAGTTTAAATGAATAAAATCCTGCTTAGCCCAGTATATATAGGGCTTTGCAGGATTTCTTTTTTATAAAAAAATGTAGCTATATATTACTTTTTTTTACCTTTACTAATTCGTATCGCTTTTTTCATGGATATGTCAGTGAGTATCTCATAATCTGTCCTGAAACCAGCTGTTTCATGAAGAGCATCTGTTATCTTTGTTCGAGTGTAAATAGGTATTCAATGAGCTCCTTTGCACGGTCTATCTGACCTTGTCTGATTTTGCGTTGATAGTTTAGATACTTTAAGGAAAACGAAACAACTAGATGCTGCTCTAAAGGTTTGGCTCCTTCTTTTATTTTTCTGCTTGAGAGATCTTCTTTAATCCATCTATCTTTGTAAAAAATCTTATTATAATCAGCTTCTTCGTCAAGTTCATTGAGATTATAAGTTTTACTATCGTTTATCAAATGCCATCCATTAGGATCAAATGAAAATCCTTTATATATTCCGGTAGTTGTTTTATTGACTGAGTAGTGATAAAGCTTCTCATACGTTCTCCGCCAAGTGTTCTATCATTGAATTTGCGGTTGGTCTTAGAAGATAAACCAGCATCAGTGCAGACAATCACCTCTTCAAGCCCGTAGTCTTGTAAAACTATTTTTTCTATAGTTTTTAAGGTTGGCTTTTGCTTTAACCTCATCGATGTTACCGAGCTTTTCGATAGTGATGGTAGTAGTACCAGCACCATTAGGTTTACGGATGCTTTTCTGAACATAGAAACAAGCAGAGTTTTTGGATTTTGTGACGGTTAGTTTTATAGATATGTCCTTCTAACCTCTATTATAACACATATAGCTACAACAAGTTACCAAAATATTGATTATATTTGACGAAAAAATCAGGCTTTTCAAGGACTGTGAGATTTTTTTATTATTTTGCTGTCCAACTTCCGAGATTTTTTTTATGTGAACTTCCTAGACAATTAACACTCGTATTCAGGCAGGGGTGGAATAACGAAAAAATATCGAAAAATAGATATTTTGCTTGCTTGTGAACTTCCTAGACAATTAACACTCGTATTCAGGCAGGGGTGGAATAACGAAAAAATATCGAAAAATAGATATTTTGCTTGCTTTTTTGTTAGATATATGATATTATATTAACGAGTTAATTAACACTCGTTAGGAGGTATTATGTATCTAAATGTAAAGGTGGCCACCCCGGCTAAAGGAAATGGGATTTCACACAAGCCCATAAAGGGTACAAAGTACGTTTATTATGAGCACGGGCGAAGATATGATCCGAAGAAAGGGTATACGGTTCCGCAAACCACATCCATTGGAAAGATATGTGCGGATGATTCTTCGATGATGTTTCCAAATTCGAATTATCTGAAGTATTTTCCTGAGGCTGAGTTTCCTAAAGAACTACCCATCTCAGTTCGCAGTGGATGCTTAAAGATAGGTGATTATCTTGTTATTAAGAAAATAATTGAGTATTACAAAC
>Ga0247611_10005634_pt1 | contig 16432 bp, 9 predicted proteins | sample 177DNAGHGhighgp2_FD_192422 | JGI IMG/M metagenome (GOLD analysis project Ga0247611, IMG submission 192422) | Sheep rumen microbial communities from Palmerston North, Manawatu-Wanganui, New Zealand - 1770 DNA GHGhigh gp2 | ecosystem: Host-associated > Mammals > Digestive system > Stomach > Rumen ... | reverse complement strand
CTGGCAAGAGGAAATTATATGTCTTATGATCCTGACCTGTGGAAGAACCCGAATCCAGTATCATATCATTTCGTGGTGCCGGAGAATCAACCTCAAGACCATATCCCCCTCACTTATACCACGGTCAAGACGGATAATGGAGAGGAAAGGCTTTATAAGGACGATATTACAGAATCTTCAATGCTTCATATGTTCTGTACAAGCATCATCTCAGACAGGTCGGTTCTGAACATACTCAGGAAACGATGGGAAAATGATGACAGGAGCAAAGGAAGGAACAACAAGGCTTTCTCATATCTTGGTATCCTCTGTAAAGCCGGTATCCCCAAGACTAAGGCAATAGATTTTGTCTTGTCACTATTCCCAAACTGGAGCAGCGGTATAACAGAGATACCACATGCAGCAGACTGGGCATATACTCACAATCCTTTCGGCTGTGATCGGATGAAGTTCAAGTCCCATAAATGATACCCCTATACAACTACCGTCAGCACTCTAATACAGGTGCTGGCGGTTATTTTTTGTTCCTTAAAAAGATACGGGTTTACTCAGCGTAATACATCATCGTCTGAATGAACCAACAACATGAATAATTGAAGAGTTATTGACTAAGTAGCAGGATTTGCCTTATAACGGCCATTAGTCATCCAAAAAACTGCCAAAACCATATTTACCCTAGTTCGGGATAAGAAACTATAGGGCAAGGCGCAACCCTTGGTAGTCATACGAGTACGTTGGGCCGCTGCAGCCACGGTACGACACACGGCAGTTCCAGTCGGAGTTGTACCAGCTACCGCCACGGCACACTCGGTAAGTGCCCATCCTGGGGCCACTCGGATTCTTCAGCGCTTTACGCCCCCAAAGACCATACCAATCCTGACACCATTCCCACACGTTGCCGCTCATGTCATACAAGCCCAACTCGTTAGGCAACTTGATAGCGACTGCTTGAGTGGCGCAGCCTTCGGTGCTAAGTTGCTGTGACGGAATATCATACCAAAACCACGCCACTTTTTCAATGTCATTGTTGCCTGCGTATTTGTAGCCTTGGCTGTACTTGCCGCCGCGAGCGGCATATTCCCACTCTGCCTCCGTCGGCAGGCGGAAGTTCTTGCCCGTCAACTCGTTCAACTTTGTGATAAACTTCTGGCAGTCGTTCCAGGAAACACATTCTACTGGGCGTTGCAGGTTCTCGGTATAGCCGTTTGTTGGTGTGAACCAACTTGGATTGTTGCCCATCACCGCTACCCATAAGGCTTGGGTCACCTCGGTTTCGCCGATCCAGTAACTGGACAAGGTTACCTGATGTATGGGCAATTCGCGACCTTCGGCGTCGGTGCCCTGTTCGGCTGTCCCGCCCATTGTAAACATGCCTTCCTCGATAAATACCATCTTGAACTGTATGCCATTTACCGTGAAGGTCTCGGTCTGAAGCTCATGAGAATTCGCGGATTCATCATTTATGCATAACGTATCCGAAATGCTGACTTTACCATCGCGGTTCACATTGCCATGCCGATTCTCTGCACCTGTTGTAAACGAGGCCATCATCAGCAACGACATAAAGAGGAATAAATAGATACTTTTCATAGCAAAATTATTTAATGTTAATTATATTCTGTAAAGAACAAATCAACCGATATGAATTCATTCTTTACCCGAGTTCGGGGATTTTTTAAACGACACAATGATAGAGATAATTTTTCTATTTTCCTCTTTTTTTATTGAAGCGAGCCTGTTCCTTCCTTTTGTCATTAATCTTCTCTCGGGACAAATCTTGGCTTATCCACTATCAGGCCCGAGGAGGTAATATTTAGCGTGTAACAGTCAAACCATGTGTCCAGAAAACCTTTATCTCCCTTTATAGAAATCTCGTCAACATAACCACAACTATCGAAATCAAGCTTCACACTATAGACACCCGTAAAGTGGAAATCAAGTCTGGGTTCCATTGTTTTGCGGTCATAATCTATTCCTATGCAAACAGTCGGACATACTGTGATATCCAATCGACGTTCCTTATCATCCCAATGAATGTCACTTATGTTCGAATCGTGAAATTGCCATTGATCATTCTCTTCAAGGAATATCTCAATGTTCTCGATGCCGGTAATCATTCCAACGGCTGCATCGTCTATCATATTGGCTGACTTACGCATAGGCTTTGTTTATCAGTTATTATTCTCTACACTGCAAAGATATGAAAAGTATGTTGCCCATGTCGATTATTTTTACTTTTAATGCATTTTACAGCACTCATTCGAACGGCTATAATAACGCAAACATACTGATCCGCATGGTATACTTTTCGATTACTATTTACACCGTAAGCAACACAGACACAGGTGCTGGCGGTTATTTATCGCTTCATGATGAAAAAACATATCCCTCACACCCGCGATTGAGCATGAGGGATATATCTTGACTTTGTTGAGGCTTTAATTCCAGGAGCCGCTCAGTAGGTAGTCAATCAGGGTGGTAACATCGCTGATGTTCACACTGCCGTCCTGGTTGCAGTCGGCAACCGTCAGGTTGACGTAGCTGGCGTTACCACTGAGCAAGTAGTCGATCAGAGCGGTCACGTCACTGATGTTCACATTGCCGTCGCCGTTTACATCACCTAGCATTACACTGCCTGCAATGCTACTAACGGTACAGTTCTCGTCTTGCAGCACATGTTTTGTTCCGATAGGTTCGGCACAAATCGTATTCTTTAAAAAGATCGTTGCAGGACCATGAAAATCAATTGAGGCAGTCATGCGGATTGTCATAATAGCACCGCTGTTTCCGGAGAAGGAAGCAGTACTCATTGATGAAATAAAAACCCTGATGGCTCCATCGCTCTGATTATAACATGATATCGAGTGGGAATAGTCTTTGCGTGATGTCAGGTCAATGATGTATTCATCGTCTTCCATCTCAACACTCAAGCCATCGGGCAGATACAAGTCGGTCTGCAACCCACCGTATGTCACATTATTTTGTAACAAAACTGGTACTGATAGCGTTTCGCCTGGTTCGATGGTAAAATCTTCAATATAGAGTCGGTCAGTCTCTGCCGCTCGCATATCAAGTTCTTTGGGAGAAGAATTATCACTAATGCCACAGCACAAACTATTGGCATATGAACTGTTGGCAGTACCAAACCTATAAGTTATCGGCTTGATGCCCAATGATATGTTTGCTATGCCCACAAGGTCGGCAACGTCTATGGACGCTATGTTATCAACATTGGCAGCGTCACTATAAAATGGAGACGGATAATTGTTTAATATCCGACTTGCTGTAGTCATATAATCTGCAATATCAACAGTAGCATCACCATTGGCATCACCAACGATATATCCATAACGCACCAAACCACGGGCATTACTGATGTTATGCTGCGTTTCATCAGACTCCGATGCAGTGATATTGGAAAAACTGAGGTAGTAGTTACCGCTATAGGAACCTTCATTACTCATCAAGATGTTCATGTAAACCAATGGGCCGTCATTTCCTTTCAAGTCCTTGGCCGTTGAAGAGGCAATGAGCACACGATACTTGTTGGGGTTACTGCTAAGTTTCGTAACACTCATTGAGTGACTGCGGGTTGAACGACTGTCATCAAGTAACATCTCGGGATATCCAAAGGTCACACAACTAGGCAAGGTCACGTCGAACTGGATACCCGATATAGGATTCACATTTCTCAAAGACAGGGTCATTATGGACACATCCGACGCAATGCCCCTGATGTGGGATAGAGTGTCCAGATAAACCACATAATCGTCGGTCTCTGTCTGGGCAGCCTTTACCGACTTGCTACACAGCATCATTACTGTAATCAGCAGAAATATAGTTACGTAGAATTTCATCTTTTCAGGTTGATTATTAATGTCTGGTTGTTATATCTGATCATCATGACACCATTACACCATGGAGTTATCTCATTATGCCCAGCAAAGACGGGGTATTCCCTAATGTGACCTGAGATGTCACTCACAACGACAGTTCCATCAACTGGCGTTTCAACGATGATATGGCCTTCCTCTACAAATATACGCGTAGCATCATCCAGTTCACTGACAGCAGTCGAACTATAACATTCAATGTCCATGTCATCAAACTCGTGGCTGGCCAGATTGCGTTCTGCAAATGTGATATTACTTAAGCCTATGCTTGAATGATAACCGCCAAAATCATCCTCAGCCTTCACCTTAAGAGTCAACAAGCCTGGGCAATCGCCTTGAACATCGACATCACTAAATGAGGAGGATAACAGGCGAACGTTACCATCAAGCAAAGTCGCCCACGTCAGTTGTAGCCTAGAGGCCTCGCCACCAAGTTCAGCTCCTACAAGGGTCAAGCCCTGCGGCAGAGACAGATCCATTTGGAAGGCAGCAAAGTCAAAACCAGCTTCCAGATTAAGCGTGATGCTGCGTTCTTGATCGGCGGCAATCACCAAGGGCTCACAAGTAAGCAAATCCAGCCCCGTTCCTCGTCGCGGCGCGTACCGCAGAGTAATGGGTTTAATGCCCAACGAAATGTTGGTGATGCCCACAAGGTCAGTCACATTGATTGACGAATTCTCGTCAACATCAGCAGCATCAGAGTAGAACGGTGACGGTGACCGGGCCAGGATCTTGCTCGCCGTGGCCATATAATCGGCAATATCAACCGACAAGTCTGCATCGACGTCTCCGACAATATGATAGTACCTGACTACACCATTAACATTATCAAGCACATGCCGCGTCTCATCGGGCTCAGCTGCTATGATGTTTGAGACACTGATGTGGTAATCTCCCGCCGTTTCCACAGCCTTACTAAGCATAACATTTAGATATACCAATGGCCCGTCATTGCCATTCAGTGCTGCCAACGAGGGTGAAGCAATCAGGACACGATAGGATTTATCATTAAGTTTATTGTAACTGAAAGAGTGACTGTTGGTCAATCGACTGTCTTCCACCCGCATTACAGGATAGCCGAAAGATGCGCAACCGGGTAACGAAACGTCGAATTGGATTGCAGAGATTGCATTCCTATTATAAAAGGATATCGGCACCTCCACCAGTTCAGCGGCTTCGCCACGAATGTGGGTCAACGTGTCAAGATATGCTTGACAGTTAGCTAGTACTGTGATTAGACAGCACGCAGTGCGACCGCTACCATCGCAAGAGGTGGCTGTAATTGTTGCTGTGCCCGCTTTCAACCCAGTCACAGTGCCGTCACTTTCAACCGACACGATGGAAGAATTGCTTGTGCTCCAAGTCACCTGCTGATTGGCATCATCAGGAATAATGACAGCAGACAGTCTCACCGATTCACCCACATAAAGGGACAGATCTGTAAAATTCAAAACGATAGAATCTACCGAAGTTGATTCATTAATTCCGTAAAACCTATTCCAATAGTTGGTTTGCTTATAACTGTTATAACTGCCAACAGGAACTGTCAACGTTGCGTTGCTATAAGTTGAATTAGAAAACGCATTTAAGGGAAGCGACACGGCTTCAGGTCTCAAGCTCGTCACGGATGCCAGCTTGGTACAATTATAGAAGGAATAATTACCAATGCTAGTAACCGATGTACCAATGGTCAAGTCAGTCAATTTTGTCAATCCGTAAGCGAAATATGCAGGAATACGCTCAACGTCGTTCCCAATATTGATAGTCGAGATACTTAAGTTATTAAATGGACGATAACTTGCTGTCGAGCTAAAATCTGGACATGAAATTGCATTAAAATATAGCATATCCAAAGCAGTGCATCCCTGGAATGCATAGTTACCAATGCTTGTAACGGAATTACCGATAGTTAGACTGGTCAAACCGGTACATCCCTTGAATGCATAGTCACCAATTCTGGTGACAGAATTGCCAATGGTGGCACATATAAGGCCAGTACAACCCCAGAAAGCATAATTACCAATGCTGATGACAGAGTTTGGAATCTTCACGTTCGTCAATCCAGAGCAACCATAGAATGCTCCTTTTTCAATAGTTGTAACCGTGTTGCCAATAGTCACACATGTAAAGCCAGTGCAGTTTTGGAATGCAGAACTGCCTATGGCGGTAACAGACTTGCCAAAGGTCAAGTCCGTCAGTTTTGTCAGCCCATAAGCGAAATAAGCAGGAATCCGCTCAACATCGTTCCCTATGTTGATAGTCGAAAGATTCAAATTATAAAATGGGGAACTGGTCGAGGAACTGAAATCTGCACAGGATACCGCATTAAAATATAGCGTATCCAAAGCAGTACATCCCTGGAATGCATAGTTACCAATGCTTGTAACGGAAGTGTCAATGGTCAAGACCTTCAAGTTTGTCAGTCCACAAGCGAAATAAGCAGGAATCCGCTCAACGTCGTTCCCAATATTGATTGTCGAGATACTTAAGTTATTAAATGGACGATAACTTGCTGTCGAGCTAAAATCTGCACATGAAACGGCGTTGAAATTAAGCGTATCCAAAGAAGTGCAGCCAGAGAAAGCCGAATAGCCGATGGAAGTCACGGAATTGCTAATGGTCAAACATTTAAGGCCAGAACAGTCAGAAAAAGCGCCGTTACCGATGGAAGTGACCGAATTGGGGATGCTCAAACACGGAAGGCCCGTACAGCCAGAGAAAGCGCTGCTGCCGATGGAAGTGACCGAATTGCCGATGGTCAAGCACGTAAGGCCAGCACAATGGAAGAACGCTAAATCGCCTATGCAAGTGACGGAATTGGGAATAGTTAATGACCCAGACAGACCGCTACAATCCAAAAACGCAGAGAAGCCGATGGTGTTGACTGAGTTGCCAATGGTTATGCTCGAAAGTTTTGTCAGTCCGTCAGCGAAATAAGCAGGGATTCTCTCCACATCGTTCCCAAAATTGATGGTAGAGATATTTAAGTTATAAAATGGGTGCAAACTTCCCGTTGAATTGAAATCAGCACAGGATACGGCATTGAAATAAAGTGTATCTAAAGCAGTGCAGTCCTTAAATGCAGAGTTACCAATAGACGTTACAGAACGACCGATAGTAACGCATGATATTTTTGCCAGCCCCCATGCAAAATAAGAGGGTATTCTCTCCACGCTGTCTCCAAAAATAATCGTCGAGATATTTAAATTAGAAAATGGGCCATAATTAAAATCAGCACAAGATGCCGCATTGAAATAAAGTGTATCCAATGCTGTGCAGCCAGAGAAAGCACCGTGGCCTATGGAAGTGACGGAATTGGGGATAGTCAATGACCCCGACAGGGCACTACAGGATGAAAACGCAGAGCTGCCAATGGTTTTGACCGAGTTGCCGATGGTCACGCTCGTAAGTCCCACACAACTATTGAACGCATTTACGCCTATGGTGGTGACCGAATCGGGAATGGTCAAACTTGTCAGGCCACCGCAAACACTGAACGCACCATCGTCAATAACAATTACTGAGTTCGGCAAGTATATGTTTGTCAGGTTTCTGCAACGGTTGAACGCCAATTTGCCGATGATTCTGACCGAGTTGCCTATGGTTACGTTTTTCAATTGTGTCGAATTGTATGCGAAATAAGCGGGAATTCGCACAACGCTGTTCCCAATAATTATGGTTGAAAAATTCAATCCATGAAACGGGAGTAAACTTTCATACATTGAATTGGAACTGAAATCTTCACAAGAAATGGCATTGAAGTATAGTGTATCAAGTGCACTACAGTTCTGAAAAGCAAAATCTCCGATGGAGGTCACAGAAGTACCGATAGTAGCTTTTTTCAAACCACTACAAGCATAAAACGAATCGATTCCAATAGCGGTGCTATTAATGCTTGCATTTGTCAAACCATTACAGTAACTAAATACACTGACGCCTAAAAATTTTACTGTGTTGGAGACAGTAACGCTAGTCAAGCCACTGCAACCACTGAATGCATATCCACCGATTGACGTGATAGAATTAGGAAGATCCAGGTTTCCTGTTAGGCCTATACATCGATAAAATGCAAATTCTCCGATGCTTGTGACATAGTTGGGAATAGTGAAGTCTGTCAGTCCATTACATCCATAGAACGCATAATCTCCAATAGAGGTTACGGTAATGGGTACTACAGTATTTTGGCATCCAGCAATTAAGGTGTGGCTTTCCGATTCTATAATTGCATTACAATTATCACGAGAGTCAAAGACAGAATTCCCACTTTCAACTACCAGGCTTACTAAATTTCCACATTCTCCAAACACATTCTTGCCAATAGAGGTTACAGAACTAGGTATGGTCACAGTTGTCAGGCCACTACAACCACTAAACACATAACCACCGATGGTTGTGACCGAATTGCCAATATTTACCTCGGTCAAACCGTTGCAACAGGAAAACGCACTACCTCCAATTGTGTTGACTGAGTAGGGGATGGTCACACTCGTTAGTTTTGTCAAATTGTATGCGAAAAACTCAGGAATTCTCTGTACACTGTCCCCAAAATTGATAGTTGATATGTTCAAGTAATAAAACGGCAACGAACTTAAACTGAAATCTTCACAGGATGCCGCTTTGTAGTTTAGAGTTTCCAAAGATGTGCAACCCTGAAATGCACGATTGCCTATAGACGTTACTGAATTGGGGATTGTAACGATCGTCAGACCGCTGCAGTACTGAAATGCATAATTGCCGATGGTTGTCACCGTATTGGGGATGGTCACACTCGTCATGCCGTTACAACCTTGAAAAGCCGAACTTGTAATGCAGAGTGTTCCCTCTTTGATACTAATACTTGTTCCATCGGGCATTATGCCTTTGTATTTATAAGCAACCGGACCTGCATAAACAAGGCCGTCAGGCTGATTGTTATACCAGGAGGTTCCATCAAAAGCATCTAATCCAATGAATGAAACTGAGTTAGGGACGTTTAAACTCGACAAGCTGGTACAACCGCTGAACGCATAATCGCCAATAGATGTAACTGAGTTAGGAATGTTTATGCTCAATAGACCACTACAACCTTTAAATGCTTCTTCTGCAATATATAGTGTTCCTTCTTTGATGTTTATACTTGTACCATCAGTCATCGTGCCTTTGTATCGATAAGCAACCGGACCTGCATAAACAAGGCCATCAGGCTGATTGTTATACCAAGAGGTTCCATCAAAAGCATTCAGCCCAATATTCATGACGGAGTTGGAAACGTTTATGTTTGCCAGACTTGTACAGTCATAGAATGCTCCGGCTCCAATGGTGGTGACAGAGTTGGGAACAGTCACACTCGTCAGGCTCACACAGGCATTGAATGCATATTCGCCGATTGTGGTGATCGAATTGGGGAGTGTCATACTCGTTATGCCACTACAGCCTTTGAAAGCATAGTCGCCGACGGAAGTGACAGAAGTACCAATGTTTAAACTGATTATACCATTGCACCCCTCGAATGCATGTTCATCTATAGAAATGACCGAGTTTGGAATTGTAACACTCATCAGACCCGTGCAGTCTTTGAACGCATAAGAACCTATTGATGTGACCGAACTAGGGATAGTAACACTTGTCAGATCTTTGCAGTCTTTAAACGCATAATAACTAATTGATGTAACAGCATAGGTTGTACCACCATAGGTAACCGATGAGGGAATTACCACATCTCCACTGTAGGAATTGGTACCTGTCGTATAACAAGTAACAGCGGCATTCACTCCACTCCTGCTATAGTAAATGCCGTCTACGCAAAAGTCATAGGCATAAGCAAGGGCAGTGGCTGGCAATATAAAAGCCAGTAGGAGCACAAAGATGACTTTTTGTTTGTTAGGTATCATTATCGTCGGTTTTTGTATTTACTTGAGATAAAGGAATTCAATTAAAAGGATGAAAGTGCAAATATAGTCACAATGCTTATTGAAAACAAGAATTGCACATAAAAACTGTGACAAAAACTCTTGCTAAGTTTAAAAACGCTTGAATCATTACATCGCTGTGCTCAGGATGCTTTATTTGTTCGACCGCTTACAGGGCAATGATGATCTGAATGTTGTCTCCTTGAGTATTATGGATAGCATCGTTCGGGAAACGGGTAAGTCGATCGACGGAGCCACAAGTCAATATGGGCAGCGGGTTCAACTGGGGACCTCCAAAAGAGGATATGCCAAATTTCAATAAAGGTAGCCGATGGGAAGATTGGTATTCTTATAACGGCATGAATCGATTATGAGACTGGCAGAATATTCCTCAATAGTTTCCTGTCGGGGCATGTCAATTCAAAAAGCATGAGTATTTTTTGATATAACTACTATTATAACGAAAAGGCAAACACGCATAGATTATGAACAACCTTGAGATATTGTGTGAACTTGAGCGCCTGAATGTGAATGAGGAATCGATTAGGTTCTTGAGCGGATTGTGATTGATGTAAAAGAAGGAGTCTGAATTCTAAATAATGTAAAAATGCTTTAAGCGATAGGATTGTAATTTCTTTTGTAGTCCTTGGGTAATTGCCAATTAATTGTTCACACTAAACTTTTTGGGGTGATATATTATAATAGAATTATTTTTATATTTATATTTGCAAAAATTTAATCATTATCATTATGCAATCACCGATTAAACGACAGATTTTGACAATTCCTCAAAAACTTAATGATATTTTAAACACGGATCAGTGTTTCTCATTAAATGTTTGGAACACAATAAAGCCGTATGTGGAACTTCTTGACGAGACTGATTTGTTTTTTTTCCCTGAATACACTGACCATGGAATAAAGCATATTGAGACTGTTCTAGAAACGATTGAACAATTAATCCCACAAAAAATTATAAATGATTTATCCATAGAGGATGTAAGCGTTTTAATAATTTCTGTGGTATTACATGATATCGGAATGCATACTAGTGCGGATATGTTTAAAAATATGATCGAAGGCAAATATGACAACGTTAGAATTGATGCATTCGATGAGAAAACATGGAAACAACTTTGGATAGAGTATAATTATGATAGTAAATATTGGGATGAAGAAAAGAAATTAAATGTTTTTGGTGAAGCCAAACATGTGATACAAGAACCGAATCTAGAAGATTTACAAACGATTGATGGATATCAAAGGAAATTTATAGGCGAATTCATTAGAAAATATCATTGCAGGATTGCACACGAAATTGCCTTAAATGGGTATATTGGGGATAAAACAATAAAATTCAATTGTGATGATGAAGATTTCCATGACCTTATAGAAATAGCAGGCTTGGTAGCAAGAAGCCATGGAATGGATATGCGAAGAACTTTTGAGTATCTAGAGAATTCCTATGAAGATCTTTGGAAAAATCCTTATAATACGTGTGTTTTTTATTTGATGGCACTTCTACGTATTGCTGATTTGCTTGATTTTGATAAAGATCGAACAAGCCAGGTTAGACTAAATGCTCGACAGATGTATAGTCCTTATTCTCGTCTTGAGCATGAAACGCATTTGGCGATAAAGAGAATATCTTACGACAATGATAGAGAAACTATAACATTATTAGCTAAACCCAAAAATGCACGAACTTATGTTAAAATAGATGAATATGTGAAATATGTTCAATGGGAGTTGGACCATACTTTTGCTGTTTTGGGCGAAGTATATGGAAATAGATTTGCCTTTAAATATCGAAGGGTCAAAACCACTTTTACATATGAGAGACAAAAAGAATTTGTACCTCGACAATTCAGCTATAGTTTTAGTGATAAATTGGTGAAATTGCTTATAACTCCTTTATATGGGGGTAATCCTTCTTTTGGCGTACGTGAATTAGTGCAAAATGCAGTTGATGCATGTAGAGAATGTATGAAGGATACGACAATAAAAGACAGTCCTCATGTGACAGTCTGTTTAGATACTCAAAAAGGTGTCTTTTCTATTACAGATACTGGCAAGGGCATGACATTAGATGAAATTGAGAAATATTTCCTCGCAATCGGGTCGTCATATAATGGTGACGTAAAATGGGAAAAAAAGAGAGATACTGAAAATATTTTTAGAGCAGGTCATTTTGGTATTGGCATTTTAGCAGCATATCTTTTAGGACCAATCTTGCAGGTAAAAACCAGGAGTAGAAAAGAAAAAAATGGTTACTTTTTCTCGGCATCATTATCAGATAAATATATAGAAATTATTAAAGATAAGGATCCTGATATCCCATTCGGAACGACAATAGTAATTAACTGCGACGAATCTAGCATGGAGTTATTAAAGAAAGAATTAAAAGAGCCCCATGCGATCAGTGATCGTTGGTATGGGTGGTATGTTGATGAAATACCCAATGTATCATATTATTGTGATGGGCAACAAATAATTCTTGATAAATCAATCTTAAAAGGTTTTGGGGATTCTATAATTGAATCTAAAGAATATGGAACAATTTATTGGAAAGCTTCATCTTTTTTAGGATCTAATTATCAACATCCAGTTCTGTTTTGCAATGGATTTTTCATAACATCTACTCCTCCCATTAATAAGTTGTCATTTCCTCGTTTAGCTGATTATTATCATTTCGGTTTTCCTTCGATACATATTTATGATCGAAAGAACAAATTACCACTTAATCTAAATCGAACTCAAATTGATCTTAATGGATCTTATGATTTTGGGGAATCTTTAGCAATCGAATTATGTAAAGACATCTTATGCCAGCTTATGGTTATTGATGTTAATTTATTGGAAACGAATAAATTAAATCTTTTCTGTTTTGGAGAATCTGGTTTTGTATATTGCAACAATTATACGGATTTCTTGTTAGGGAATAAGTTCCGAGTAACAGTAATTGCACAAACAATAAACAATTTTAAATCTGCGCTTAATGGATTAATGCATTGGTTTTCAGTAAATCCAGACAAGACGGACTATATTTTCTCTTTTCGTGTGAATGACTTAACAGGAGCATATAAATATTCTAGTTTTAATGATATAAAATACACCTCTAATACGAAAGATTTGATGAGTTCTCTTAAGGAAAGTCTTAATATCCGTTTCCAGCTTGGCTTTACTGAGGTACCATCACGTTTAGATGATAATAGTTTATATCGGATATTTGATCATTATCTAGAAGGGAACCCCATCATTCCATACGATATAGAAGAACGTAAAGAAAAATTCCCCAAATTATTTTCGGATAAAATACTCTCGAATAAAATCGAAAAGTACAGAGCGTATTATGAGGACTTATATAATAAGAAAAAAAGAAGGAAAGAAGAAAGAAAGAAAAAGACAGTCAAAGCAAAGAATAAGATGACATAACACAAAATGAATATCGGATCCCAATCAAATGATATTCAATTAGTTTCAGATTATCCAAAGATTATTGATAATCTTTTAGCTGTGCACTACTAATTGTTCGTTCCACTCTTCCTGTCATGATGTCATATACCAATACTTTTCCGTCCTTAAAGATTCTGATATGTTTATCCATAGACAAATCAATAGCCCTACATCCTTCTTTACGCTCAATGTCCTCAATGTGCTTGAAACATTCGGTGAAGCTCTTCATTTCTCCTGTTTCATAATTGAGGAACATGACTTTATCGTTTTTAACCACTCTAATGAATCCCCAAAAATCATTTAATCCCAATACGCTAACACCATACTCTTTCTCTATTCTATCTACTAAATCAAAATAATCTTTGTATTGATCATGATAGATGCCATGGACGAAGCCGGTTTTTTGTTGCTCCTCCAAACTGAATTCTGGACATTTTTCATAGCCCAATCCCTGAGCCATAATTTCATTCATTTTCTCAATCGGATCACTCGGCTCATAATAATCATCGTAGAAATCCATCGCATTCTCATCCATTGCCCATGCCTCTTTTAACCCGAGAGCACGAACTAAGTCAAAATGCCGTATTCGCAATTCGTCGGTTTTACCATTCTCTACTTCACAATAAGGGTAATAGATAATGCCAGAATTACTTTCAAGAAATTTGTACTGACCACTAATGACTTCGAATCCAATGCTATAATAGATTGGTTCCCAGTCATAACCTTCCCAGCATATCATCGGCAACCGTAAACGCCTGCCAATCTCCATGACATCAGCATAGTGTGTCGTTATTATTAGCTTTGCACTCATTGTATTTTTGAGATTATCAGTCTACAACACTAATAGTTGTTCTCAACTCTAGCCTTAATAGCATCGAAACACAACCTTTGAATATCCTTGTTCCAGCGTGTTCTATCATAGATGGGGCGATCTCCTTCAGTTGTGAGGACATTGCCGGTAATCTCATCAACCAGTTTTCTCAAGTCCGCTTCTGGTACACTGTTGGAAACTTCAGCCATCCAGAAAATCAATTCACCACATACGATGCTTTTCCTGAATGGTTCTTTGGGTTGTCGGCTATAACAGTAGGACATCAAGTGCCAATACTGGGATGGAAGGTTTCTTGTGTAGTCAATCTCCAGTCCCTGTTTTCGAGCGTTCTTGATGTACCCGCCATCCTTCTGCTGATAACCTGCTCCAACCAACCTTTCAGTCAGTGGGCAGGGTGTTTCTTCTTTCTCTACGAAGAGTTTTATTACTTGTTCTATAGTCATGTCTTCTAAACTTTCAATTAAAGGTTATTAATGCTGCATGATTAGTTGGTTCTTTGCATTCCGACACATCCTGGCGTCTTTTCTATAGTTTTCAGCCATATCGCTATTACCGGCCTTAAGAGCTGCTTTTTCTCCTTTGTCAGATAGCTCAATAATGCGGTTAATGACTCCCATCAGGTTGTCATACAGATATGGGTCGGGAGATGTTGTACCGTACTGCTGCATTAAGGAGCGATACTTCTCATAATAGGTCCTGTAGTTCTCTTTCTCCCTCTGAACTTGTTTCTCAATCTCTATCATTTCCCATCTAGCCTGTGTGACTTCATCATTGTCTGTCGAATAGCCATCATCAGGAGTGCCCTCGTCTTCTATATCATCTTCTTCATATTGCTTGGCATCCTCACCTGTCGGAACATAAGCCCATTTCTTCCACTGTGCCGGTATTTTGTTGGGATTGTCAGTGGAGAATATGATTTTACCTGTTGTACCTCCCTTCCTAACAACATACTTGGTTGGTTGATTATCATCGAGACGGGACTTAAGCATTTCAGACGTTAATGCCTCTTCACTTCTCAGATCATAGTTTTGCCAGGATAGTCTCACGGCATGATTGGATGAGAAGGAACCAGAGCCTGTGAAGTAAACCTTTTGTGATGTTGGGTGGAATTGATAATTACCATTGAATTGCAGTTCACCGTTCACTCGCACTCTCACAAATGTGGATTGTTCAGGATCCCAAAGGAAAAGGGCACTATATTCGCGATCACAGCCAGGCCCAAGGAAGATATCTACATAACCATCGAAATTGGCATCAAGGAAATGAACTTGATCTCCCGTAACATAATCGTTATTATCAAGATCATAATCATCGTTCCTGAAGGCAAATGAACATAGCTGTTTGCCATCAAGTATCACGTCAATCGACGAGAGATTATATTCACCTTTATGCTTGACAATCTCAAGACCATCATATTGTGTAGGACAATCATCAATAGAGAACATTCCTTCACCATCAAGCTCAATAACCGGTGCAGCCATCGCGGGTGTAGAGTCTACTGCTACAGTATCTTCTAATGCCACAGTCTTATTAAACATTCCACTTTGCCAAGCATATAAAGCAGCACCTCCTAATACAACCAAGGCAGCTAGAACCCCCAACAACCATTTCAGGGTATTGTTCGGCTTTTCTTCTTGCTCATCCCCAAAGTATTGGGGCTGGATTATCTGGTTTACAGGACAACCACAATGAGGACAAGCCGAAGCCTTATCCGATACCATCTGCCCACATTCTTCACATTTAATCAATGCCATAATCAATTTCTACGGATATGTAATTGTTGTTTTCTAATGTTGATAAATGAGTTGGTTCTTGCCGTTGCGGCACTCTTGGGCCTGGCTTCTGAACCACTTAGCTTGATTGGTATTCCCTAATTGATTGGCCAGTTTCTCTCCCCTGTCTGCTATTTCAATCATGCGATTTAAAGATCCCATTAAGTTATCGTAAACATAGGGATCAGGCGAAGACGTACCATATTGCTGCATCAGAGATCTGAATTGCTCAAAATAGACTGAAAACTGTGATCTTTCTCTTTCTAACTGAGCCCTAATGTCATCTAGTTCACTACTGCCGTCATTGTCCCTCATTGAAGAGGATGATGGATCAATTCCACCATCTTCCTCGTATGATGAAATATCCCATTCTGCATATTCTGCTTCTTCCTCTGGTGTCAAAATGCGGGCCATCTTTTTCCAGCGTTCAGGAATCTGTTTGGGATCATCACTACTGAATAATACTTTCTGAGTTTTATGATTAAGAATAGTATATCTGTGGTTGATATTATCATAATACATGGATTTTGAGAATGCTTGAATGAAATCTTCCTCGCTTCTCAAGTCATTTCCAACCCACGACATCAGATA
>Ga0247611_10005633_pt1 | contig 16432 bp, 37 predicted proteins | sample 177DNAGHGhighgp2_FD_192422 | JGI IMG/M metagenome (GOLD analysis project Ga0247611, IMG submission 192422) | Sheep rumen microbial communities from Palmerston North, Manawatu-Wanganui, New Zealand - 1770 DNA GHGhigh gp2 | ecosystem: Host-associated > Mammals > Digestive system > Stomach > Rumen... | reverse complement strand
AGTTTTAATGCCCACAATTCCCCCCCCCCCCTAAAGAAAAGTTATTATATATCTAAAAAAAAAATGATTTTTTCTTTGTAGATTGAAATAAATGTCGTATATTTGCAATGTAAAAACAAAACAACATTATTAACCATTTAACTTATAGGAGATTAAGAGTATGATTGACATTCTTGAAGCGTTGAACGCCAACGAAAAAGAGGCCATAAAGATTTTGGCCACAAAGGAGAACAACACTATCACATTTGATGAGTGGGATGATGAAAATGAGGACTACTCTGATGATTTGGAGAATTGCCCTTGGATTCGGTACGCAAACGATGATGGTGACATTACAACGATGGCGGTTATTGCTTGTCGTTACAACGAAGAAAAGGGTAGAATCGAGATTATGACGACCGATGGCTATGGCGAAGAGAGCGATGGTGAGTGGTTCCCCTTGTCCTATGCGGATGATATTAGCTATTGGAGTGTGTTTGATTACATTGGAAACTTGGCATAACAAAATAAAAAAGAATTATGAGCAGCAGAATTAAGATGCAAGTTGTTTTATCTTTTACGGCTGATGTCGATAATGATTTGTCGGTAGAAGATATAATGGATAGGGTGGACATTGATGCCATCGGTGACGGAGAATTTGTGGAGGTGTATAACACCGAAATTGAGAGTTTTAACTGCGTTGATTCAAAATAGTTATATCTATTAAGGTTATGAGTACACAAAATACAAATTCCTACTTGGATTGGTTGTTTGATGAATATGACACTGATACAATTTCAGTAAGCGATTTTCAAATAGTATTTCAAGGAGTTCGTGTTGATTATATCCGTAGAGAAGATAATGGGAATATATCTATTTGGGCTGGAAATCCAGACACAGATGAATATGCAGAAGAACTATTGCCAAACAAAATTGAAAAAAAAGAGATACTTGAATTGATTTGGGAAAATATGTCTTAATCAGCCATCAGTCAAACTCTAATTTTTTTACCTTATAATCAAAATGGAATCATATGAAAAGATTTATTATGTGTTGATGGCTCTTTGTGCTACAACTTGTTTATGGGCTTTGATTAACGTTTTTTAAGAATATTGGGGAACTCAAAATTTGGGTTCTCCGATATTTTTTTATATCTTTGCAAAGTTAGAACATTAATATAAGTAACACTATGGCAGACGAAAAAAAGATTTTAGAAAAGTTTTTTGGTAAAATGATTTGTTCAGAGAAACTGAACATTGAAGGTTTTGATAAATCAATACCATTTGACATTTATGATGGCTATGCCGTTTGTAACAATTATAATGGCCACGTTCTTGATATGCAATATCCACAAATGAAAGCAATTAAGGAAAGTAGTGAGTTGTCAAATGCAATTATAGATTACATTGGTAACATAACATCAGTTGAAGAAATAACGGTGCTACACATCTTAATATCGTTTAATACATTATATATGGATGGTGTAGAAGTAAGACCAAATGCGGAATAATATTATAAATCTAAAATAAATTATAGATATGCACAAATACACAATTCAAATGAATTATAATGCCTCTATTATTGTAGAGGTAATGGCAGAAGAAGAGGGGGAAGCATTGAATAAGGCAAGGGATATTGCGGAAGATGCTGACATTCGTGAGTTTACATTGGGTGGCGAAAATGAATCAAGGATATTATCTACAGAATAGTTTTTTTTTTTGTAAAAGTTGTTTTAATGTTGGGGTTGTTTGGATGGGTTGAATATTTTTTTCAATCCATCCTTTTTTTGTAAAATCGTTTTGTCAATTCAAATAAATGTCGTATATTTGCAATGTAAAACAAACAAAACAATTAGATTATGAAAGTAGAAAAGTTTAAGGAAACTATGGAGAAAGTAATGGTAGAGGCAAAGATTAGGGTTGAGGCTTTTGAAAGTAGGTGCAATCCTACTTTCTATGGCAACACACTCGTAAAAAAGGTAACGGAAGAATCATTGATACACGATTATGACAATAGGAAAAACGTTGCACCATTTGGCATTATTGCCACAATTAAGGTTGCAAGTGACATCGTGTTGGATATTCGAGTTAATAGGTACTATTTCGACTATGTTAGTGGCGGTTATGTTGCTTTCTTTAGCATAGAAGAAAAGGTGTATGAGGTTTGGGCTAAGTTTAATGAGAACAACGACCTTGAAAACATTTGCATCTTTGAATGGCTGCAAAGTGGTGACTTTGAAAATGGTGATGAAGCTGACAACATCTATAACATGGAAACCTTTACAACATACGCAAAATTTTTATCATAAATTGAAAAAAAAATTGCAGAATCGTTTGGCCAGTTGAAAATAATATCGTATATTTGCAACGTAATCAAACAAAAGGAGACTAAAACATGAGTACGCCATCAAGAATTATCCTAAAAGTCCGCAACGAGGACATTGGAAGAAAAGTGAAGTTTGACCCCTCCAAGCTACCAACACCGCTTGAAGAGTGGTGTGAGACTGACGAGAACGGCAGAGTGTGGCTTGACCACCGAGGTAAAGACCTTTGCAAAGAGGTTACACTGAAAGGCCCATACATCGGTATCTATTGCCACTGGGATGGCGACCTTAACAACGTGGGTGCTGAACTCTTCAAAAACTATAACGACTATGAGACAGCCTTAAACCTTATTGTGGGTGGTTTTTGTAGCAGTATTGAGTGCGGTTATATTAGACACTACGCAAACATACAAGCTGCAATGGTTGGCGGTTGGAAAAATATTAAGCCCATACAAGGCTCTATCAAAAAGATACGCAACAAGCTCTATGGCTGGTACGAATACATTTTTGAAAACGAAACATGGAAAGGAGTAAAAGTATGAACGCATTTGTTAAAATGGGTTAAATGCCCACAATTTTTCCACAAAATTCTTTGTCAAATGAAAATAATGTCGTATATTTGCAACGTAAAAACAAAACAACAAATTTAACCCATTAAATCAAAAGGAGAATTGAAAAATGAGTAAGGAAACAACAAAAAAGAGCATCGACACAAGAGTTCGTGCAATCGCAGAGAGTGGCAAGGGTGTAGGTATGCCAAATTGGTTCAACCTTGTTCAGAACAAAGAGAGACGTGAAAAGCACATCGAAGTGTGCAAGAAGCTTAATGAGTTGTCCGTGGCAAATGGCAACTATCCCATCACCTACTTGGTCTACTTTGCAGTAGGAAAGAACGCCCATCGGCTCGTCACTTTCCTTGGTGGTTATACCAAGATTGATGAGAAGAAAGCTGAAAAAATCTTCTCTTGGTTGACGCTCTTCGCCAAGTATCACAAGAACGACAAGTTGTTCCGCAATCCCAACGTGGCCCATGCACTTTGTCGGTTCTATGACAAGTTCAGCACCAAGACCAAGGACTTTAAGGCCGCTATGGAAACTATGGAGAAGAATCCAAAGATTGACGTGAAGAACGCCAAGGCCATTGTGGAAGGTATGGGCATTGGCAAGGCCAAGGTAGAGGCCGAAGTAGAGGCAGCAGAGGCCGCATTAGAGCCAAGTGTGGTGACAGCGTAAAGCATCAAAGGAGTGGGGTAGCATGAAATTGCAGTAAATTCCCCACTCCCACCACAAAAAAAGTTTCAAAATTATTTGGTCAATTCAAAAAAATATCGTATATTTGCAACGTAAAAAACAAAAACGATTAGTAATATGATTTCGATTGGACAGATTATCGCCCTTGTGGTGTGTGTGTTGGAGTGCTCATTGCAATTCCAAAGGTGATTACCTACTATGGTCAGAAAAGCAATAAAAAAGAAACTGCCGCATAACTATGGGCATCTACGAGACTGAATTAGGCTATCAAGTGCGCGAGACCCTTAATGGCCTTGACGTAACAGATGAAGGGCAGTTTGTATGTGAACTGAAGGGAAAGACCCTTGACGATTATCGCATCGAGGACACAGAAGATGTCGATGATGATAAGTTGGAGGCAGACATTAAAGAGACCATCGAGGTTCTTGACTTTATTGAGGAACAAGTTTGAAAAAAAAAATCAAAAAAACTCTCAAAAAGTTTGGTCAATCCAAGAAAATGTCGTATATTTGCAATGTAAAAACAAAACAACAAACAGCTTAAAAGAAAGGAACTGAAAAAATGAGTGGAAAACAGATTTTGAATCGAGTAACGAGAAACAAGCGTATGGTCGCTTTTCCAAGCCGCAAAAAGGAGCGTGTTGCCACCGATGCCAATGGTGAGGTAGTTCGCGACAAAAATGGCAACGCTGTGACCGAAGAGGTGCAGTTGTATCGCATCAAGCCTTTGCGGTAGGGCATATAGCCCAATGGCGGGAAAACAAACCAAAGCAAATGGAACGGCAAGCCCTCTCATACCCCCGAAGCCCTTGTCACCCAAGAATGGGGAAACCCGCCAATTTTTAATTAAAATGTCTAACTAAATGGAGTAATAATGGAACGCCCACCGCCCAAAGCTAACTTTTAGTTTTGAATTTGAGATTTTAATATAATGTTTAAGTTTAACGCCACATATTAATTTGAGGCAGCAGTGGCATAAAGGGTAGCTGACCACCCAACGCTCGTGAATATGAGAACAAGAGACCGCCCCAATTAGGTGAATATATATATACCGATACTAAATTTATAATAACTTAAAAGAAAACTTAAAGACCCACCAATAGGTGCTGCTCGTGGAACATTGAGATTCCGTCATGCTGACCGATTAGGACTGCGCCTTTGCCGACTTATAGAGAAGCCGCCATACTGCGCACCAAGGCCATTATTACGCGCTGCACATGGGGTCATTAACACCTACCGAAGTTGCCCAATTCGCTGCACATGGAGCAACGTGCGCACAAATCTGCTGCCAAGACGTGTTGGCGTTGGTTATAGGTTGGTGTTTTATTAAAATAGTTGGAGCACTCGATGGCAAATTTTTACGCCATCGCTCCGATTGGGTAGGATAAAACAAACCAATAATACTGATTGGTAAGGTGGGGATAGTCGGTGCATAGGGCACGAAGTCGCAAATACCCACGTTGGAATACCAACAATGGGGAAACCTACCCTTTTTCCCTTTAGCTTATGTCAGTCCAAAGCGGCACGCAATTAATTGTGCAGAAAGTGGTTAGAATCCATTAAGGGGAACAAGAAACTCTTTGTTTTCCATAATTTGAATTGTTAGGTTTTTAGTTGGTGATGGGTTGCTTGTGAAAGTAGTCCATCATTTTTTTTTGTTTTTAATTGAAAATAATTTAATTTTTCTTTGGTCATTCCAAGAAAATGTCGTACATTTGCAATGTGAAACGAAAACAACAAGTTTAACCAATTAAAACAAAAAGAGATTATGGAAAAGAAAATTACAACGATGAACGGAGAACAGCGTATTGAATCATGCTTGGCAGAAGATTTGCACGAAATGGCTGTGGCTCTCGTTAAGAGTGGCAAGCGCACCATTAGTTCATACACCTTGGAAGAGGCTGACCGAGAAATAGTTAACGTATGGATTGCCGATGCTCATAGTGAGGGCGAAGAGGACTATGCAGAAATGCTCCGTGAGGCCATTGCAAAGGGAGCGGACATATATACGCTCACAGACCATCTTGGAGGCTTCTCACAGCCCATTGGAGAGGTTGTAGTGTACTAAAGTAGGGTAAGCATGAAAGAATACACATTACATATCTATTGGGATGATAACGCAACCATTGAGTTGCGTTATTTCCCAACGAAAGAGGCAGCTAAAAATTATGCCAAAGCTAATGGTTGCGCGAATTATTTAATTGATTAACAAAATAATAATTATGAGTTTAGTTGAAAAAGAAAAGGATTTGATAGGCTTTGCTAACAAAGTGATTAGCTTCCGAATGAATGTTATTAAGGCTTGTAAGGCAAAGGGAATTAAGCCACCGACAAACGAGCAGATAACTGACTATATCTATGATTATGGCTTTTACTTTGAAGATTTTATGGCAGACTATACGGAACACGAAGGTATGTTTCGAGGGCTTAAAACGCCATTAACGCCATTGGAGCAGAAAACACTTGACGCAACTTTGAAATTGTCTAACGAGAAGTTGGTGATACTTTGGAACACTTTCATTACTGAAAGTGCCATCTATGGTGAGGACAGCCACATTTACGACCTCGCTGACGAAGAGGAATCGAAGTTCCTTGAAAAGAGCATGACTGACGAAGAGTTGCTTGCAACGTGCAAACTCGTCACCAATGACAACGCACGCTTCATTCAGTGGCTTTCACTTAACGACAAGTCCATTAAGGTGGTGAAGAACGTTAAAAACATCATTACTGCCTTTTGGGGAAAGATTTTCGAGCGTGTTATGCTCTACCCATGCGCCTATCAGTTTGACACGGAAGTGTATTGTGAGGGTGATGGAAGCGTCTATTTTGACGATGTGTTCTTCCCTATCATTGCCGAGGAAGTTGGCTATAAGATTGACGGAAACAAAGGTACAATAACCAAAATAGAAAAGTAATATTCATAGTGGGTTGCATCGTGTATATGTTCTATGACACATTTTTTCAAGCCCCAAGTGTTAAAAGTTGAATACTGACTAATATTTTGGGGCTTTTTCTTTGGCTAATTCAGCAAAATGTCGTATATTTGCACCACCAAACAATTAAACCAAAGGAGAAAAGAATATGGCAAAGATTACACGAACAAAGTTAATTAATCAAGTAAAGAAATTGATTGCCCAAGCAAGTCTTGGTGACGAGATTGTATGCTGCGAGGACGGCAAGGAAACAACTGATACCTATCCTATTTCGCTCTTGTATGAACCTGATGTGAAGACTCCAACAGAGTGGGTTAAGTCCATTTGCTTCTGTAATGAGTATAGGGGTAATAATTGCGAAATTTCTTTTAAGCTGAAAAGTAAATAAGGATATGTTCACATTATTCATTGTTGGCTGCATTGCATATATGTGTTACAACACATTTAAGACCAATCCAAAGTTCAAAGACATTGAAGAATGAATTACTATAGCTTGCCATTAGTGGCAGTTCCAAGGGTATATGTCTATGACTACGATGTAGTTACTACAAGTGCTATTTACAAGCCTAAAAGACATAAGTTGAAAGGTTATGAAAAACAACGAAGAAAGTAATTTCAGAACATATTTCAGAAAGGCTCTTCGCCATCTATTTTTGTGGACATCACAAATGAATCCACAAGCATTTTTCAACACTCTCAAATCAGAGGTTATCTTTTATTGGAAGAATATCTCATTTGAAAAGGTTGAAGATGGCGAGGCAATGAATAAATACAAACTCACATTTGATTTTGGTGACTTGCAAGTGGAATATGTGCTTACATTTAACTTGTCAGAAACAACAAGAAGGTGGGTATTATCGGAAATAATATAATCTTTCTCAATCTCCTTTTGTTGACCCCAAGTGTTAAATATGACACTTTGGGGTCGTTTTTTTATTGAAACTCTTTGTCAATTCAAATAAATGTCGTATATTTGCAGCACAAACAAAACAACAAGGAGATTAGATTATGTTTTTAAGATTTACAAAAGGCCAATTTGACGAGAACAATGTCAGAACGTACAAGAAGTGTGTATTCCTTGGCGATGCGGTCGTAATGGAATATGGGGATAAGATTGTTGGTGCTGCAAAGTTGCACGAAGAAACCGATAAGTGCCTTGACTATGATGTGGTTGTGGCCGCACAATGTGAGTTGGGAGTAGCTAAAATTGCACGAAACATAAAAGATATGATTGGCAAGAGCAACAAGTTTACTCTCAATCCAACGACAAAAAGGCGCAAGTATTACGTCACCGAGGTTGATGCTGATGAGCTGCCAATAACGGCAAAAATTGTGTTCACAAACAATTAAACCAAAAAGGAGATTGAATTATGTTAAACGTATTCATTACATGGCAACCTTTTAAGGGTTATTTCTTCAACGGATATATGCGCAGATTCCACTATTAGTGCTCTCGATATGCTTTGGATTCTTGAAAAGTATAACATAACAAGGATATAAAATAAAAAAAAAATCAAAAATTGTTGATATTTATATTTGGTTTCTAAATTGATTTTTTATATTTTTGCAAAACGATTGGAAACTACCCAAAGTGGGTGAGGAACACTTTGGGTATTTAAGGAAGAAAAACCTTTTCAAATTGATTGGTCTAACGTTGGGGAGCGTTAGACCATTTTTGTATGGAAAAAGTTGACTTTTTTCTTTGCCATTTCAAATAAATGTCGTATATTTGCAATGTAAAACAAACAAAACAAATAAGATTATGAGCAACAGAAAAGTAAGAGAAGAAATTGAAAAGAAGACCAATACAAAGGTCTATGAGGCTTATAAGAAACAAGAAAGCTTTATCACCAACTACCAAATTTGTAAGGCTTATTTCCACGATTTAAGTTGTGGTGTGTTATGCCTCGTTGAAAAGATTCTGAAAGAAAAGTATAATCTGCCTTGGCAAGAAAAGTTCATTCGAAGGGCAGTCTTGGAGGCAAGGGGAAAGAATAATCCCACAATTTCTATCCCACAATTCAACTTTGAAGAGACAACGCATAACATTCTTTCAAAGTATGTGAAGCGCAATTTCTCAACGATTGTTATTGACCAAAGGGGAGGCAATAGGGATTATCCCTTTATGTTGAGAGACATTATAGAGAAAAATTCATAGTCATAATTCTTTTTGTTTTGAGGTGGTTGTGCCTTGCTCTAATTGGCGCAGCCACCTTTTTTTGAAAAAAGTTATGAAAATTCTTTGTCAATTCAAATAAATTTCGTATATTTGCAATACAAAAGAAATAAAGGAGATTAGAATATGGCAAACAAGAAGTTTATAAGCACTAAAATTCCAGAGGTTGTCTATGAAGTTGTAGACGAAACTTGGCTTGATAAGGACACTTATGTTGTAGTTTTTAATGAAATGAAAGACATTGATTGTATCACCTATCATCTTGAAGTTGAATATCATAAGGACGAGGATAAAATTACCTATACAAGGGTATATGCCTATGAGAGCGTTGATGCTTTCATGTCTGTTTCTCCTTGCTTTAGAAAACAAATTGAGGAATATGTGTTGCAACAAGTGGGTGTATTGCGAGAGGGAAGTTCCATCACAGAGCAAGAGGTTGTCACATGGCTAAAACTTGACGTTCCCAAGGACACATCTATTGGAGAGTTGCGTGAGTTCCTTAACTCGTTAAAGTTTGAAGTGGTGCATACAATGACACCGAGAGACGAGAAGATTAAGGTTTTATCCATTGAAACCGCAAAAAGACGAATATAATCAATTAAAAGAGAATAGAGCTATGGCAAAAGAATTAGAAACAATGCGTGAGATTCGCAATCAGCAGAAGAACATTCGAATTTCACTACAGAAGCGTGAAGAGCGTAACAAGGAGTTGCGTGGGCAGATTACACCGATTTGGACTGACCCTTGCAAGGAGTATGAGGTATTTATGCTCTCCAAGGAACTTTTCAAGGGTAGGGAAAAGGTGCGTGGCTATCAGAAGGCGTTGCGTGAGTTCAAGGTTAATCTGCGAGAGACCAATCGGTCTTATGACCTTAATGCAAGGGGTTAAATATTGTAAATAACAAGAAGAAATTGGATTGATTATTTGGTCAATCCAATTTTTTGTCGTATATTTGCAACGTGAAACGAACAAAACATTAAGATTATGGACAAGAACAGAAAGATTATTTGGACTAACGATGATTACGATGGTTGGTGCAAAAGTATGCTTATAGATGGAGAAGAGGATTTAAGCTACGAAGCATACAGCAATGAGTGCGAAATTTGGTTGGACGATGAACATGCCAACTTAAACATTCCTCTTGAAGGTTATATTGTTGCCTTTGCAGACTTGGGCTTGTGGGACGGACACCATAATGGAGCAAAGGCAATCGGAAGAAATGTAAGGGACATCTTATCATCTAACTGCGATTTGGTGACGTGGTTTTGTGACCGATATAATGTAAGGTGTGAGGAAACGCACCATGATGGCAATAATAGTATTATCTATCGCCTTGCAAAGAACCGTGAACACGCTGAAAGGATTGTTGATAAGATAGCCTATGAAGGTATGACGAAGGAGCAATTTATGAAGGCCACAAAGTCACTAAAGCCATTTATCGACAAGGTGTACGGATGGTAACTTAATACTCCCAATTCTAATGATTAAAAATTAGTTTTGGGAGTTATTTTTTTATGAAAATGTTTTGTCAATTCAAATAAATGTCGTATATTTGCAATGTAAAAACGACAATAAGTTTAACAAGTTAAATTATTAAGAATATGAAAGTATCTATTGCGATTGTTACGACAAACGATGATGGTAATGTGTCTGTGGACGCAAAACCATTTAAGAAATTTGATGATGCCGCAAAACATTTGCATAACGAATACCTTTCAGAAAAGGCAGCATTGTCGGCAAATGAACTTTGCATTGGTATTGATGATGTGACAAACATCACGGAAGAATCAACCAAATCATTCTACATCGAAGATGATTGCGGTAAGTATTGTGTCAATGGAGTAATTTATACATTAGATTTAGTCGAATAAAAACAACTATGAAAGTAACTGACATTATTTGGGAAACAGATGGGTACGAAGTAGACCTACCAACCGAAGTAGAGGTTGAAGATGGTATGGATGAAGATGCAATTTGCGATTATTTGTCCGATACTTATGGATGGCTTGTAATAGCTTTTAGGATTCCAAGTATTGATGATAATATGTAAAATATATACCAAATACTAATAGCAAGTTTAACCAAACAAAAGGAAGAAAGATTATGAGTGTAAGAAGCGGACATACAACAGCAAGAAATGTAATGGAAAGCTATAATGGCTTTAGCATTATCAAAGTAACCGACATTGAACATGAACGTGACATTTTTAACCCATCACGTTATTCTAAGTGGCCAAAAAGCAGAGAAATCCACTACGATTTTTGCAAGGAGGGCAATGAGAATAAACCATCACAACACTATAAGGCGTGGGCACAGAATGTCAAAGAGTGCAAGGAATGTATTGATAATTTCATCAACGATGATAGCACCTATTTCACCGCCGAAGAACGAGAGAAATACGTTTATAAGCCCAATAGAAAGTGCTCTTGGGCTTATGGATATACAAGCCTTATGAAGCTGCTTAAAGAGCATCAGCAAGCCTCAAAACGGATGAAAATACTCATTGAGGACAGACTTACCGATGCAAATTTCCATACAGAGAGTGGCTTGCTTTCCGAGGGTAAATATGACGAGTTCATTGAGTTGGTAAGAAAGGAATACAAGTTCCATGAGAAGTTTGAAGTATTCACTCATACGGAGTGCAAGCGCATCAAAGACCCCAAGCAGTTTGAAGAAGGACTTGCAAAGGTGATTGAAGCCTACTTAAAAGACCAAGGCGTTAAAGACACAACGGTAGGTGTGAAATTCATTGAAAATTGGTGAGAAATGAAAAAAAATTGGATTGATTGTTTGGTCAGTCCAATTTTTTGTCGTATATTTGCAATGTAAAACAAACAAAGGAGATTAGATTATGAGTTACATCGCAGGCATTAGTACAAATCAGCAGCAGATGACGCAGCAGATGAAGTTGCGCCAAAAGCAAGACAAGTTGCTTGCCGACATTTGCAAAATCGTTGGCAGTAAGAAGTTCACGTTTTCTGATGCGTACATCAACAAGGTGCATCCGAGAGTTGGCGTAGGTGAAATGAGTTACAGCACCGTCACAAGAAAGTATGTGTATGTTAGCTGTTTCTTGCAGTACGGCAACAACGAAGATTGCACAGAGTGGGGAGCATTGATTAAAAAGTACCCTGTCTGCTACAACAAATGCAGTGGTAAGTTCGTCAATAAAGTTCCTCTTACGGATTTATTCACGTCTGATTTGGAAAAGATTTTGGAAGATATTAAGTCTTATTGTAGAGTGCATTTTTGAAACTGATTTACTTTGTAGTGACTATGACTAAAAAAGCAAAGATTGTTTATTACGTAGATACTGACGACAACACAAAGTCTTCTTTATGTGCAGTTCCATCAAATAAAGATATACGTGGTCAAGAAATGGTTTCAGAACTTGCAGAAATGATTTGTGAAACTTTTGCATGGAATCTATTGATTTGTGAACATTGCACTAATATTGCCAAATCCATAGCATTTTATGGATTTGCAAGCTTTGAAGAATATGAATTTGGCATTGAAGAAGTTCCATTGATTGATGATTAAAAAAACATTAAAACGTTTGGATAGTTCAAATAATTGTCGTATATTTGCGACATGAAAAAGAATAACACAACGAAATTGTCTATGAAAATTGAAATCAAAAGCAATATCTATGGTAAAACCATTTTTGAGTTTGAAAAGGAAAATAACACCATAAAAGATGTCGTTGAAGAGGCTGTTAAAAGGGGCATAAAACTATGTTATGCTAACCTAAGTTTCGCGAAACTACATGAAATAAACCTATGTGGCGAAAACCTACGTTATGCTAACCTAAGTGGTGCAGACCTAAGTCGCGCAAAATTATATGGCGCAGACCTACGTGGTGCGGACTTGCGTGGCGCAGACCTATATGGTGCAGAACTAAGTGGTGCAGAACTATATGGTGCGACCCTACGTTATGCAGACCTACGTTATGCTAACCTAAGTGGTGCAGACCTAAGTTGCGCAAAACTACATGGTGCAGACCTACGTGGCGCAAAACTATATGGCGCAAACCTATATAATGCAGAGCTAAGTGGCGCAAAACTATATGGTGCAGACCTACATAGCGCAAAACTATATGGTGCAGACCTAAGTTGCGCAAAAAACATTCCATTTATCCCATTAAGTTGCCCGTCTGATGGCTCTTTTATAGGATGGAAGAAAATATCAAGATATAAAGAAAACTACGAAGGAAAATTTCTTGTAAAACTGCTTATTCCCGAAGATGCAAAGAGGTGTTCAGCAGCAACAGAAAAATGCCGTTGCGATAAGGCTAAAGTGTTGGAAATAACAAACATTGAAACCAATGAGAGTGTAAGCACAATTACAAATATCAATGATACTCCTTGTGTGTATAAAGTTGGTGAAATGGTTTATCCAGACAGCTTTGATGAAGATAGGTGGAATGAATGTTCTCACGGCATACATTTCTTTGCCAACAAGCAATCTGCAATGGATTACAATATATAATAAATTATTAAAAGAAATTGGATTGATTATTTGGTCAATCCAATTTTTTGTCGTATATTTGCAACGTAAAACTTAAACAACAAAGGAGATAAAGAATATGGTAAAGATTGCAATGTATAAGAAAGACAATGGCGCATTGCTCGTCATTTGGAAAACACCAAAGGAAAACCTTGTGGGAGAGGTTTTTAATAATGGTGTTGAAAAGCGTGGCAAGTGGGATATGAGAGCCACATTCTATACCAAAGATGGTGACGCGACAGAGTATCGTGTGTGCGAGTATTTTGGCTTTAGCACATCAAATTCAATAGCGTATTGGAAACGTTGGGCATAAAAATAGACTTATAATATGGAAGAATGGAAAGTAATAACATTTGCGCCAAAGTATGAGGTGTCAAATATGGGTAGAATAAGGAATGTAAAGACAAAGCGCATCCTTTCAACCAATCCGACAAAGAGCCATAGACATCCACAAGTGTTTCTTCGTTGTGGACTTTTCGGAAAGACGCAACTAACCGTGTCTCATATAGTATATGACCACTTTTGTGGCAATGCCAATGAACCTTACACAACTGCATCATTTACGGCCAAGATTGGCCATCGAGACGGAAACATCTTAAACAACAAATCAACTAATTTATATCGTAAAAACTATGATTACAGCCTATTTCTTCGCTATGCCGATAATTGATTACTCCAAGTTGATTGCAGAACAATCACATAAGGAGAATGACCCCTTTAAGAAATTTAAGAGGTAAACGAAAAAAAACTCTATGTTTCTTTGGCTAATTCAAAATAATATCGTATATTTGCAATGTAAAACTTAAACAAACATAAATATGGCAGTAAAATTAAACAATTCAGATGAGTACGAAAGCATTGGAACTTTCAAGCTAACAAAGGAAAAAACACCAAAAGCATTTGCTGCAAAGGTGGAAGAACTTATCGAAGAAGGTGCTTGCGAGACGGAAGAAGAAGCTGAAACACTTATCAAGGATATGGAATTTGAACTTGAAATCTACTACGAAAAGGGCAGTGGCTTATTTGCTGTTGAGAGTGAGGCAGTGGAAAGTGGCACAATTTATTCTCCTTACACAGCAGAACTTTGTGATTAAATTGAAAATAATATCGTATGTTTGCAACGTAAAATAAAAGGAGATTACAACTAATGGGAGAAGATAGATACCCTTATTATTACCCTCGTTATATCCCTCACAAAAGGAGTATGAAAGAGGTGAAGAGTGATTTCAATAAGTATATTAATAAGTTTAATTCTAAAAAAAAGTTAAAATGAAGAAGATTATTTGGTAATTAGAAGAAAAAGTTATATCTTTGCATCGTTGGAAACAACAAGGAAAGAAAAAGTGAAAAACTTTAATCGCTATAGGGTTGCGGTGGACAACCTATCTAAAAACCACCTTTTGGTACTTACCAGAGGAGAACGTCAGCAATGACGATGTAGACAAATGGGCATCAAGTTCGTGCTTGATGTGCCTCTTTCGAGAGGCTTCGTGAGTGCAAATCTCGCAGTACCAACTCAGTGTATTATTAAGTCTCGCATAATTGAATTTGAATGATTATTATTAAAATCATGTTTGCGTGGTGGATTGCTTGTGAAAGTAGTTCATCACTTTTTTTTTATGCTATTTGAAAAATAAATTGCTTTTTATTTGGTTATTTGAAATAAATGTAGTATATTTGCAACGTGAAACATAAGAAACAAAGAATATGATTAATAGAACAAAGACTCTCAAACTTATCAAGGAGAAAGTTGATGGCCGAACAAATGGCAAAATCAACTTAAAGAAACCATTTTGGGTTGTGTTTGTCGAGGGAATGTTTAGACACACAGAGCGCAGACGCATCACAAAACTTGTCAAGGATGGCAATAGCGTTATGTGGATTGACGAAGCATTCAGAGTAAGAAACATCACAATGCTTGACACCAAAGACTTGCATAAGATTATGTGGCAATTAATTAGCGAGAGCGAAAAAAAACAAATCGCACTTGAACATCTTATCGAAACCAAATCTTATTTAACCAATTAAAAACAATTTAGAGTTATGGCAAACATTACAACATCATCAATCGAGAGAGAAACTTGCACAATCATCATTGATGGCAAGAGGCTTACAATGGCCGAGTATCAGAAGAGTGTTAAGGCAAAGAAAACCACCAAGAAGGCCATCAAGGCCCCTAAAGAGGCAAGTGTGGTGGCATCAACCATCGAGCAGCTTGTGAAGCCCATGACGGCTTTGAAATCGCTACAAGTGTATAAAGCACATGCCTATCGTTCATGGGGCACAATAGCCAATGAAATTATGGCTTATCGTCCTATCAAGAGAGCAATGGCATCGTATTGCGTAAAGTTCAGCGAGTTCAATGACTTGATGAAACAAATCAAGAATCTTGCCAAGAAGAACGAGAAGGCCATCTATCAGTACGTTGAAAAGCTGTCTTGGAAACTTGACGATATGAAGGCTGACATCAATGAGATTGCCAAAGCTGTTAATGAAAGTGGTGTATGCAATACGTTCAAGCACCACGAAGCAATCAACGGTGTTGGAAGACAGTTGGGCTTAAAGACAGTGATTAATAAGTGCCTTGCCAACATTAGCACGATGGAGGAGGCCATTAAGGCACTCCAAGACATCGTAGACAAGGGCACAGACCCATTCAACTATGGTGAGCACATGTCCTTTGTTTCACGGAAAAGGTGTTGGGCTTGAAATTGAAATAAGTGGGTTGATTGTTTGGTCAATCCACTTTTTTGTCGTATATTTGCATCGTAAAACTAAACAACAAAGGAGATAAAGAATATGGTAAAGATTGCAATGTATAAACACGATAATGGGTCATTGCTCGTCATTTGGCGAACAAGGAACGAAAAGCTTATTGGTGAGTTATATCGTGGTGGTGAGTATCATCATGGCAAGTGGGATAGCAGAGTAACATTCTGTACCAAGGATTGTGACGTAACAGAGCATCGTGTGTGCGAGTATTTTGGCTTTAGCACATCAAATTCAATAGCATATTGGAAACGTTGGGCATAAACAATATAAAATAATAAGAAATGGGTTGGGTTAAGACAGAATCTGTAAGATGATTAAGAAGTATTATAATATCAAAAAATTTTACTATACTGAAATGAAAAAATTGGGTTGATTGCTTTGCCAATTCGTAGGAATGTCGTACATTTGCAACGTGAAACATAAACAAATAACGATTATGCCAAATGAAAGATTAAAAAAACTTGCAAATCAATACCTAAAAGATTATTGGCA
>Ga0247611_10005632_pt1 | contig 16435 bp, 11 predicted proteins | sample 177DNAGHGhighgp2_FD_192422 | JGI IMG/M metagenome (GOLD analysis project Ga0247611, IMG submission 192422) | Sheep rumen microbial communities from Palmerston North, Manawatu-Wanganui, New Zealand - 1770 DNA GHGhigh gp2 | ecosystem: Host-associated > Mammals > Digestive system > Stomach > Rumen... | reverse complement strand
CTCATTCCAATCACTCTGTACTTGTTCAATACTACCACCAATCCCAGCGCCAATCCCCAAGAAGGCATTGAGCGCAAACACCCTCACTTGTTCATCGGGGATATTTTGGTCTGATGTAGCATCAACTATATCAAAAGCCTCTCCTGGCTTTGCCTTGTATCGCCAGTGATTACCTTCTGTAATTCCACCAGTAATCTCTAAGCCATATTTATCAACGTATTGATATTCACATGGAATACTGATAGCCACTACTTTAGATTGGTCATCTTGTATAGCAATTGACCAGCATAGGCTATGGTCCAATTCAGATTTTCTTGGTACCTCTACACTTCTACCACTTTGTGACCAAATAATCACTTTTTGTGCAGTATCAGCTACATCAACCATTAAATCATCTGACTTAATGTATTGTGATATGGCAATGAGCAATACAAAATCATTGCCATAAGGTATTCTCAATATGTCATTACTTATATTGCTCATACTATTATTTTAATCTAAAAAGTCATCAAGTGTCACACCATTATCACTCTCACCGTCTGCATCAAATGACAACTCAAGCGGATTCTTTACAGCTGCTATTGCTGCTACCTGTGCAAGATATACATTATCGGGAGTAATGCCAATTACGTTGCCGTTAGTTCCAGGAGCATTGATAGAAGTCACCCATGCATCTGTGATGCTGAGTCCTACTTTATCACCAACGATGGAAATATTCTCAATTCCTGCAAGCTTTAAAATGACAAGTAAATTTGTGTAAGCCGCACAGAGAGGTGCAATTCCTTCTTGCAAGTGTGTACCATCCTGCAAGAGACCAGCACACTTGTAATCTCCAAGCGCATTTAGAGATGTCTTGGTTCTTAAGTTTTGTATAGCTGTCCCATAAGGAAATATGACTTCAGTAATAGTTTCCTCTGCCATTTTTGTTGAGTTAAGAACTATGCCGTTCCAAATTTGCTTTGTCCTTGGAAAATCAGGAGAAATAGCAGATTCGGAAGAGTTTTGCGACCTGCTATGTGTCAATAGCCATCCCAACTTAACTCGCTTGGTTGAGAGTGATTGTGAGTTGGATATCTTCGAGTATATGGACTTGTGAATTTTATAGATGAACGGCTTGAAATAGACATCCCAATCCATTGACGATTGTACACTGTATTGCTGGAGCGTTATCACATCCCAATCGGCATAGTTAAGGATGGTGTCAACGTTAAGCGATTTAACCTCCCACGAGCTTTTATCGCTTGTAAAAACAGCGCACGAATAGTTGTCGCTGCCATCATACGTAACACCGTCTATCGTTTGCGCTGTGCCTGTAAAATTGGCACAATGCCTTGCAAGAGAGCAAGAGCCTATTGTGGCTATCATTATCACGAAATCAAGATTTGGACAAATCTCTTTCATTATAGGAGGTAGGTAACTGAATGAATCTTGCGTAAAAGAGTTGCCAAAGTGCAAAGTCTTAATCGTTCGCTTGGTTGCAACACTACCTCCGCCCATTTCCTCAACTGTTTGTTTCAAGTTGTCGAAATCTTCTATCAAAGGCTCTCTGTCTTCCTCGACTTGATATTTAAGCACGAGGGAGTAATCCGACCTTATGTCAACATTAAACACAAGCGCGTCAAACGTGTCATCAACCACGATGGTTTCTGTACCAACCGAGTTGTTGTGTTGCTTGAGTTCAATTACCATGCCGTTAAGTATCTTCGCAACAAGTTTTCCACTATTTCCGTTTTTCCCTGTGACAATGTAAGTCTTTCCGATGTCTTCACTCGTTAGACCTGTAACATAATACGAAGCATAGTTTCCGCTAACGCCTTGTCGAGTGTAGTTTATCTCCTCATTTAAGGTCGTTGCAATATAACCGCTTGAAAAATTCAGCTTCTGCGTTTTTGTTGACATCATTACGCCACCTTGAAAGTAAGCATCGATGTTTCCTACTACACCATCGAGCCTGTTAATGTCACTCTTTAGTTCCGCATCGTGATAAAACTTACCGTCGAAGCATACAGGATTGAGTGGCATTCTTATAGTGCCAGAAGATTTTCCTTTCAGTCCTTCCCAGTCTATAAGAGCGTGTAGCGTAATGCCATTTCTTGTATAGTTAATTTCCTCGAATTTACCGTCACTTTTAGTATATGAGTAAAATACCGTTGAATAATCGCTTTTAAGGCGAAAACTAATATTTGGAACATACACATCGTCTGATAGTAAGCATGATATATTGAACAGGCGAATATCAGCCTTTAATTCATCGAGCGAGTTGTAACCGCTTGGTAACGTGTAGTCATCGGCAAATTCAATCCACAATTTTTTAACATACTTGTTAATCTGCCTTGCTTGTGTAAACCCTCCGTCAAACGTTCTTGGGTCATTAGCTTTGTTTGTTGCCCATGAAGTTAGCTTAGAGCGTTGTGCAGAAGTAGCAGAAGGAAGTAATTGTTCGTCAATTTCAAGATAGTAATATATTCCATTAGCATATACAGCATTATAGATTCCACTACCATTTAACCCAATATACACAACCCTGTTATTGCCTGTAGAAGCAGCGTGCAATTCTATGTATTTTGGAGTGCTATTCGCATATCTGATATATAAGTTGAGCAATTCGCCAGTTCCGCCGCCATCATAATTGCCATTGAATCCGCTTATATCGACAAATAGTTTTTTGATACAACGGTTGAGTTCCTTGCTTTCCGTGAACACAATCGGCTCATTAATATTATCTAAATCACCTAAAATTATATTATGTGTACTTACAAGTTCCCAACTGCCACTAATATTTGTTATTATGTGCAGGCAATCATTAACTGCCAAATTTCCAAAGTTTGAATAAGTGCCAGCCTCATTAGTAATATAGAAAACAGGTCCATCAGGAGTACCAGGATTTGTTGATGCAGAAGCTATTCCTGCAAAAGTTGCATTAGCTCCAATAGATGAAACTATGGTTTTTAATACATTTTGGAGAATAGGACCAGTAATTTCATTATTGTTATTTTCGCCTATATAATTTTCTATAGCTGCTTTAAGCTCTGAATAATTTGCCATGTTTTAGTTATTTTTAAAGTCATCATTAAAGTCATCATTGAAGTCACCATTAGTATGTCTCTCAGGCATAAAGCCACCTAAGTTAACAATAACATTATCAGTTTCAAATTCGCAAGTTACAGAGGCTAAATCGCCTTGTGTTTGCCACTCAGGTTCCATTTCAAATGTAATAGCTTCATATTCGTCATCTCGACTTCTGATAATCTTATTATCACAAAGCCTGATAAGTCTCATAGCATCACATATAAACTCAGGAACTATGGCATTAAACTTGTAAATCTTTTTGCTTACTTGGCTTTCTACAAATGTATATCCAAGACGCTTTGTGCTCTCTTCCTCAAATGTATATTCTGGTTTGCCTATTTCTGTTTTGAGCAATAACTTGAAACGGAATTGCTTTGGAAAAACAACTAACCCACCTTTGATGTTGAAATTATTTGATTCATTCCAATATTCTATTTCAAGGCAATCATCTGTATTGTTTGTAAGGCAAAAAACTTCTGAATAGAACTCAGCAGTATCTGTATTATTTGTAAAAATAAGCTTAAGATAATAAATGCCTTCATACATAATAAATTTCTGAATGGGCAAGTTGCCTAAGTATATGGCAATATCATAGTTCCCATATCTTTTTATAAAAAAGCCTGTTTCATTTAAGCTTTCTTCTATATAAGTATAACGCGCATTATCTGATTTTGCATCATACAGATGTGCCTCTTTCAACGTGGCATTCTGCATATTAGCTGGAAGCACAAATTGAAATGATGGAATAGTGTGAAGCTTAGCAATTAACGGAGATATATTGCCAAATGCATAACTTTTTCTATGACTTTGTTTAGACAATTTGTCATAAAACTTAAGCGGAGATAAGCAAATAGGAATAGTCATACTGCGTATATTTTATATTGCGAATATAATAATAAAACCCGAAAAATGAAAATTTTTTAATTATTTTTAATATAAATTACATTCTATTAACTCGGCTCATATCTGAGTTCTACCTCTGTTAAATTTGTATCAATATTGATTAATACTTCTTCAACATATCCAGTTCCAATTTCAGTTGTTAAAGCTTTATAAACATCAATATCAGCATTATCGCCAAGCGGAAAGTCTATTTTATGCTTCATACACCTATTTACACTATTAACATATAAATTTTCAACATTGTTGTATGATATATTATTGCCTGATAAATCATACATATAGTGATGTATCAATTGATTAAATGAAGCATACCAATTCTGAACATATACATCATAGTAATAATCAAATTGCTTTTCATCTTTGATTCTCTGATGTACAATTGGAACTTTTCCAGTATTATCTGCAAGTAATAATGCGAATCCATCATTCGAGAAGTCTTCTGGTAAAAATAGCATGTAGTCAATATCAGAAGTAAAGTTGTCAACATTTATTTGTTCTACTTTGTCCTGTGGAATATACTTATTTGATATATCAATATATAAGTCTCCACCCATAGCTTTAGTAGTATCATCGGCCCATGAAAACTCATATCTTGAAATAAGGTCTGATTTGTTATATTCCACTTCTTGTTGACAATATAATATCTCTTTTCTGTTAAACTTGTCAAATTCTACTGTTAAATCTAATTGTATATCAGCATTTCCATAAGTCATGCCATTTGCAAAGTACGAAATGTGCTCAATTCTAAATCTATTGTTTTCGTCAATAAACCAGTAGCATCTGAAACAATCTCTGAGCATTTCCATAATCTGCTTAAGTTGTATCTCAGCTTTTTGTGCTGCTTGGTCATATTCTCCTTTAAGGATATTTGTTTTTTGTGTAATATACAAATCACAATTACCTAATGCTTGAGCTGAAGCTCCTTCATGGCCATACAAAAACGTGCTATAATCAGATGTCTTTTCGTGCTTTATTTGTGGGTCTATCTTTTTCAATATAGCCTTTATAACATCTCCTATATGATAACTGTTCCTGAGAGTATACTCTCTATAGGTCTTTGATAGATTAAACTCAAAATCTAATGCTTGTATATTTTCATCAGAATTAAGAGCTACCCACAGTGATGTATTTCCCCATGTATTTCTTGCAAGAGGATAAAAATATTGATGGAATAATGTATAAGGTGGCACAAAATATTCACCATAATCGTTCATTCCATAAGAAGTTGGTTTTTCAACTGCTGCATTGCTTTGGAATATTTTTACGTATGAATTTTGGCCATCAAAACCTGTTAAGCCAATGCATTTTCTGTAGTTATGCCTTGGAGTTGCAAAGTCATCTCTTGGTAAATCATAGGTCGCAATTGGTGCTTGTCCTGCTTCTTGTTCTAAATAATCAACATCACAGAGTAACCGTCCCCATATTTGATACTCAATTACATTTTCGCCAAGATTAAACTTGTTAGGAGTAGGACTGCTCATTGGAACAGGTAGATTTAAAGCAGTCATTGGATATAAGCCATCTCCAACAGCGAGAACGAAATCAGAATCTTTACCATAATAGTAATCAGATTGATAAAGCTTAGTGCCTGTTCCATCTCTATTATCCCATATTTCTATTTGATATGTATCATATCTATAGACATAGCTTGGGTTATCAGAGACAAATGCTGATTCTTGTAAGCCATCACCATCTCCTGTACTCAACAAACGTGTAGGAATATTGGAAGCTGGTTCTTCTCCAGCACTTGCCACTTTATTAAACTTTATACTGCATGGAAACTCATATTTTTGTCCATTTACTACTCTCTTACAAACAGCATTCCATATATTAGATGATGGAGCTCCTTCATAAGCAGCATTTATGTTGTAATTAAAATCCTGTAAACTAACTTCAATATATTTAGGTCCTTTTGAAAAATAGTATTTTCTCAAAAGCATATCTTCATCGTCTATTCTTTCATCAACTTCCGTTTCCCAATATGTTCCGCCAGCATAGCTTGAAATTACATTCTCACCTTGAATATAGATTTGAACTACACACCTTTTGGTCAACGTGAGAGGTGACAAAGCTGGAGCAAGCTTAATTATATCGTACGTTTTTTCATAAGCATTAAGTACCTCAGTATACAAATCATTATATGTTAATTTGAGCTCGACATTCTTTTTTGCATGGTCGAACTTACAATCAGATTTATTAAAAGATGCAGATACAATTTGCTTATTATCATACGTTCTATAAGCTCTGAAGATAATATTGTCTTCAAGTGAAGCATTTTTCACTAATTCATAATCTGCGTTAAACAACTTGATTTTACCTTCGAGTGATTCTCTAAAAAATGCTTGTCTACTCTCTTTAGCATATTTTTTCTTTAGCTGCTTATAGTGTGGTGTTATCTCAAAACCTGTTTGTAATGTGATAGCCTTTGATGTAGAAGCATTGACAAATAAAACAGCTAAATATTGCGTTCTTGGAGACAAATTAAATTCTGTATAGTTGTTTATTGTATAAAGCACTGTACTATATCCGATATAGTTATCATTCTCATCCCACTGTAAGCACAACTTAGATGTATGTTGAATATCACTAAAACTTATGCCAAGTTTATCAGCTTTATTTGCTTCAATTTTTATTGTGGTTGAATCATTACCACTAATAAGCTCTCCACTGATTAAATCAAAAGAGCTATTAGCTATAAGATTAGTGCTAAGTTCTTTAAACAAATAAAATCTATTTTTCCGTTCCATGTTAATGTACGTATATTGTTACATTTTTTCTTTTTTCTACAAATGAACCATCAGGCAATAAATAGAACTGTCTTTCGCTATTATTCTTTAATGCTCTAACGTCATTTTCAAGTTGGGTTAAATCTGCAGTACTTGACTGATTGAATATTGTCTGCGATAACTCTTCTCCAGATTTAAATGCCTGCAGATATTTATCTTCAAATGTTCCTTTGTTAATACTATCAACAATTGTAGGAAGAGCCTTACGATACTTGCGAGTACTACGTCTATTGATAATAGCCATAGCTTCTCCACCTTCAGCTCTCATATTCTTTCCTCTTGAATTTCTTGTATGCAAATCTATATCATTGCCAGATGCATGAGAGCCTCCTTCCAGAATTTCAAATCCTCCTTCTCCGTACTCTTGTGAAGATGCTTTCGTAATCTGAGCTGCTCTTATTTTTGCTGCTGCAAATGATGTCCACATTGCGGCAATTGCTGCTATAGCTAATGCAGGGCCTAAAATACCAGCACCAGAAAAAGCAGACCATATGTTTGCTGAAGCTGTAACAAGTGAAGAAGCTTGTATTAATGTGTTAATAGCTTCTTGCCTGCGTTGAGCTTCTTCAAGAATTTTTTGTTTCTGAGCTTGATTTTTCTTTTCTTGTTGTAACTCTTTCTTGGCTGTAGCTACATTATTAGCATAACCATTGTTACGTCCTTCTACTTCTGCATCATAAGCTTTTTGCGCTGCTTCTACTCGCTTTTCTGCAGCTGCAACTGCTTTTTTAGCTGCTTCTACTTCAGCATCAGCTATCATCTTGATATTTTCAAGCACTATATTAACAGCTTCAGTCAAAGCTTCTATTTGGTCATCATCAAAGCCTAATTTAGTAAGAAGAGCTCCACCAAGTCCTTTATCGGCCATAAGTTTTGTAAAGCTACCAGCCTCTTTTATTTTCCTTTCAAGACCTTTAACAGTAGCTTCAGCTTCTTTCATCTGAGCATCAGACCAATCAATTGCTCCTTCTTTTGCGAGTTTGATTAATTCTTTCCATCTATCACGCTCTGCTTTAAGCTTAAATATCGTTATTTGATTTTCATTATGTTTAACAACATCAAATTCTGCCTTTGCTTGAGCTTGTCTTTGGTCAAAGTTAGTCATTAGCTGTTTACCTTGCAAAAGTGCTAAGCGTTTATCAAACAAAGCATTTATTTGGTCTTCATCTTGTCTTTGCTCTGCAGGTTTTAATTTATTTTCTGCAAGAGCTAATTTACGAGCAATATCATTTTGACGAATGAGCAAATTAAGTTCTTCCTCAGTTCCTTTTTTTACCAATTCAAGTTGAGCATCAATATCTTTTGCCTTTAAATTATATATGATTGCATCGTATTCAGCGATTATCTTTTCACGCTTTCTTTGGAAATCAGCTATTTGCTCAGGTGTCATACTACCGGTTATAACAACTTCACCATTTTCTGTTGCTCCTTTGGTAGAATATAACTGCTCTTGCTCTTCGAGTTGTTTTAATCTTAACTCTTTTTCTTTTTCAATATCTTTAGCAATAGCATTAAGCCTCCAATCATTACCTGACGAAGCTTTTTGTTCCTATCAACCTCATGCTCATATTCAAGATTTGTAAGGTCTATTTCAAGCTTACGCCTTGTATTTTCAATAATAGCTCCAATTTCTTTTTGCTGCTGTTCTATCTGAGCTCTTTGCTCTGGTGTTAATGGCTTAAACTTATTATCGGGATTTGTCAAGAAAACTTGATTCTTACGGAACTTTTCTTGCATTTCCCTTATAGTTTGATTGGCTTGGTCTATAGCCTCTATACGACGTTTCTGATACTCGTCTCTTTGTAATTCAGAAAGACTTATTTCATACTTCTTGCGAATTTGTAAATCATTGCGCCATATTTGGTCTGTTAAATCTCTTTGTCTTGGTGTACGCGTTCTGCTTTTATCTTTTTTATGTTTTTCATCGATGCCCGCTTCTTTCATTTTAGCATCAGCTGCTTTATTAGCACTGTTTGCTAATTCCATATATCTATCAGCTTCTGTTTCTGAAAGTTTAGCATTATCATATTTATATTTAAGATGTTTTGCCCATAGTTTCTCAGGTGCTTCATAAGCATCACCACTTGCTGTTCCAAAGCCAGTAGTACCTGGTATAATACCTCCTGCCTGATAACTCTGTGGTGCATTTCTTTTAGTTCTTTTTATTGTTACATTACCTTTTTTATCGACTTCCCTCGTAAATGTAAACTCTTCTTGCTCAGCTTCAAGTTGTTTTCTTAAAGCTTCTTCATATTTATCAGATGCTAATTTCATAGCAGCTGCAGCTTTAGCTCTTAGCCTAAGAGCTTCAATCATATCGTCTGTATGGTCTACAAATATATTTTCTGCATCAATAACGTTGTTTACAGATATATCAAGCTTATCAAATTCAGACTTATTGTCTTTTATCCATTGGAGTTGTTCTTTTTTAGTAGATAACCTGTTCCACTCATTTGCTAATTTCTTAAGAGTTGTTATGTGGTCACCATAAGAGCCATTCGTTTTTTCAAGTTCTTTGGTTACATTCTTAATTGCTTCTTCGAGTTTCATAACAGCATCTCTGCCTTTAAGCATAGAAGAAACCCAATTTATTATCGCTTTACCATGCATTGATAACACGGTCAAGCCAACAACTAATAATGTATTCCAGCTAAGTACTGCTTTAGCAATACTTCCTATTACACTTTTTGCTTGTTTACCTTCAGCAATAGCTTGCTTATTCTCAGCTCTAAGTCTATTAATTTCGTCAACAAGAATAGGTATATTATTAGAAATACCTAAAAAGAATGTGTTCATTGAAACAGCAGCAGCTGGAAGTTCACGTATAACCTGTGAAACAGAAATGCCTAAGCCATCCCAGGATTTAGCATAATTACCGACTGATAATCTGTGATTACCAGTTGCCTCCTGCAACTTCTGCATCTGAATATACAAATTAAGAGTTTCTTTCTCTAACTGCTTACCAGATTCAGTTGCATGCCTTTCAGCTTCTGACATAGCATTAAGCTTAATCTTATTCAACTCATATTGAGCTGCAATAGCATTATAAGAACCTTCAGCAGAAGTTAATAATCTGACTTGCAATTTAGCAATTCTTTCAGCTTCTTTGGCTTCCATGTTTACAGAAATTGCGGCTTTGTGCTCTGCAGACTGTGCTTTTTCTAATCGTTCTACAGCTTGAGCATATTCACTAACTACAGGTTTTGCAGTTCTATAAGAATTTACAATTTCATTTATTTGCTGTTTTAATTCAAGCAATCTTTGTCCTTCAGAAGAACGTAAATATGCTAATTTTTGTTCGGCTTTTTCAACAGCTGATAATGAATTTACATGCTCTTTAAGTTGATTATCCAAAATATTAAGTTTAGAACGAGTAAGTTCTATACTATCCAGTAATTCGCCTCCAAAAGCTCCAACTCTTTCTTCTTTGCTTAAAGATTTCCATAAACCGATTTGCTCTTTTAATTCTGCTTTAAGAGCATCATAAGAACCTATGAGAGCAGCAGATGCTCTTTGTGCTTCAACAGACATCTTATTCTGAGAAGCTGTTTGAGATTTAAGCCATGCAACTTCTCTACCTGTATCAGACATTGCAAATCTTAATTCTTTCTGAGCTCTTACTAATCTATTAGTAGCAGCTGTGGCTTCATCAATCTCAGCTCTTCCTTCACTTGTTGCAGCACTTGCACTTTTAAGCTGTGCAACTATATCTTTTGCTCCAGTTTTTACTGCTTCTAACATACTGCCATAAGTCCTATTGAGCTCTGTTAACTGCTCAATAAGATTCTTAACAGAATCATCTGGACTAATTAGGTCCTCATATCTTATTTTGTCGTCTTCCATACCTAAATATGCTTATTTTTATTATACGATTTCTTCTCCATCTCAGACTGCTTTTGTATATTTACAAGAGTATTGTAAAATTCAAGAACTGTCATCTTTTTTGCATTCATTCCTGTTTTTTGGCTTATTATCATACAGGCTGTTTCAAACTGCTTATCATATTTTATCTCCTCTGAATCTTTGCCTGTAAAAATTTTAGGTTTATGCAAGCTGAAAAGAAACTCGTCAAGTTCAGCTATCTGTTTAGCATAGTCTTCATCTTCTATAAGCTCTTGAAGCTGAAATAGAGTTCTTGCTTTCAGCTTAGCATAAACGTCTTTTTCTTTAGCACTATCAAACTCACTTGGGAAATATAACTCTAACTCCGTTGAGAGTTTTTTTTTCTGCCCAGCTAGTATAGTAGTAAATAAGTTATATGGCATTTCACCTAATTCGTCTATTAGCTCTTGTAAATGAGCATCTGAAAGGTCTTTTTGTTCTTTGCCGTTAATACTATGAATAAGAGCAGCAAAAGCTAAATTTTTAGGAGATACGTTACTTACAATCATGTGCATATTCTGCCTCATGTTTTGAAGTTCTTGCATAGCACTTTTTTTATCTCCTTTGTTAATAAATTTAGCTATATTAACTATATGGCTATCAATTGAATCTACATCTGAACCCAAACCAGAATCAATAAGGATGCACTTATTGTATTTCTGAAAATTGGCAATTGGTAATTCATCAATGCTATCGTATAGCTTGATAGTTTTATTTTTAATTGTAATCGTTTTCATCTCTCTCAGGTATTAAATATTTATTTACAGGAACTCACGAAATATATCTCAGTTAAACCAAAAATATAAAAATAATAAATTATATTAAATTAAAAATTGATATTATCAGAATTAAAATATTAAATTTCAACTTATATAATCTACAATAAATATCTCGTTAACGGAGGAGCACAAAATATTACGTAGAAACATGGCTCCCACCACAAGGTCCACATTCCTAAAGTTATAAGCAAACAAGTCCAAAAACTTAGACAAAAATCACAATCAAGCATTTCTGCTATTATATGGATGCCTATTTTATCACTGAAATCTCTCAATCTGTCTCTAAGCCCAGTTTTACCAAGAAACAAAATGACAAATGCAGCTAATAGTGCAACTATTATTATTTGATATATCTCTGACATAATTCTCTTGTTACCATGTTAAATTCAAATCGGAGACCAGTATACGGATGCATAAAGAATTGTTTATCTATTGCTTGGATTCCTTCTCCTTTATACACGTAGTTATTGTATATTTTTTCAAGCATATATCCTTTATAGATATTCTCGAATCGCTCATAAATCTTTGTTAATGTAAGGCGGCCTTCATTCTGTATTATACCAGGACCGGTAAGTACTCGTACAATTTCATCTTTAATCTCTTCAACATACATAGCATCTGAATCAGGAAATATGCTGTTAAGATTAAGCCAAAACACTATTGCTCCGCTAAAAGTAAATTGTGGAAGTGATTGAACAACAGCTGTTATTTCTTGAGGGTCATAAAGGTCAAACCAACAAAAATTTCCATAATTATCATTTGGAAGAAGAGATGTATATTCAGAATTTCCTATATAAGCAGCAGGATATATAAATTTACTGCCGTCACTCCTATGTTCTACTAATTTGTAGGCTCTACCAAATGCATAATTAAGCCACTTAAGCTTTTCAGCTAAAGTTTTTTGAATATCCTGTATTACCTTGTCAAGCAACACTGGATTTTCTTTCATTATAACTTTTACTCTGCGTTCAACCATTTAATAATCTTTCTTTTAGTTTTTCTTTCAAGCTTGGCCTTATGTAATCATTTAGCAGTTCATTGAGATTTTCATTAGTAACTCTGAAAATCGTCTTTCCATATCGTGCTAACAGGTATTTTGCTTTATCATCTGTAGATGTTACATAAAAACCTTTGTCATCGTATTCAACATGCAAAGAATTATAAAATTCGCCTGTATCTCTTAGAGTTACCCTATCATAGGGCTGTCCTTTTTTCTTTTTAATTTTTATAGTTCTTGCCGCATAAGGTTGATATTCCATAATGGAAATTCCTCTACCTTCAACACCTTGTTCATAAAGCTGGTCTCTCGTAATCATTTCTATAATTACATCTTCGTGCTCCATTATCTCATTTTTCAGCTCTTCATCGAGAATATCTTTAAATTTTCTAAGCCTGTATGTGAGATTTCGAATGCTGGTGTTATAGTATTTAGGCATTATACAACTCTATATTTTAGTCCATGATTTACACAAGGCATGCATACTCTGTCTATTCCCTCAGTGCTTATTTGTAAAGCTTTAGATGCTAATTCTAACTGATAACTCATACCAGATTTTTTTATAGATGAGGAATCACCATCAATCTCATACAAAATATCAGGTCTTGAGGCATTTATACTGTGCCTATTAGTTCTTACATTAGGATTGTACGCGAATTCTCTTAAAAAGTCTACTGCAAGAAATTTACATAGATAATCTGAAAATATCGTTTTTTGTTCAATGATAAAATCAGTTATATCGCAAGCCACAGATATATCAAGATTAATTCCATAGTTTGTACTGTAATCGTACAAATTATCTTCTATATCCCACATCTGTATTTGTCCATCTACTACTGGTACGAACTCGCTGTTAACATAAAAAGGATTTACTTCAATATATTTAGACCACAGTCGCCAAGTTTCATATTCATGCCTTGAGCATTCGTTACATGGTCCTTTTGACCAATCACGATTTTTACGAATAGCTTTACTATCAGCTGGTAAATCAGATTGTAAATAACCTATATACCAACTACCTCCTGCATCTATCCGTTCATTTTCATAAGGCAGATAAAGCTCTACACTCGGGACAAACCATTCCATGGAATTGTTCGTCTTTTTTATGAATGTTTCTTGATAGAACGGTTCCATCAAGCTCGAGTGCATAATAACAATTGTATATTCGCCAGGCTCTGTAAACTGTAAGCCTATACGATTTATTTTAGTGGTTACTCCTTTTGCTCTAATAGGTGTAATTTCAAGTCCTACAAAATTATTTCTATTTGCGATTGTATCGTATATACGACCTGTTCCATCAAACAAAGTTTTCTTTTCGCACAAAGTTTTGTATGTTCCTTTGGTCACTTTCTCATTTATAAAGCTACTAATAGCTCTAACTATGCAGGCTTTAGTTTTAGCTTCAAGCCACTCTGAAAAAGGATTTGTTTCTATCCAATACTCGTTGTCAGTGATTGCAACATTTTCAGGCACATCTTTAGCTGCCTTATAATATTTTCTATCGAGCGTATTTTCAAGCATCACCACATTACCTGCTTTATACGCAGATTCAGATGAATATCCTGTATAAACATAGCTTGAAAAATCAGGAGATATGCTCTCTAAATTTTCTAACGTTAATAGTGGATGTGCATCTTGATAATAAAGACCACTTTCACTCTGAGTTAAAAATGCTGAAAGCTTTTCTCTATCTTGTCTTTGTCTCCATCCGACTAAAGGCAATAGACTTTCTTGTATTTCTTGCATTCTTACCATAATATTCTATTTTTAAAGGATAACGGGAACATCTGAGTATTTCTACCAGACGCTCCCGCACCCAAAGTGATAACAATTATAAAGCTGCTACCAGGTTTTTAACGTCTGAAAATCTTTCATTATTTAGGCGGTTACTTCTTGAACAGGTAAACCATAAGCAGCACCAGTGCTTGCAACGTTGAACGCCAAAATAGGACTTGCTAAAGCGCCTTCACCAGAAGGAACACTGTTATAAGCAGTCAAGAAAGCAATATCAACTGCAAATCCGTAGTGCTCTTTGCGAGTACGAACCATATCTGCAGTTGCAGCACCAGCAATACCGGAATAGTTACCAACAGAGTCATAGAAGTACGTTCCACAAGGAATATTCAACAATGGCAATGTTGCAATACCCCACTCATGACCATCACCAGAAACAGTGCCGAGCAAGCAATCACGCTCAAAGCGTGTCAAAAGACCCAAAGAACCTGCGTTGATTGCATAACCTTGAGCATATTTGCCATTTGCAGCAGCGATGTGATTTGTGAAGTGCAAAATCTTATCGCTATACTCGTTGCGCTTGTTTTCAATGTTATACAAATCCTTCTGAGCAAGTTTCTTAACAATGCTCTCAACACCAGCATCACCGACAATGTGCAACTGACCATAGAAGTCATTAGCTCCCATGATAACATTCAAGTCACCTAAGAGGTTTTCGCGCTCAGTCCATTTGGCGTTAATTGCGTTACCAGTCTTGTCATACAAAAGAGAGTTCTTGATAACAGCAGTCTTAGCAGCAGCAAGCTTAGCCAAAGCAGCTTCATCGAGAGTTTGAGCCAACTTGTAGATGTACTTCATCATTTTGGTTTCAAAGTCACGTTGGATTCCAATCTCATTGTTCATGTACATTGCAGGAGCAATGGTAAATCCAAATGAGTAGGTTGCAAACGTAATAGTAACCATACGAGAAGTATTTTCACTGTCAGCGATAGTCAACTCACGTGTGTTTCCAATGGTAATACCACCATCGTAATCAATCACCGGAGTTTCAAGCGTATTACCGATAGAGGTACGAGCTTTTGCTTTAAGCTCTTCGGTCAAAATGCCCGTAGGGTCATTAGATTGAACAAGAAAGGCATCTAATGCACCATAACGACTCGGGCGGAATTCATACTTGTCCAGATTCGAATTTGCACGAATATTCTGGATTCGAGTCAGTACTAAACTCATAGTCTTTTACTTTTAAAAATGTTAAACTTAATATTTAGTGTGATGCTGTGGTGCATTACCCTTTTACAGCCCAGACATCTAATTCACTTTATCTAATAGGAAGAGAAGCTATGTTGTTCTCATTTCGAAGTTGCATTGACTGCTCAGCAAACTCAGAAGAATCACGAGTGAGGCCATTACCTAAAAGATAAGTTTCAATGGCCTTATCGGCTTCAATTTGTGTTTTCATACCTGAAAGGTCAAGTACTGAACTACCTCCACTACCTCCATTGCCAAGAGGACCAGTACCTCCACCTCGTAGCTGACGTCCTGTATCAATCACATCCTTAATTGATGTTTCCAAAAGCAACTCTTGGAAAGTGTAAGGATTGAGATTGTTCTTTGGATTGTTGAGTATGTTTCCATCGGCTCCACGGAAAACAAGCTTTTGAGTACCATCTGCATTTTGTTGGAACTCAGGTGTTCCGCGCTGAAGTACTTCAGCTTTAGCCGCATTGAGCAGAGTTTTCTGAATGCTTTCTGTGATATTAGCTTTGAACTTAAGACCACTTGTAGCAGCCTCAAAAGCATAATCAACTCGAGTGCTTTGCAACTGTCCTTGGAGTTTTTTCTTCTCAGTATCAAACTCTTGTTGCTTAGTTGTAAGCTGGGATTGGAGCTGAGATACTTGCTGTTTAGCATCTTTAAGCTGCTGCTTAAGCGATTCATCCTGTGCACCTTCCGCAATCCTCCTTTCGAGATTTGTCACTTTAGCTCGAGCTGTTGCCAACTCTTGCTTAGTGGTTGCTAAAGTCGCAAGATTTGTTTTATTGTCATTGAGTACTCGTTTGAGATAGTCATAGCTCTTTTCACCAGAGTTCTTTGCGATACCTGATATGCTCAGAATGTCGTTGTCGTATTGCCCGTGAAGGGCTCCAATCTTAGCGCCGATAACTGTATTTTCGTCATTACGAGACATTTCAGCTATGGCATTAAACTGCTCAACTGTCAGACCTGAAAGCTGAGTATTTTGCTGAAGCATTTCTACTGTTAACATAACTTTGGGTATTAGTTGT
>Ga0247611_10005631_pt1 | contig 16436 bp, 11 predicted proteins | sample 177DNAGHGhighgp2_FD_192422 | JGI IMG/M metagenome (GOLD analysis project Ga0247611, IMG submission 192422) | Sheep rumen microbial communities from Palmerston North, Manawatu-Wanganui, New Zealand - 1770 DNA GHGhigh gp2 | ecosystem: Host-associated > Mammals > Digestive system > Stomach > Rumen... | reverse complement strand
GCTCTATGCCGTCTGCCCCTATTCCAACCGCATTGTGGCCATCCGCACCACCGGTCAGGACCTCTTGAACGCACTGGAAACCGCCGTGCGCGAATATCCCAAGGCCGATGGCTGTTTTCCCCAGGTGAGCGGCCTCAGCTTCGAGATTGACCCCAACATCCCTTCCAGCGTGGTGCTGGACGATAACGGGCGGTTCCTACGTGTGGACGGTCCCTACCGCGTGAGCAATGTGCGAGTGGGGCAGAAACCCCTGGAGCTGGAAGACTCCTACACCATTGCGAGCAGCGAATATGTGCTGGTCAACGGTGGCGACGCCATTTATTTCCCGCACAAAGAGTTGCTTCCGTCCGAAAAGACAACCGATCTAGTACTTTTGGAAAAATTCATCACTGAAAAGCTAGGCGGCAATGTCAACGTCCCCTACGACAAAGCACAAGGCAGAATCGTTTTCAAATAGAAACTATTTTTTTTCTGAAACAAAACAAATATTAAAATGAAAAAGACATTTGCATTCCTCCTCATGGCCGCCCTCACCTTTGGTGCCATGGCAGAAAACACAAATCTCCTGAAAACAACCGAAGGCTCGGCTCCTATCATCGAGCGCTCCTCTTTCAGTTTCCACTGGGGTTTCAACAATTGGGGCTCCTCTGCCTTTGACGGCCTCATGGGTCCCCAAGTGGGCTTTGCCGACATCCGAACCTCCTTCTCCAGCTACCAGCTCAGCTACTCCTACGACATCCTTCACGCCGAACATTTCAATGCAGGTATAGGTCTTGGCTACGAATCCGACATCTACAAGTTCAAGAACAATTATATCGTTTGGTCCGACGGCCATTTCCAAGTGGGCACACCTGCCCAAACTGGCGACTGGAGTTCCCGTTTTGTCACCCGCTACGTGCAGCTGCCCATCCACATCGGCTGGGTTGACAGCAAAGAAGTCTTCAGTGTCCGCCTCTCGGCCATTCCCGCCATCGGCTACACTAACAAAAATACCGGCCTCAAGCACAAGATGGACAAAGCCAAGGACCAGACCAATCTCGGCGATGCCCTGCGCCCCTACAAACTCGACCTCCGTTTGGACGTAAAAATCTATGGCATAGGCGTCTTCATGCAGGTATCCACCTTCTCTCTCTTCAAAGACGGCTACCAAGATCTTTATCCCATCAAGTTCGGCTTCGTCATTTAGTTTTAATAGAAAAAAGAACAAACCTGAGAAAGAGCGCCCCTTAGGGAGCGCTCTGTATCCTTAATCTAAAGAAGAAAGATCAACTCGCCAATCTAAGTAGTATATTAGTAATGAGGAAAAAAATATTATACCCTGTCCTGTTAGTCATTATCATCTTATCGGTATTATACTTTATTCGTTTTTACCCACAGCAGATGATGCCTGTCGGAAAACCAGTCACCGTTTTGACTCCTAGTCCAGACCGTTACCATAATGATTGCCTGCACCCCTGTGTCCGTCTTTTAGGCGATGGAACTTATGTGATGGTACAGTCGCCTTATTACAAATGGGACAATCAAGTAGAAAACCCCATGTTCTATAGGTCAACATCATTAATGCACTGGGATGAAGCCACACTGCTGTCCGACACTCCCGAAACTGGTTATAACTCCGACCCCAATATCTATGTCGAGGACTCTCTTCTATATGTTTTCTGGCGAGAAAATGACTCTCCCTTATGTAAAGAAACAGGCGGCAAGACCTTGATAGGAGGTGCTTTGGATAATCAGAATGAAATACGTAATCTCAATCGTTATTTAGTTAATCACTCAAAGAACGAAGAGACGGGTCTGTGTCCGATACTACTGAAGCATCAAGGCAAGTACTATTTCTATTGTACTTGGTATTCATTTGAACCAGAACGCAAAAATATCGGAATTGCAATTTGGGAGGGTTCTTCCCTTGAAAGGCCTGACTTTGTTTTATCGGATACCATCCGTTTCACCAATCCTCTCGTTTGTGACAAATGGCTACAAAAGAAATTATTTGGACGATTATGGTTCATTCCCAAACCGTTACGTTATGACCTTTGGCACTTTGATCTTTTCGAACATGAAGGTAAGCTTTACATGGTCTCTTGTGCTGAAAAAAAAGACAACATCATGCTTTCTGTTTCTGAGGATTGGAAGCATTTTAAGACATATACAAAACCCTTAATCAACAATCATTATACAGAAAGCCATATTGGCTACAGGCAGTATTATTATAAACCCACAGCCTTTGTCCAAAACGACTCCTTGTATCTATTCTATACCGGCAACCCCAAGGGCGACCACGACAGAAATCAGCTCTACTTGAGTGTCGAATCACTTCAGAACCTTGATATTTAGACCTATTTGGTATTATCAGTCATTTGTACTGATATAATGGAAAGTAGAATTCTTTCCCCACTGTGATTTCTTGGCAGTTACACAAAAAACCGCTACGAGCCATATTTCGTGGGAAGAATTCGCTAACCATACCAGCTTAAGAGCCTCTCTAGGTTGGTTTTTTTAGCCTCAGGTTTCGTATTTGGTTCGTCTATGTAGGATAGAACATATATGGAGCATGTATAGAGGAACGATAGGGCATGTGGCGGACGTATACTGGAGGATTGGGGTCGGATTTGGGAGTGAGGTATGGGTGGACTTTGGCGATTGGGGCGGGCATGCGGGACGACGGCGAAGTGAGCCGGGGTCGGGAGGTTAGGATTGTTATTAACAGACGGTGTTGCAAAAGTTTTTGCGAGCTGACGGTGTCGGAGGCGAAAAATTTCGTACCTTTGCAATTTCAAATATTGTATACTTATGCATAATGCCATTCGACATAAATTGTTGCTCAGGCTGATACCTATCTTTCTGATGGTGATGGTGGTGGCTGTTCCTGCCCAAGGACAGACAAAAAAGCAGTTGGAGCGCGACAAGGCTAAGATTGAGAAGGAAATCGCCCGCCTGACCAACGAGCTGAGCAAGGCCAAAAAAACGACCAAGGCTTCGGCCAACCAAATATCCATTATAAAGAAGCGCATTATTGAACGTAACAATCTCATCGACAACATTAACCGCCAAATGGGAATGCTGGACCGCCAGATTGTCCGCACAGAGGACTCGTTGCGGGTTGTTCGCGGTCAAATCGACAGCATGAAGGTGGAGTATGCCAGGGTGGTGAGGACGCTTTATGGACTGCGGCAGAACCTCAACTCTACCACGTTGGTTCTGGATAATGAGACCTATAACTATAGTTACCTGAAATTGAAGTACTTCAACGAGTACGCGCGTTATCGCAAACACCAGGCCACCACGATACACCGCAAGGAGGTCCAATTTCAAGACATGAGTCTAGACCTGCAGCGGCAAAAAAAAGAGAAGTCGTCGCTCCTGAGCCAGGAAAAAAAGCAGAAGGACGCCCTCTCGCGCGAGCAAATGCAGCAGCAGAAAAAGCTGGACAAGAGCCAGCAGGACGAGAAGAGCCTGAAGCAGCAGATTGCTAAGAAGGAGAAGCAGAAGCAGCAGTTGCAGAATCAGATTCAGCAGTTGATTAATTCCGAGGTGGCAAAGTCGACCACCGGTGGTGGCACTTCTGCTGCCGGCAAGTCGGGCAGTGCCAAACCCTCCACCACGGGTGGCAGCGGCACGGGCGGTAAGGTCTACAGCGATGCCGCTTCGTCTGATTTTGTGCAGAACAAAGGGCGCCTGTCGTGGCCGGTTTATTATCGTTCTGTGTCGAGGGAATATGGTCTGTATACGCATGCTTCGGGTGGGCAGAACCGCAATTACGGCATCGACCTCAATTGTGCCCCGGGCGCCACGGTGAGTGCTGTTTACAGCGGCACGGTGGCGCGGGTTTTCACTGCGCCCAATGGCAGCAAGGGCGTCATTATTCGCCATGGGTCTTATATGACGGTGTATGCCGGTTTGGGTACGGTGGCGGTAAGTCAGGGTAGTAAAGTTACAACCCGTCAGGCCATAGGCACTGTTTACAGCAGTGGCGAGGAAACCTCGGAATTCAGTTTCCAGGTTTGGTGCGGCAAGGATGCTTTGAATCCAAGGCATTGGTTGAAGTAGTATATGTGTATTAATCTTGTTTTGAGTAAAATAGTCATGAGAAAGTTCTCTTTATTGTTGATATGTTTGGTTGCGATTGTATCTTTCAGCCAGTGCCAGGTGCGCGGGATGAAGAAGACAGTGCGTAAGGCAGCCAACTCGGCCCTGTCGGCCAGGCGGCCGTATAGTGCCCAGGTGGGTACGCTCTGGGTCGACTCGGTGATGAGCAGCCTGTCGTTAAGTCAGAAAGTGGCTCAGTTGATGGTGGTTCGGGTTCCCTTGGATATGTCAGAAAGGGAACAGCACAAATTTGAGAATCTGTTACGCGATACTGAGGTGGGCGGTGTCTGTTTTTTTGTGGGCACGGCTCGGTCGACCCTGCCGTTAATCAAACGGTTCCAGTCTATTAGCAGCGTGCCGCTGTTGGTGTGCATCGATGCCGAATGGGGGCTGGGTATGAGGCTGAAGGACTGCTACGCCTTCCCCCAAAATGCCGTCTTTGGCCAGTTGCCGCATGAGATGGACACCCTGCTGTTCGACATGGGCAGGGAAATTGGAATGCAGTGCAAGCGCATGGGCATCCATGTCAATTTTGCCCCGGTAGTGGATGTTAACAGCAATCCGGACAACCCAGTCATTGGACCGCGCTCGTTTAGTGCCGACCCGAAGCGTGTTGCCGAATTGGGCGTCCAGTATATGAAAGGCCTTCAGAGTGCGGGTGTGATGGCCGTTGCCAAGCATTTTCCCGGTCATGGCGACACCAAGACCGACAGCCATTTTGATTTGCCCATCATCAACCACACAAGGGAGTATATGGACACGGTGGATCTGTATCCATTCCAGCGCCTGATTGATGAAGGCGTTGAAGGGGTGATGACTGCCCACCTGCAGGTGAACGCATACGAGAAAGAGCCTAACCACCCGTCGTCGCTTTCCAGTCACTTGGTGAGCGAGTTGCTCCGTCAACGAATGAAATTTAGCGGGCTTGTAATTACTGACGGACTCGACATGCAGGGGGTTACAAAATACTATCAGAAAGGCCAGGGCGAGTTGGCCGCTCTGCTTGCCGGAAGCGACATATTGCTGCTCCCGCCCGATGTGCCAAAGGCAATCAAGTGCATTTGCAAGGCTGCAAAAGACGACCCCGAACTGCAGCGGCTGATTGACATGCGCTGCCGCCGAGTGCTGCGGGCAAAATATGAGCATGGCTGTGCCCAGTTGAGGCCTGAAACGTGGCGGGTTCCCAATAGGCAGGACAGCCTGCGATGCGATGCCATAGTGCGTTCGCTGCGCCTTGCGACGGATGGGGTCATTGACAGCATCGTGAACGACGGCATTGCCAAACATGCCTTCCCCGGTTGCCAGGTGTTGGCCATGAAGGATGGTAGACTTCTCTACAGGAAGGCATTTGGACACATGACCTATGATACCGCTTCGCCTGCCGTGACGATGAATACGGTTTACGACTTGGCGTCGGTCACCAAGATGGTTTCCACCACCTTGGCAGTGATGAAATTGGTCGAAACGGGCAAGGTGAGGCTGGACGACCCCTTGAGTCGGTACCTGCCATATCTGAAGGAAACAGACAAGGCCAAGATAACCATCCGACAGGTGCTTAGCCATACTGCAAGGCTGAAATCGTTCGATGCTTTCTGGAAGGAGGCTCAAAATGCTGAAGAACCTCGTGAGAGTGTGATTTCCCAAGTCGTGGCAACGCCCCTGAATAGTTATGGAGGCTATGAGTACAGCGATTTGGGCTTTATCCTGTTGGGCGAAATGGTGCAGTATGTTTCTGGTCAAAGGCTGGATATCTTTGTGGATCAGCATTTTTATTCCCCTATGGGGCTTTGCCATACGCATTTTAACCCAATTGAGCACGGCATAGACTGCGCGAACATTGCGCCAACAGAGTTGGATAATCATTATCGTAACCGATTGGTACAGGGTGTGGTGCATGATGAAAACGCTTATGCTATGGGCGGAGTGTCGGGTCACGCAGGACTCTTCAGCACGGCTGACGATTTGGCCCGTATTTTGCAGATGCTGCTCGATGGAGGCACATACGATGGCAGACGGTATCTTAAATCGGAGACTATAAATCTTTTTAATAAAAGGTATTATGAAAAAAATGGGTGCCGACGGGGACTAGGGTTCGACAAACCACTGTTGAAAGGCAGTGGAGGAAGTGCATGCGACGAGGCTTCGCAAAAGAGTTATGGACACACTGGATTTACAGGCAATATAGTGTGGGTGGACCCGGAGTGCGGTATGGTTTATATCTTCTTGTCCAACCGGGTCTATCCTAAGCCCTCGCCCAATAGGTTGGCCAGTATGAATATCAGAACCCAGATTCAGACCTTGCTATACAAAGGCATAACCCAACCCCTGCTGCTCCAGGCCGATGGCGTGGCCAGATTCGGCAACTGAAATTGATATGGATTTATACCTCTTCCTTTATAAAATCATCCTCCCAGGCAGATACCGCGACTATCTGCAGCGGGCAGACGGCAACCTGGACAAATTGCGTGAAACCCTGTTGCACAAGACTTTCTATGAAGAGTATGACCGATATGACTTTGCCCACAAATCTCAGACCCAACGCCGCACTTATATTACCGACTATTATCGCAACCGCGTCTGCCGCCGCATCAACAACCCGCGCCAGCAGGCCCTCATTATGGATAAATATCGTGCCGCCCAAGTCTTGAAAGACTACTATGGAAGGCGTTTTATGCAGGTGGCCTCGGAAACTGACCGGGCAGCATTCATTCGTTTCGGCGAGAGCATGGGCCAGTTGGTGGTCAAGCCGGTGGATGACTGCGGAGGTAGGGGAGTGCGCCTTCTGGCGCCCCAGGCCTCCCACCAGTGGGCAGACCTGTTTGACGAGATGATTGGGCAGAAAAGACGCTTCATTGTCGAAGAGCGCATCGTTCAAGACCCCTTTATGGCTGCCTTCAACCCCTCGTCGGTCAATACCGTCCGCATCAACACATTCCTACACCGGGGACGTGTAAGCCGGTTCACCGCTATCCTCAAAACCGGCCGTAAAGGCACCTTTGTCGACAACGGCGCCCAAGGCGGGGTCATGGCTTTGGCCCACTCGGAAACAGGCCTTATCGTAACCGATGCCATTGACGACCTTGGGCACTCTTTCACCGTCCATCCCGACAGCGGGCAGGCCTTCAGGGGGGTGCAGATTCCTCGCTGGGAAGAGCTGAAACGTACCACCACTGAGATGGCCCTTCTCTTTCCTCGCCTCACCTTCATCGGCTGGGACATGGCCCTTACTCCTGACGGCTGGATAGCCGTCGAGGGCAATAAAGGCGAGTTCTTTGCCGAGCAAATTGTCCTTCTTCGCGGCCTGAAAAAAGAATTTGACCAGATGTGTAAAGATGGCGCTAAAAATAAAAATTCTGAATTCTGAGAGGCTGTCGACCCACTTAGAATTCAGAATTCATAATATCTTTTTGCGGCTACTGCCTATTTTACTGCCTTACGAATCACAATGTTTTGTCCGTCCAGGCAGCACTCATTAGGACCGATAAGGTTGCAGATGACCTCGGCAACATCCTCTGGCTGCATAATAGTGGACGGGTCCTCATCGGGAGCCAGGCGTTTTCTTAACTTTGTTGCGCAGCGGCCAGGCGAGACGCAGTAGACAGAAATGCCGTACTCGGCCAGTTCGGCCGTCAAGGTTTGCGACATAGAGATGACCGAAGCCTTGGATGAAGCGTAGCTCAGCCAACCTGGCCGTGGAGTCATGCCGGCCGTAGAGGCGACATTGAGGATCTTGCCCCCGCCCCCTTTCATGTACTTCACGCATTCACGCATGAGCATGAATGGGGCGAACACGTTTACCTTATATGTCAGTTCGAAACTTTCTAATGATGTGGTGAGAAGTGACTTGGGGTCTGTGTAACCCGCAATGTTAAGCAGGCAGCTGATGTCGCCCATTTCGTTGTGAATCTCCTCTACTACTGCCGGAATGAGTTCGGGTTTGGAAAGGTCGAGATGATATATCTTGATTCTATCTGTTGAAAGGAAATGTGTCATTTCCTCCCAAGTGCTGTTCATGTCTTTCTCATTGCGGCCGATGAGCGCATATTTGTCGAATAGCCCTTCTTTGGCTAAACGTATTGCAGTGGCTCTGCCAATCCCGGCACCAAAGCCGGTTATAACACATGTGGACATAGGTCTATGGATTTAGAAGTTTTATTATTTTCTTCTGACGAAGAATTCTTTGTAAATTTGTTCGCCGGCCAGCATATCGATTCGGGTGGTTAGTTTGATGTCGTATTCCATACCCTCGCATACCTTAATTTTAGTTTGAGGGAAATAGTTAAACACCATACTGGCATCTTCGGTAAACTCTTTCTGTTCGGAACGAGCCTTTTCGTGGGCCTCTTTTAATAGTTGGGTTTCAAATTTATGAGGAAGTTGGACGTTCAATAATTCGGAACGGGTCAACACGCCCTCGACATAGTCGTGTCCACGTATCACGGTGAAGGGGATGCTTAATCCGTACATGGCATTACGGCTTTCTTCGTTGATGAGACGTTGAAAATCTTCGGTCTTGACGAATGGCCTAGCAGCCTCATGGATGATAACATCAGAAGTTTGAACTAACGACAAGCCGTTATAGACCGACTCTTGTCTGGTTTCACCGGCGGGAGCGAAGCGAACAGGTTTACGTATTCCGTATTGATTTAGCATCAGTTGTATGGAAGAGATATACTCGTCTGTGCACACTATGATTATTTCTGATATTTCGTTGACCAGGTCAACCCGTTCGAGAATGTGCATGATAACAGGCTTGCCAGCTAAAAGAAGGTATTGCTTTGGAACGGTATTGTGCATCCTTGATCCCGTTCCGCCAGAGAGTAAAACTAATGAGTACATATTATTAATGTTTATTACGTTTTAATTTTGCAAAGATACGAACTTTTTACAAAAGAGAGAAATAAATGTCATTTTTTCCAAAAAATGACAGGAACAGAATGAGTGGGACTTGATATTAGCTGAAGAAACTGTTAATTGATTATTTATAATTAAAACAATATTATTATTTTTTTTCCGTTTTTTAAGTGTTGTTATTTATTAATAATAAGAATTGGTAATACATAAAATACGTAATATTTATAATAGAGTCATGAAATTTTTATTTTATACTTTTTGCTATATTTTATACCCCATTTCTTTTCTTTTTGTAAGGAATAAGAAAAAATATGCTTTTGGTAGTTTTGCAGGAGCATTCAATGACAACGCTAAGTATTTGTTTATCCATACTTGTGAACACTGCCCGGATATTGATGCCGCTTGGATTAGTGACTCACGCGCGACGGTGAAGTTGGTGAGGGAGCATGGGTTCAAGGCATATCATGTGGTTTCGCCAAGGGGGATTTGGCATGCTCTGACGTCGAAATATTGGTTTTTTAATTCCTATACTTCGGATATTTTCTATAGTTTTTCGGGCGGGGCTGTCTGTGTGAACCTATGGCATGGGATAGGTTTGAAACGGATTGAGTATAATATTCTTACGGGCCCGTTGGGAGATCGATACCAAAAGAGGAATTTTAAGGAGGTTTATTACCATCCGCAGTCGTTCAGGGCGCCTGACTATATTGTTACTTCTACGCCTTTCCAGACACATATGTTTTCTACAGCTTTCCGTGTTCCGCCGAGCCGTTGTTTGGAGTTCGGCTATCCGCGAAATGATGTACTTACCTATACGGATGAGCGCCGTTTGGACTTTGTGAAGAGGTATGAGCCGAAGACTACGATGGAGTTGATTGAGAGGATGAAACAATATAGCCGCGTTCTGATATATATGCCTACATGGCGCGACTCGCAGCGGCATCTTTTTACTCAGAGTATGGATTTGAACCGGTTGAACGAGGTTTTGAAGAGTAAAAATGAACTAATGATACTTAAACCTCACTCTTATGTAGTGGTGGATAGGGATAGTCAGACGTTCTCTCATATTCTCTTCCTTCCGGGTACGTTGGATGTGTACCCTTTGCTTCCCTATACTCAGGTGCTGATTACAGACTATTCGTCGGTGCTGTATGATTACATTCTGATGAAAGGGAAGGAGGTGATACTGTATCTGTATGACTATAGGGAGTATCTGAATGAGAGAGATCTTTTCTATCCTTTTGATGAGAATGTGGTAGGGAAGAGGGTCTTTGTCTTTGACGATTTGCTGCGTGTTATTGATCAGCATGACTATAGGATGGATGAAGACGAACGGTCGCGCCTGATTGAGAAATTCTGGGGCGAGACCGTTCGATATGACTCCAGTCAGCGGTTGCTGGATTATGTGCGTGGCTTATAGTGAGGTTAGCCTTTTAGTAATCCGCGGGTTACGTTGAAGCGGAAGACGACGAGTTTGTTGCCTTTGGCAAACTGGCCGCGGAGAGCGAAGGAAAGCCAGAGGACAATAGTGCCGCCCCATTTGATGCATTCTTTCCAGAGGCGCTGAAGGTATTTTTTTTGCGAGATTTGCTTGGTACGATAGCGCTCGCTGACGCCGATGCCATGGGTGAGTCGCTGGAAGTAGTCGTCGGTGAGTTTCTTTTCGGGGATGATGTGGTAGAGGATAGCGCCGGGGAGGTAGTAGAATATCATTTTTTGAGTAGTCATTTTGTCGAAGAGGTCTTTTTCTTCGGCACCGATGAGATTGTTGCCTTTCCGCCCTAGGTCTACGTTGAAAAGGCCAATGGTGTCGAAAACACTTTTGCGGTAGCAGGCGTTGCCTCCGCCAGGAAAGGCATCACCGGGGAATTGACGTTCTTTGTCGCCCAGATATAGTTTGCCGGTGATGAGCTGTCGGGTGTAGTGTGACATCCAGGCGGGTTCCTGGGTTTCATAGACGGGAAGGATGGGACCGCCGGCTGCAACGGCCAGAGGATCGATTTCTCGTGTGTCGAAAGAGCCGTCGGAGAGCCGTTTTTTCCCTTCTTTGCGCTCGAAGAAGTCAGCGTAGGTGGCCAGGTATTGTTTGTTTACGGTAGCATCGTCGTCGACGTATACTAGGAGGTCGCCTTGGGCGTTGCGGATGCCACAGTTGCGCGCATAGGAGAGACCTTGTTGTGTTTCGACGAAATAGTGGAACTGCACGTCAGGATAGTCAGCTTGGAATCGGCGACACTCTTGCTCTGTGTTGTCGGTGCTGTTGTTGTTGACGAGGACAATCTCGTATAGGTTTCGGGGGTAGTCGTTTTCGGCAATGCTTTTGAGTACGTTGTAGATGTATTTGTCGCGATTGTAGGTGCAGATAATGGCGGATAACATAAGGCAGTATATCTTTTGGTGGGTGATATGGATGATAAAGTAGGAGTTAAAGTGGGCAAAAGAGTATGGCTCACTTTAACTCCTTTGGTTGATTATTTTGACTTTTCTTTTGAGGAGTTCCGACGGTAATATATGAATAGCGTTGCAGCAATGGCTAGTAGTGTGGCGATGGAGCAGATGAGGGTGATATTGTCAAGGCGGTGCATGGTGGGCGACTCATTGCGGAATTCAATTGTGTGGTCACCTGCAGGGATGACCATGGCGCGCAGAATGTAGTCGGCTCGGAGATATTCTGCCGGTTGCCCGTCGATGTAGGCTTTCCAGTCGGGTGAGTAGTATATTTCGCTGAAGAGAGCCAGTGCGGTGTGGGCGTTATGGGTATGGTAGGTGAGGGTATTGAGGTGGACCGGTTTTGTGTGTTCCATAACGATGGTGGCGTTGCTGTCGACGGGTAGGGAAGTGGTGCCTTGGACGGTGGTTTTGGTGAGGCTGTTGAGCTGATCGCCCATTTCGGTGAGGTTGACGACGGCATCTGTAGCAGGGTTGAAATCATTGAGTTTCAGGATTTCGTCGTTTGCATTGTCGACCGGAATGATGTTTTGGACAAACCATGCGTTGCCAAGGGCATCTGGGTTGCGCTGAACTTGCCCGTCGCGAAGAACGATGTAGCGAGTGTTGAGCATATTGAGGACGCGCGGATTGATTTGGTAGGAGATGTAGAAATCGATGAGGTCTTGGTAGCGACGGAGTTTTGCTGCGCTGTATCCGCCGACCGGGTTGTGGAAGGCAGAGGGCTTGGAGTCGTTGAAAGTGTTGACAGCTAGGTTGAGAACGCGGTAGTCTTGGTCGCCGTTTTGTGCGGCCAGGGCGTCGATCTCGTAGTCGTACTGTGCGGGCTGCATTTCCAGCTGTCGGGCGTTACGGACGTAGTTTTCACTGCTTAAGTAGCGACTGTTGACGGTCTGGAGGTCGATGACGATGAATAGTGCTAGGAGTGCGGTGACGACGAGGGAGGATTTCTTTTTTCCGCTGAAGAATTTAATGTAGACAAACAGTGTGGCGGCGGCCAGGGCTATGAAGGCAATGCTGCGCCAGGAGTCGCTGTTGAAAAGCGCTTTGCGGTCTTGGATAAAGATGTTCTGTAGCATGGGCCATTGGCTGCCATATTGGGCTGCCATCTCATTGTCGGCGCTGCCACTAAAGCTGAGGCTTCCAGAGAAGAGAAGCCCTAGCAGGACAACACCGATTGTAGTGCCGGCTGAGATGTAGAGAGCGCGTAAGGCTCGTTTGGAGTCTAGGTTTTCGCGGAATACTTCCCGGAGTCCAAGGATGCCCATGATGACGGTGAGCACATTGGCCAGTACAAGGCTCATAGAGGGGGTGCGGAACTTGTTGTAAAGAGGCAGGTGGTTGAAGACCCATTCGTTGAAGCCCATGAAATTTTTGCCCCAACTGAGCATGATGGCCAACAGGGTGGCGATGAGAATCCACCAGCGTTCGGGACCCTTGACCATTATCATACCGAATACGAAGAGGAAAATGATGATGGCACCGAAGTAGACGGGGCCGGAGGTGAAGGGTTGGTCGCCCCAATAGAGCGGCATCTTGTCTTGGTGGAAGTTGTTGTAGCTGGCGCTGTTGTGGCTGACAGGTTCCATGCTGCCGCCCCCGCGGGCACCGGGGACAAGGAGGGTGTAGGTTTCGCCGATGCCGTAACTCCAACTGAAGGCATAGTTGATGTCGAGGCCGTCCTGGTTGGTGTTATTGTTGCGCGGATATTCAGCCCCATAGAGGTCTTGGGGGGTGACGGTTATTTCGCTCCCGCCGCGCATGGTGTATTGCATATATTCTTGGTTCACGAGAAGGTGGCGTGTGTTGCATGCGATGGCCAACAGGACACCCAAGGCTAGCAGCGCTACTGAAAGCAGAAAGCGGGGAAAATATTTGTCCTTGACGGAATAGATGAGGTAGATGATGCCCATGATGATGCCGGCAATGGCGGTGTAGAAGGTGATTTGGATATGGTTGAGGGCAATTTGAAGGCCAAGGGCAAGGGTAAAAAGTATGCTGCCCCACACGAGGTGTGAGGTAGCTTTTCGCCTGTCGGAACGGAATAGGGAAGCTCCTTTGAAGCAGAGGAGCATTCCGGCTAGGACGGGAGCCATCATTGACATGGCCCAGGCCTTTGTGATGTGCCCAGCTTCGATGATGATGATATTGTAGCTTCCAAGACCGAATGCAAGTCCGCCGAGGAGTGCCAACCAGGGGCTGAGTCCGAGGGCGACCAAGGCAATGTAGAATCCGAGCAGATAGAGGAACATGACGCCCATGTCGTTCTGACGGTTGAAGATTTGGAGCGAAAGTACATTCTTGATGGGAGTGTACATGGAATGTTGCGGGCTGTTGGTAATCTGGTATCCAGGCATACCGCTGAACATACTGGGGCACCAGGTTGAGTAGTCACCGGTGGCAGCATGATAGTCTTTTTGGGCTTTGGCCATGCCTTCATACTTCTGTAGGTCTCCCTGGGGTAGGGCTTTGCCTTGAAGGATTGGCATGAAATAGAGTGCCGAGATGGCGAGCAGGATGACGATGATGCCTGCATGGGTGAGGATGGATTTTTTCATGTTACTATATTATTTTTTAGTTATTCTTGATGTTTTAGCGTATAAGGGTGATGGTTCCGACAATGGGTTTTACATTGCTTTGGCAGGGGGTGGCAAAACGGATAAGGTAGACGTAGGTGCCTGCGGGACAGGGAGTGCCGTTCTTGGCTCCATCCCAGCCCTCAGTGAGACCGTCGAAAGTGCACACCCAGTCGCCCCAGCGGTGGAAGATGCTAACGGTCATGTGGGTTATGTTGTCGCTGATGATGCGGAAGTGGTTGTTATTGCCGAGCAAGGGGGTGAAGATGTTGGGAATCCATAAGTGGTGATGGCAGGAGGTGTCGGGGTTGGGCATCACGGTGAAGTGGATAATGCTGTCGCAGCCCATCTGGGTGAAGAGGGTGTCTTCAAATGTTTCGCCCGGCCAGTATTGCCGACCGCCGGGACCTAGGTACCCTCTGTCGGGATTTACATAAACTGTATCGAACTGGTAGTAGTGGGGCAATGTATCGACATGAAGGTGGATAATGCTGTCGCACCCCTGCGGGTAGGAGAGAGTAATAGTATAGTCGCCGGGAACGACTAGTGCGTATTGCTGTATATAGAGGGTGTCGTTGCAACAACCTGTGTCTAGGCTGCCTTCAGGCAAAGGACTAAGCGAAAGGTGGAGCATTATGGTGCTGTCACATCCATTGATGGTCTGATAATGAAGGATGTGGGTGTCTGGGACCGAGAGGAGGGTGTCGTCCCAAAGCATCATTTGCTGGCAGGCAGAGCTGTCAATGGTATCGAAGTAGGAGGGGGCTTTGTGGAGTTGGAGGGTGATGATGCTGTCGCACCCTTGAATGGTTTGGAATGATAAAGTATGTGTGCCGGGGACTGAAAGCAGTGAGTCGTTCCAAGGAAGTTGGTCTAGGCATGTAATGCTGTCAATCGTGTCGAAGTAGGACGGGTAGGTCGTGAGGTGTATGGTGTAGCTGCTGTCGCATAACCCTTCGGGAGCAGACACCGTGAAGTGAGTGGTGGATGGGGCTAGCAGCAGGGTGTCGTGCCAATGGAGTTGTCCTGTACATGAGCCTGTGTCGATGGTCACATCGATGTTGCCCGTGATGCGTGTGGTGGTGTCGATTCCACCGAGGCCCATGGCGTATGCCTCACAGTTTTCGGCTAGTCCGTATGTGAAGGCACAGAAGCCAGATCCTGAGGTGAAAAGGGTGTGGTTATTTTGGGTGATGGGATGACGGGAGTAGCTGTATGCGGTCCCGCTTATGGGTTGGAAGTCGGTGAGGGGTGAACTGTCGAGGAGTAAGAGGGATGTCTCGGAAGTTGGAACTACAATGTTAACGTAGTACTTGGCATTGTAGCCGGGGCGGTTATTAAGTGGGAATGTGGGGAATGTGCAGTAGCGACTCACCTGATGGGCTGAATTGGGAGCGAACATGGCGACATCGCCCCAAGATTTGTATCTTCCGTCCATGTATTGGTATAGGACGGCTGGTTGCGAGGTGGTGATATGGGCAGGGCCGTTGAGTTTGAATTGGTATGTTTGACCGCGGTTGAGTGTGTTGAGGAGGGTTCCGTTACGATAGATTTGGCAGTTGTCCTCTCCGGCGGTGACTCTGACGTAGTCGCTGGTGTCGTGCCAGGCGGTGGGTGTAAGAAACCATTCGGTGCTGAAGGCTTCGAGTGGTATATTCTGCTGGTATGTGTGGTCAGCAGAGCTACCACCAGGGTCGGGGATGGAGGTGTTGGAGGCTCCTGAGAAGACTGCTATGCGCTTGCAATGCAGGGAGGTGACGGTGGTGCCACTGAAGTCGCCGCTATTGGACGGGCCTTGGACTTGTAATATCTGACCTGCGTTGAGGATGTCGTAACGAGTGGTTCCTGCTGCGATTCCGTTTGCGGTTGGACTGCTGAAGGTGGTTTCGACGATTGTGGAATCTTCTGTTGCTAGGACGCTGAATTGTGAGCGGCTTTCATTTAGAAAAGAGCAGTGGTCCACGGGTGTGGACTGTACGATATATTCGGTCCCGAGGGAGGTTGTGGACAGTATTTGAGTAGCATCGCATGAGGATGGGGTTCCATTATGGTTGTATACCCATATTTGGACACTGTCTGTGGAAACTACGTGCAGACCTTTGTTTGTAATCCCAAATCTGTTCATTTCCCAACATTCTGAGGTGGGGAGTTGATAAGTTGTAATTCCAAAGGCGCTAACAGAGATTGTATGGCTCCATCCGGAGTTGGGGTTCGATATTGTAACTGAGCAATTCCGAGGGCCACAAGCCGAAAGGTAGTAGCTGTCTATGTCTGTTACTAAGGTGTTAGACATTAATGCCACCCAAAAGTCAGTGCCTTGAGTAGTAAACGACTGGGCGTTGAGTCCCAAGGGCTTGAGACACGACAGTATGAAAGGCAGCATCATGATTAATGTAAAGCCTTTGGAGTGAGATTGTTTTTGTTGTGATCGATGCATCTTCTTTTTCATAGCTATAGGTTAGTGTAGTATGG
>Ga0247611_10005629_pt1 | contig 16442 bp, 17 predicted proteins | sample 177DNAGHGhighgp2_FD_192422 | JGI IMG/M metagenome (GOLD analysis project Ga0247611, IMG submission 192422) | Sheep rumen microbial communities from Palmerston North, Manawatu-Wanganui, New Zealand - 1770 DNA GHGhigh gp2 | ecosystem: Host-associated > Mammals > Digestive system > Stomach > Rumen... | reverse complement strand
GAATCTACTCCTAAAGAAATTTCTTGTTTAAAATTTGAAGTTTCATAAAGTAATTGAATTGTAAATGGGGATTTTTTAACTACTTTTGCTTTGTTATCTCTTAATAATCTACGAACTTTTCCATGCCTATTTGTAGGCATTAAAGGTTCTCCACTTATATTTAAAACATATACCATAAATAGACAATCCTTTCATAAATTATTTATAGGTTTTATTATTATAAATCAGTACCTATAAAACTGTTAAATACCATCGTCAATGTTAATAAGGGTTTTAAGAAACTTTTTAAAAAAGTTTCTATACTTATATCACTATCTCTACCTCATAAGATTGTTTAAATATAAGCCTTAGGGTTTAGAACTTGGTACTACATTCTAAAGTAACTATATTATTCCTTATTAACGTAGCTTTTATTTCAAAGCTTAGACTACTCACTATGGGGTTTACAATACTTCTATTGCAACCCCCTGAGCTTGCTCAGGGGTTAGTGAGCTACAGTTTTGACACATATACCATTGATATAATACATGACTATTTCCCCTTTTATAGCTTCCTCAAACTTTGTTTCTTTAGCTCTTTAACTAATCTCTTAGTGAAACAAATAATCTCTTACAGACACCCAAATTAGTGTTCCGATTAATCCTCCTCCAACTATTCCGAGGAGTTGCCAAATTGTGATATTACCATTGAGTGTTAAATAAGCTGCTAATCCAAGTATATATGCTCTTAATTTCATATTTTTACCTCTCTTGTAATAAATATTTATAAGTGGTTTTTATTTATGCCTTTATTTTAGTATAAATACCCATATCTGTCAAGCTTTTTAAATGAAAATAGCCAAACACTTTATGTACATAGTGCTTGGCTATTTCTTTTCCTATCCTTTAATGTGTATTTCAATTCCCACCCCCCCTCAAAGGGAGTGATATAGCTTATAAAATAACATCTGACGAGATTTTTTAATGCTAAAGATGCTCCACCCTTTTGAACTACCCCAGAGCTAAAGTTCAAGGGATTCCTATTTGTGTAAAGAAACTTGAGCTTTATTTTTTACTCTAGAGGACTGATGTAATTTTAGATTACATCTTTCTCAGCTATAAATAAGGATTAACTCAGTCATCTTTATTTAAATTTCATGTGTAGGGGTGGACTCGAACCACCAAAATCAGCTTTACGCGCGATGTCTGATTTGTTGCTTAGATTCCTTGTCTAACGCCTTTACCCAATTTGGCCACCTACACTTGATATTATTCTATTATGTTTTTGAGCCTTTTGACATAATAGCTAGCACCATGTCCTATTATGTTGCCAATACAAATACCAATGGCTAATGACACTACATTGTGTATTGTTACTTCACCACTTATGAAGTAGCAAGCTACCAGTAATATAAAATAAACAACAAAATTCATAATCAGCTCCTAAAAAATTGAGATTACCCTTATTTTATAATACATTTCGTATTCTGTCAACCCATTTTAAAATTAAAACTTCAAAATTTTGCAAGATTTATATTTGAAATCTTCAAGGTATCAGAATTGAAATTAAAAGTCTCAAAATTTTCATGTTTTGAAATCAAAAAGCCTCTAAAATAGGGTTTTTAGATTTTTAAAATATTTTTAAATTTTGGTTGTCTAATGCACCTATTCTAAAGGCTTTTCATCATTTTAAGTTAAATTTATAGGTTTTAAATTGCTAAATTTAAAACCTACACTAAGCTAAATCTTTACTTTGCACCTGAAATCAAGGCATTTCCGCAAGTGATTCTATCTGAATCCTCTTCCTTACTTGGTACAAATACAATTACATCCCAACCATGAGCAAGCAAAGGTTCTTCAAACTTTCTATAAACATTATAATCCGTGTAAGTATCCCCTACATCAAAGCCATTGTTAACGGCTGCATGGGTCTCATGAATTGGTGTAATCTTAACTATCCAATTATTCTTATCAAACAGTCTGTCAAGCTCATCAGCATCAAGGATTGTATCATTTGTCACTGCAAAGTTAAGTGTATACTTTCTTCCAACGGGCTTGGGAAGTTTCTTAGCAAGCTCTGAAATCTCACGTAAAGATAAAGACTTCCCATTAAACTCCTCACTTCTCTGAGTTTCATCTGTACTGTTAATAGAGAACTGTAAGCCTGCCTCTCCCTTGTAAACTTCATTCTTGATTCTGCACCAATCAAGTACGAACTTCTCCAAATTCTTATTTGACTTTGGCAACATTGTTGATACTACTGGGTGTACTGTCTTTGCCTTGATGTACTCTCCTACAAGATTTTTTAAGTCATACTCTGCAAAATCTAAAACTGCTGAGTTAAATGTTGGCTCACCCATTCTTGCGAAATGCACATTAAATCTATCTGTATGGTCATATTCCTTAAAATGCTCAAGCATAGTCCTTATTTCAAGTCCAAGTTCCTCTCTTGTGGCATTTCCATGAAAGCCATATTTAGGGCAATCACAAAAGGCACAAGCCATAGGACAACCTTTCTGTGTACTGATTGTTGCTACCCACTTCTTTGTGAGGTCTACTTCCTCATTCTTCACACCGTAAATTTCCTTAGTTAAACCAAGGAAATCTGCCTTAATGTTATTCTCTTTCCCATAGTCTCCAACTGTGAGATATTCCAACTGATGTTCATAATCTACGAAAATTTTTCCTGTATGTGTGTCTACGATTTTTAAATTCTGCATATTCAAATCCTCTCTAATTCATTAATTCTTTATATAGTGTCATTTTGACTATATATTTATTATAGTATATTTGACTTTATAAGTCAAGAGGACGATACAAAAAATTTAAAAAATTAAAAAGGGATACTAGATTTGGTAAAGCCAAATCGTTATACCCCCTTCGTCTTCCTATATCATGCCTATGTCGTTAAACTTACTAAATTATCTGCTGTAAGCCCTAATTTAAAGCAAATGTTACAAGCAGTTAAGTATTGGTCTGAATATTCACCATAAATTTTCTTAAGTTCATCTAAGCGAGTTGTGACCTCTACCTCCGCACCTTTATTGTCTATTAGCATATCCGCTATGCTTAATATTCTCCACTCATCTGTCATATTATCCATATATTTACCATGCTGACGAATTGCATTATATGCACTATGAATTGCATTATAAGACTTTTGCATTGCATCAGGCATCTCACCAAACAATATTATGCTCATATTTACTAAGTTTCTAAACATTTCAGCACTGATATTAGATTGCTTTTCTTTCACCTCTGTAAACTCACTTCCGACGTTGTAGCACCAACCTATCATATACATTTTGCGACAAAAACTCTCATCAAATCCCTCTTCTTTTGCTATTTGATAGCACTTCTTTGCTACTCCGTAAATGTGAAGTAAATTTACCTCTGAAATTCCTATGTGTTCAGCCATTCCCCTTTGTCTCCTTTTTTCTTATGAATATTCTCCAATATATTTGGTATAAGTCTGGATAATCCTCTTTAATACACTTTGTACCACCAAACTCCGAAGTATCCAATAAAGGCATATTACTCTCAACACGGGTAACTACCTTTCCTCTTGTGTAGCCTTTATAATAAGCATTATCATGTAAACGAGGTACATTCTTAGAATGATTTTTTGAGGATAACCCCACTAACTCAAACTGTTCTGGGTTAAATTTATCTAAAAATGTCATAGGAACTCCCATAAGACCCTCGTAGTCACAAGGTATATCATTAAAATTATTGACATTAATGGCATCGTAATTGTGATATTTAGGATATTCTTTAACACTATACTTTTTGGTTAAAACTAAACTCTCCTTATGCTTTTCAACTGTTAAAGAGGTGTACCAACAAGATGTAGAAACTCTTGCAAAATGCTCTCCCTCTATCTCTTTTGTGTATTTATAATCTTTAGGCACTCTAAAATACATACCAACATTGAAGTTTGTGTAACCTGTTCTTATCTTATCTTTTTGAAATAACTCAAAAACCTCAGAATATACAAGGGCATTTGTGTTTCCTATTAGGATAAAGTCACAGTTATTCTCTATTAAACTATGTAAAAACTCCCTAAACAACGAAAATGGCGGATTTGTTATAACTATGTCAGACTCTTCTAAAAGTTCTAAGCACTCCTCACTTCTAAAGTCCCCATTTCCTTTAAGCTCTTTTTTCTCAATCTCAACCCCATTATAAGTTGTCTTATAAGATTTCTCATTATCTCCCTTTACATAGTATGTTGAGATAAGTTTCTTTAGTTCTAAAGATTTATAGTTAGTATAAAAATACTTCCAAAAGTTAGACTCCTCTGGGTTATCGCAATTACAATATATAGTCTTATCTTTGAAATATAACTTGTAATGCACCAACTCGTCCTCTATATCCTTATACCGTGTATAGAACTCATCATTTTTAGCATCTTTTGCCTTTCGTAAGTTCTTATTTGTTGACATACTCTCTAAATTCCAATATATTAGCCCATTTTACACTTAACTACAGTCACTTTATTTATTTATACATAATTGGTTGGATTTTTTATATGAATTAATAAGTTTTTTAAATTTTTCTTTTAAATTACAATTTTAACATAATTTAAAACTTCAAAATTTTACAAGAAGTTTTTTTGAAATTTATAAATACTCAAAGCTTAAATTAAATGTCTCAAAATTTTCAAGTTTCAATTCAGAAAAGCCCCTAAGATAGCCATTTCTTGATTTTGTAAAATATTATAATTTCACATATCCAAATAATGCTACTTTAAGGGCTTTTCGCCAATTCTATTACTTTTTATATGTTTTAGAATAGATATTTTTAGATTGTAAATTTCACCTTTACTTAACTCTTACAAGTCTTTATCTCAATTTTCTTGTGGATTTACTAGTCTCCATAATACCTTAACATCATGCATAATCTCTTCTTGCATGAGTTCAGAGAACTTAAATTTCTTCTCCATGAATGTAGTCATAAACTCTACCAAATTAGTTCCAAACTGTAAGCTCCTTGCACAACAATCGCAAATAAACTCATACCTTGCTGCCCGTGGCATATCGTCTTGATTTGCCCAATGCTCTGGGTGATGTTCGTTATGCTCCCAATGCAACTGTAAGGACTCTTGACTCCATTTCGTCATTATAGCATTGGCATCTCTCATGCTTGATTTATCGTTTATTATCTTAACTAAAGCTCTAAACTCATCATGATTTAAAATCTTAGAGTTATCATGTACTAAGGCTCTTGCTCTTAGCTCCTTTGCCTCTTCTTCTCTACCCTCTTTTTCTAACCAATCAGCAAAGGTATTACATACTCTTATAACATAGCCCTTATGAACAAAGGTGTCTCTATACATTCTCTCTATGTCTGTCATGTAGTCTTCATCACCCTCTAAGGTCTTCCAAGAGTTCTTTAACTGATTAGCAATGCTAACTTCTGAATAATCTAACAAACTATACAGAGTAAAACTTATAAATATCTTCTTGTCTTTCTGCTCTATCTTTAGCTTGTACTGACAAGGCAATATTTTCAATGGATTTCGCTTATCTTTTATAAGCAACTTTGTATTCTCCATTGGTAAATAATCTGTAAAATAAAGTCCTACATTGCAATCTTTGCACTCTACACTTGTTAAATACTTTATTACCATTGCATCTAAATAAATAGATATTGGTTTCTTTCTACCCTCACTTACAGATGTACACTCATAAAAGGACTTTACTCCAATCCCCCACCCCTCTTCCTTGACTTTAAAAGTCTGTGGGAAGTCCTCTTTCTTTGTTATTTCTAGTATCTGCTTTCTCCACTTGTTAAGAATAGTTACTTCTGTGCCTACTTCAATGTTATTTAGCATTATCTTTAGCATACTTTGAAACCTCTTGTCTTTACTAATTTTTAGAATGTTTATTTAACCTTGATTTAAAAATATATAATTGGTTAAGATTTTTACTCTAAATTGCAACCTTTTTAAAAATAAAAAAGGAATTATCTGCCTTTGATAATTCCTTTAGTATAACATATAATATTTGGTTTTTGTTAGATTTTAAATTAAATATCATGAAAAAATTTATTAATTTCATGACTATTTTTTCTTAATTTTTACTCGTTGACGACCTCAATCTGTAGAGATTTCATGGCATTTAGTGAAGTCTTATGGCTCTCAACTGTCACACCTGCACAACATGATGCATCAACTACAATATGAGCATTTGGCTGAAATGTCTTTGCTACAATAGCATTTGCAATTACACAAATGTCTGTGCAAACTCCAATGAGTTCAATCCTATCATAGCTATTTCTCTCTAAGTAATTAGCAAGAAAACGACTACCAAAGGTATCTTTATCAAATACAATGGTGTCTCTCTCAACGAACTTCTGTAGCTCGTCAATAATCTTCCAACCGACTGTACCAGCAATACAATGCTCCACTGGCAAATTCTTGCCCTCTTCGGTCTTTAGATAATCCCCATTGTGACTATCCTTTGTAAAGATTACAGTATAGCCCTCTTTCTTCGCCTTTTTAATTCTGTCCACAACATTTGGTACAATCTTAATTGCCTCTTCATTTCTTAAAGCACCTGTTACAAAATCATTCTGCATGTCTACAACAATAAGTAAATTCCTCATAATATACTCCTTAATTCTTCTTCAAATCTTCTATCTGTGACTTTAGTGTTGTGTTCTCGATTGCAAGCTTGTTATACTTCTCTCTGAAATTATTGTGGCTCAAAAGCATTGCCTTTACGCTCTCAACATCCTCGTCATTAACGAGTAAACACTCGCTTCCCTTTGGTAATTTGTCATCTAAAACCTTTAATTCCTCATGTTTCTTGACCATATCGTCTAATCTTGAAAGTCCCATATCCCCTTTGTCTCCTTTACTTTTATTCATTTATAATTTCAATCTGTAAAGCTCTCATAGAGCTTAAAGTTGACTTGTGTTTATCTGTTGTGCTACCTACACAACAACTTGCATCAACTACAATCTGTGTGTCTGGATGAAATGTTTTTAAAACAGTAGCATTTGCAAACACACTCGTATCTGTACATACACCCACGAGTTCAATTCTATCAAAAGTATGTGTCTCTAAATAATCAAGCAAAAATACACTACTTGGCTTGTCCCTTTCATGTATACAAGTTGGATTTTCAAAAAGTTCAAATACTTTAGGCTTTACTTCCCAACTCATTGAATGTCCATTATCATTACAATCCATAAGTGGTGATTTAGCATCGTCAACTGTATCAAAATTAAAATTATGCTCAAACTTGATAATAGCTACCTCATAATCACCAATCTCTTTGCACTTTTCTACTTTAGAGATAATATTAGGTACTACTGCCAAAGCATCATCTGTCTTTAACTCTCCATGCAAAAAATCATATTGCATATCGTCTACAATAACAAGTAAGTTCTTCATTCCCATTTGCCTACCTTTCAACTCTGTACAAGCCTATACAACTTGGCATCCCTATGACCACTATTTTCTGTAATTTCACCTGTTTCTTCTACGATATTTGTCTTAAGATACTTTCTGTAAAAGGTTCTTCTGAAATTAGCACTATCCTCTTTCTGCCCCTTTACTGTCTCATAAATTTTCTTTAACTCATAAATAGTAAAAGACTTTGGATTCTTTAATAACTTAAATGCATCCTCTGTATAATCTATTCTGTTTCTAAGTCTCTTGATGGCGGTTCTGATTATATCTGCATGGTCAAAAGCAAGGTCACTCTCTTTAATTGTCAAGTTACCACTTACAAAATTGATACCGTCAAGGTCAATGTGAATCTTAAAGAGCTTAGCATCACTTGCGTCATCACCTGCCTTAATTGATAAGGCATTTTTTGGAACAAATGCCATGTAAGCCACTGAAATAACCCTCATTCGTGGGTCTCTGTCAACTTCTCCAAAAGTGCCAAATTGCTCGATAGCAAAGTTATCTAAATTAGTCTCCTCTTTAAGCTCTCTCCTTGCTGACTCATCAACAGACTCATCTATTTTAACAAAGCCACCGGGAATTGCCCATTTGTCTTTGTATGGGTATCCACCCCTCTTGATTAATAACACTGACAACTCGTTATCCTCTGATATTGTAAATACTGTTATATCAGTAGTCACAGATGGTTTTTCATACTTGTTTGGGTCATAATTCTCAAGGAAAACTCTCTCGTCCTCACTTGTTGGGATATAGGTATTGTTAATAATTGCCATCCCCCTCTTTTCCTCCTTTAATATATAGTGTCAATTTGACTTTTACTTTATTATAGTAAAATTGTCACTATATGTCAAGACCTTTTAAGGTAAATTTGTGTTAAATTTATATAAGTGGTTAATATTTTATATTGAATAAGCTATAAAATTAAAATAAAATAAATGTTATTTATACAAAAAGACAGAGTGCCGAAGCACTCTGTCTTAAAATAAGGAGGTTTGCTATATGAATCAAAAACAATTAACCGTTGCAAGTTATTTTCCTTTCGGATAGGGGCTTGCAGCCCAAAGAAGAAAAAAACTATGAACAAACAATTGAATTACCTGAACAATTATAGTTTAGCATTTATATAAAAGATTGTCAAGTCCTAATTAACAATTTATTTTCTATTACTATAAATTTATTTTAATATTTTTTAAATAATATAAATTTATTTTAATGATTCTAAAGACATTTAATACTGCCTTTTTAAACCACTTAGTAAATGTGCAATGACATCAACTGTCCAACCATCACCTATGAGGTCTGCGGCGTCCTTTTCTGACAAATTCTTTATGTATTTCTCGGGTATAGTCTGCAATCTCGCCCTCTCCTCTTTCCATAAATACCTAAAGTTATCAAACACTTTACCATTGTAATCATCAAATAAAGAGGCACTTGGCTTTTTATCTCCTACAATCCTCTTATACTCTGCTACACAATTATCATAATCCTCTTTATTCGGAAATATAATTGTATTAAACCACTTTGCATACCAACGATAAAATCTCTTACTACCAGACCACTTACCACCATTAAAATATCCATGACTCTCATTCTTCATTAAGCAAGCAGTCTTATCATGGGGATAGTAGCCATCCTTTAGAATATCTTGTACCTTTACATTTTTAGGTTCTAATTTCTTTATTTGTGGTATGTTAGTCCAATAAAGTCTCGCTCTGTTCTGTGCTGTTATGACCTTAGAATTAATCTTAATTGGTTCTACCCCAAGCTTATCTGTAATAACTTTTTCATCTTCTGCTTTCATTACTACATTTTCCATAAAGAAATACTTAGGCTTTACTTCATTTAATATTCTGTGGCAATGTAAAAAGATACCAGACCTCATTGAATCCTCAAGCCCAATTCTTTTCTCTGTTCTCATTGCTCTACTGAAACTCTGACAAGGTGAGCCAAACATTACAAGGTCAAAATTTACCTCAAAATCACCATTCTCAGTATGCAAAATACCATTTGAATAACTGACTTTTGTGACATCCCCTATATGTACTGTGTTAGGAAAATTTATCTTAGTTGTTGAAATGGCAACTGTCTTGATTTCACTTGCATAATAGGCATCTACCTTGATACCTAACTTTTCTAATGCCATATTTCCACAACTTAAACCATCACAAAGACTTAATACTTTAATACCCATTTCGCCCCTTTTAACTCTAACTTGCACTCACTTTGATTACTGCTAAAGTGCAGTGAGTGCAAGTTATATCACAGATTTTTCCGTTTACTTCTTTTATATAATTTCAATTCTCACTCCCATGAGGGGGAGTGTTTGTTTGCATATCAGTATTTTCCTCAGATGGATATACCCACTTCTCTACATACTGTCGATAATCAACTTCCTCTGTTTTGCGAATGATAGGCATTTCCAAATCCACAAACCACTTGCCCTCGTCATTCTTGTGACAAGCACTACCTCGCTTGCAAGGAATTGGGTAATCATTCCAATTGATGTCTTTCTGCTCGTGTAGCATATCTTGAATGTCACTACTTGACTTGTTCTGCAAGTCGCTATGGCTAAACTCTGACTGACCGAGTGCCTGTACTGAATTTCTTGAGGCATCACTCTGTCTGCTATAGATATAGTTTGCGACCTCACTCTGTGGGATATTAAATGTCCTTGAATCAAAGATTGCACCACACTTTAATGCCTTTCTATAAGAACTTAAAACTTTTTCGTCAACATCCTTGCTCTTTGAATATTCGTCAACTAACCTTGCAAAAACTCTATTAAACTCTAATGTTGCCATAGCTGCCGAGTTACTACAAATCTTCTCAATACGATAATCAAACCATGCCGATGATTTAAGTGTCTTATAGTCAATCAACACAAGGCTAATTTCGTCTGACTGTGTGTAACCAAAAACACAACCTTGAATGTTTCTGCAAAGATACTTCATTGTCCTTTGCATTGTTTCCATTAAGAGTGGGTCAAAAGGCTTTCTAAATCCCCTTGTGAAAGTGTGAAATGCTCTGCCATCAATTCTGATAACAACAGGCACTCTTCTCATGAGCTTATAATTGAAAATCTGCTCATAATAAGTCTTCATTCTCTCTTCCATTTCATTGTGTTTCATATCACTTTGTCTCCTTTAACATAAATTTTACTTTCTCTATCTGCTTGGTGTCTACTGACTTACCACAAGTGTTAAGTCTTACAAACAGAAGATATTTCTGCTTATCTGTTATAGTCTCTTCAATGTCTGCATAAGAGACATTATAATAGGTAAAATAATCTTGGTCACTTCTTGATAAATCGTTGAAATACTTGCCTTTGTATGCAAAACGATTCTCGTAAAATTCTTGAATGGTGTGCAATCTCTGCTTGCCATCCAAAATCTCATAACCAAATGAGCCATAACCACCAAAAGGCTTTTTTACAAATACAAACTTTCCAATGTCAACACCATGAAAAATAGAGTCTATAAGTAGCTCTTTATCCTCTTGAGTCCAAACAAGCCCTCTCTGATAAGTGGGATTATAGTCCACACCAAAGGCATAAATATTAGTCAATAAGGAGTTAACTTCTCTCTGTGAGTAATAGAGACGGGGAAGCTCCTCCTTAGCAACAAGGCTTTCTGTATTGTTATTTGTTGGTCTTAACTGATACCAAGCAAAAAAGTTCTCAGTAAGACTACCACCATTTCTTGTAGTTACTTGACCCCTAACTCTATAGCATAAACCATTCTCAATAATTTCTACAACTTTAGGGTTCTTCCAAGCTCCAACCCGCACTTCCTCTCCCAACTCAAATTTGTAAGTTGGTGTAGTGTTAAACTCCTTAATTTCTTTAATGAATCTGTCTCTAGCCTCTATATTGCTATCTGCAATTTTAAAGCCATTCCAAGATTTTAAAACACTTGGGTTAGTTATCTTCAAATTATTGTTGCAGACATCATTCATAAGTGTAGCAATTTCTACTTTATCTGACTCCCCAGAAACTATCACAAAATCCTTATCTACAACCTTTTCGACTTTTATCTTTTTTATTGATGTACTTTTATCGTTAATTTCTTTAAAAATCTCAAAATTAACATATCTAAACTCTGTTGACATTTTTACACCTCCAATAATGTATCCCTTATGTGAATATTCTATATTATATGCAAAAAATTGTCAACCTATTAAGAAAATTTTAATATTTATGATTAGACAAGCTCTCTAAATACTCCTCAATTGTCATTTGATGATACTCATTATTATCTATATTAGATAATCTTATACCTAAAAGTCTTATGCCCTTAAACTTTTCAAGTTCTTTAACCAATGATTTATAAAGCTTTTCTGACTCTCTTAATATATCACCCTTATCTCTGATTGATTTTTTAAGTGACACTTGCTTAGAGTGCTTTTTAAAGTCTGAATCTTTTATTGTTATTGCTACTGTATAAACACTTTTATTATCTTCTTTTAATCTCTCTGCTAAACTCTCTGATATTTGACTTAATAATAAAGTTGAACTACGAATGTCACTTAACTCAATATCATTGATAGTTGTGACTTCCATTGAATAACTCTTTCTTTCGCTAGTGTTTACAGCCACCTCATCGTCTCCATTTCCATGAGCCGATTGATAAATATAATACCCTAACTTAACCCCAAGTAATGCTTGCAATCTCTCCAAACTTGTATCCGCGGCATCCCCTATTGTTGCAATGCCAACCTCGTTAAGCCTTTTTGTTGTTGCTTTTCCACATCCATAAAGATTATCTATTGGCAACTTATACATTTTATCTTTGATTTCAGACTTAAATAAAGTATGCACCCTATCGGGCTTTTCAAAGTCACTTGCCATTTTTGCTAAAAACTTATTAACAGAAATGCCTATGTTTACAGTAAAACCAAGCCCATCTCTTATCTTGTCTTTTATCTCGTAAGCAAGATTAAAGATAGATTCTACTTGTGATTTATCAATTAAATCTGTAACATCTACATAAGCCTCGTCTATTGATACTTGCTCTACTTTGTCGGTATAACTTAACAATAAGTTCATAAATTCAGAAGAGTGCTTTCTATAAGATTGCATATTTGGCTCAACAATTAACAGATTAGGATATTTTGACTTAACCTTTAAAATTGATTCTCCAACCTTTATGTCTAATAGCTTTGCTGACTTGGATTTCGATACTACAACCCCTCGTCTCGTCCCATCGTCTCCACCTATAATGGCATCTATCTTTCTTATGTCTACCCCCTTTGGATTCTCTTTTAATAAGTCAATAGCAGACCAAGATAAAAAAGCAGAGTTAACATCTATATGAAATATAACTTTCATAATCTTATATCCCCAAATTAATTTGTTTAAATATTTTATAATATGTTAATAATTATGTTGAAAATTCTGATAAAAATAGGATGCTTGACACAAATTTTAGCACGAACAATTATCAAGCACCCAATTTTTACTTATTTACTTTTTCATAATAGGCTATTAATTTTCACTGAAATTATACTAAAATACACTCCCTACTGAGCCATTAAATAACACCCTAAATATACCAAACACAAGACTAATTAAAAGAAATAAAGTTATAAATTCGTTTTCTTTTTCTGTTGTAATAATAATCCCTGTCTTTATATACCTCAAGCATACTTTAAAATACAAATATGCAAGTATTGGTACTGATATAAACACTATTGGGTGATAATTAAAAGCATCTACAAATCTTAGTTGTAACATTGCTATACAATACCTTGATAACCCACAATAAGGGCAATCAATATGAAAAAAAGTCTTAAAAGGACACACTAAACCTATTCCCCATTGTATCAATAAATAGTATATTAATCCTATAAGAAGTATCCCTAGATTAAAAAGTATACAAAGTAGTATTCTTTTTTCCTTTATTTTTGACTTGTTATTAGCCTTATTTTCTTCTCCCATTATCATTTTTTAACTTCTAAGTGAGTCTCTTTATCTATTGCAGCATCATAACTAAACCAATCAGCTCTAGAAAATGCTGAATTACCACCCTCTATTAAGAGTATATGTTTTGAGCCTTTTGGCTCATAAAAAACAACTTTCCTTATAGTACAATTCATAAAAGCACAACGACTAACCTCTTTTAACTTTCCATCTAATTTTATAAGATATATGTTATTATTATACATAAACAATTCCGATGGGATTTTATCAGTTAATCCTCTAAGGTCTAAAAGTCTTATATCGGTAGTTCCCTCAAAGGCACTTGATGATAAACTTGCCAATTTAGAAGTCACCCCAAGCAATTGAAACATTTTTAAACTTGTATTATCACAAAATGCTAACTTGCCTATTGATTCTACATTGTTTAATGTGACTCTTTTTAATGATTCACAAGAAGCAAAGGCATAATCGCTTATTTTCAAGCCCCTTGACCCGTTTTGTTTGAAATTCTTTAATGACTTACAATTTCTAAAGGCACTTTCCCCAATAGAGATTAGGGTATTAGGTGTTACAAGCTCTTTTAAATTTACACAATCCCTAAAGGCATTATTGCCAATCACCCTTATACCTCTTGATAGTGTAACTTTCTCTAAAGTTGTATTACCACTAAAGGCATTGTCACTTATTTCCTTAAATTCTCTTGGAACAATTATCTCTTTTTCTCCAATATCGTTATACTTTAATAATATAAACTCATTATTATCATTCTTTGTATAAACTATATTACCTAATGGAATTGAAGTTCCAAAAACTAAACCATTTTGGTAAGTTTCTTCTAATGTGTTCTTTAATGACATAATTATCACCCATTATTGATTACAAATTGTGTAAATTTCGGTGTTACCTTATACCTATCAGCTACTTCATAATTATGATTAAAAGTGTAAGCAGAAAAATCTAATACATCAAAGTCTTTCTCTATACCACCCAATGACTCTAATAAAAATAAGCTCATATTATTGTTATCAGTTATAATAGTAAGGTTATCAATGGCTCTTGTAATTGCTACATAGGCTAATCTTCTTTCACCATCCAAATATTCTTGTCTGTCATCTTCTTGCATATCTTTCTTTTTTAACAAATATGACACATCTGGAAAACTTACATTATCATAAGCCATAATTATTACATGAGACCACTCAAGACCTTTTGCACTATGCATTGTTGTTATTCTAACACCATTTGTTATTTCTGCCGACATAGTTCGCTCATACATAGCGATTTTATTTAATTCTGTAGAAACATAATTAATACCTTTTTCTGATAGGTCAAGAAAAAAATCCAAAATACAGTCTTGATTCCTTTTTTTATTAAATTCTCTATAAATTGTCTGTCTATTCTTTTGAATAGGACCAAACATAAACTCTGTGCCTACTTTATATTGAGAAAGTAAGCCTTTAAACTTTACAAGTGGGTCTGTTTCTTTTAAAAGATTATAAAGTGTTAAAAGGTCTTTTGCTGTATCTGCTTTAATTGTCTTGCAATAATAATCAAGTCTACTCTTAATCTGAGGATTTAATAAAATCTTAGAGCTAACATTAGGGTCGAGTCCTAAAGAGCAAACTAACTCTTCTAAAACATCTATAAAACTTGCCTTTGTGTTACTCATTATCTCTGCTATTTGAGCAGACCTATCACCACCTAAATATCTAACAAGTTTCCATAGTAAGCCCATACAAGCTTGTTTATCATAGTAATTCATTCCATCACCAACACAAAAGCCTAAAAGGTTTTCTATGTCTTTAAATGTTCTATGATTGGATAACTTCATATCTGGTGTAAAAGAGCAATAAATTCCTCTCAATCCAAGTATTGCTTGTAATACTTGTGCATGAGCATTATTCCTAACTAAAACGGCTATATCAGAGGGTGCTATACCATCTGCCTTTATTTTATTTTCAATAAGGTCTGCCGTTTTCTTTGTAATAGCATAAAGGTCTTTAGAATCCATGTAAACAAAGTTGACACTACCACCTTGTTTATAAGCCCTCATATTTTTAGGCTCTCTATGTGAGGTATAAGCTATGCCTAATTTCGCAAATTCAAGAATTGTTTCTTTACACCTATAATTAGTATCAAGATTTAATTTATCTATATGATAATCTGTATCAATGTTTAGTAAAATAGAGGACTTTGCACCTCTCCAAGAATAAATACATTGGTCTTCGTCACCTACTACAATTAAATCTTTTTCACTCTTTACCATTTTCCTAAGTATTTCGTATTGTATTATACTTGTATCTTGAAACTCATCAACAATAACATAATCATAAGTATCATGTAAATAATTAATAGCTGCTTGTGACCAATAATCTTTAGCTAAAGCCTCTTGCTCATCTTCTAAGTCTTCCCTATCTTCTAAAAATCTGTCATGATAAGTTAGATAATCATAAGCACTATATTGCAAATCATCAAAGTCATAAGACTTTAACTCGGCTTTCAATTTAGCAAAACGGCGATAAATTTTCTTATAAGAGTCTATTGACAAGTTTATATCATAAACATAAGAATTATTTAACTCACTAACATCCTCAATTAAATTATTCAATTGATAAGAAAAAAGGCTATTGAGCTTACCTAGGTCTTCCTCTTCAAGAAATACTTTTTCTTCTCTTGTTGCCTTACGAAGTAAATCAAGTCTTTCTGACTCTGAAAGAATATTAAGATTTCTACCCTCATTAAATTTCATTAATAAATTATAATAAACTGAGTGTAAGGTTTTAACTGTTACTGAATAATTACCAAAGCCTACTTTCTTTAATAGTGCATTGATTCTTTCAGACATATTATCAGCACCTGACTTACTATAAGTTGTTAAAAGCAACTTAGAGGGGTCTTTAATTGCTCCTATCATTATTCTTAAAGTTACAAGATTAACGATTGTGTGTGTCTTTCCACTTCCTGCACAAGCAACAATTTTTATTCCATTTGTTGATAAAAGAATTGCTCTCTGTTGCTCCGAAAAAGGCATACCATTAATTCCCTCAAGAATTTTTATTGCCTCTTCAACATTGTAAGTTGGTCTTTCATTTGATGTAATACATTCACCCATTTTATTCCTCTTCT
>Ga0247611_10005628_pt1 | contig 16449 bp, 37 predicted proteins | sample 177DNAGHGhighgp2_FD_192422 | JGI IMG/M metagenome (GOLD analysis project Ga0247611, IMG submission 192422) | Sheep rumen microbial communities from Palmerston North, Manawatu-Wanganui, New Zealand - 1770 DNA GHGhigh gp2 | ecosystem: Host-associated > Mammals > Digestive system > Stomach > Rumen... | reverse complement strand
ATAGATAATGCTTGTCGTATTATTACACCAATGGATAGAGAAGTTGATTGTAATGATACAAAAGTAAAAGAACATGGTTCTTGTGGTTGTGGTATTCATGCGACATTCATGCGTTATAAAAAGTATGAAAGTCCGCCAAGTGCTGCTGGAGCTATAGCTTATCCTAAAGCTTATCTCAAATGGATAGGTAGTGAACAGAATAAAGATTATATAGAAGCTTGTGAATGGTTATGTGATCATGTTCATTTTACTTCTTATAATACTTTATCTAAGTATACTACTGTCATTTTTGAAGGTTCTCAAGGACTTCTTTTAGACATGGAGAATGGCTTTATGCCACATTGCACTCCATCTAAAGTGGGACTTAATGGTGTTCCAAGACAATATCTTGATGATGCAGAGGTTTATTTAGTTATTCGTAGTTATCTTACTAGACACGGAAATGGTTATGAACCAGAATGTGAAAAAGTAATTAGAAGTAACTATACTAACTTAGAAGAGCCTACAAACTTAGATAATGGGCCTCAGGGTAAGTTTAAGATTGGAGTTCACAATCTTACTTTATTGCGAGATGCATTTGTTAGGCATCGTCTGGACAATTATGCAAGAATGTATGGAGTAAAGTTCAATCTTGTTATTACTCACATGGATTGTTGTGGCACCATTGCTGTTGTTCGTAAGTCAAGATCTTGGCCTACTTGTGTGCAGCCCTGGGAATTAAAGTTTGATATTATTGACTTTCAGAATGTTTATCTAGGATATAGCCCAGATTCTTTCTTTAAAAAGGTTGATATGACTTATTTAAATTAAATTTTGTTAATTTGGGAGAAGTTGAAATATACTTCTCCCTTTTATTCAATTTATTATGTGTTATTATAATGGTTCATTAAGTAAAGGTCCTTTTAAGGCTAAAGAAGATATAGAATGTTGGAAGATAATGGATTTATGTGAAGGTAAGTTGTATTCTTCAGTAATGCCTGCAGGTCCTTATCTTATTGATGATACTATTAAATGTACTAAAAGGCTATCTAGGTTTAATTGGCTAAATGCTTACCTCTTAAATTTTAAAGATTTCTTTAATGGTGAGGTTGTTCATGCTTATAAAACTAAACCACGTTGCTATTTTAATTGGTCTTTTCGAGTGATTGTAAAGTGTATTATACCAAAAGGAACTTACTATTGGTATTCTGATGATGAAATTGTAGCTACTGAGATGAAGATCATAGCACTTGATCCTTATCAATAATTTAATTTGCCTAGATAGCATAAACGGAAATGCGTATTACGACAAGATAAGTGGTTAGAGTGGTGACATTCTAAGGAATAATTTTGAAAATAACTGAATTTTAAATAGTTCGGGCATTAAGCAAAAATGGTGGTAATCCACTATTCGGTTAGAAGTAATATCTTGCGTCGGGTAAGATTCAAAGGTTCGATTCCTTTGCTGGGCACTCCATAAGTGTTTACTAAGCACTTGTATGTACTTAGAGATAGATTTTTTCTTAATTAAATTTTTTGTAATATGAAGAAGTTTATTTTTGCTGCAGCACTTATTATGCTTGCTACAGCGTGTGACCCTACACCTAAGAAGTGTACTGATTTGACTGAGTTACAGCAAGCAGTTCTTGCTGGTTCTACTGACACTACTAAGTATGATCTTAATGGTGATGGTGAGATTAACATTGCTGATGTTAATTTCTTACTTGCACAGAAGGACACTAAAGTAACTATCGATTCTGTAACTGTCGATTCTGTAGCAAATACAGATAGTGTTAAGTAATCACTTTAAAATTGCCGATAGCTAAATTAGCTATCGGCTAATTTTTTTTGTTATGGTTTTTATAGAAGATTTAATGAAAGGATTCTTAGTTGAACATTTAGGAACTAAGGTAAGAGTCTATTCTTTAGGTAGCAATGTTGTAGCTAAGGGTCTTGACGATCTTAGTACTTATGTTGTTAAGCCTCAATCATTGATGCCAATTTTACTTACTGAAGATATATTCGATAATAACTTTCCTGATGAAGATACTGGATATGAAATTTATTGGATAAAAGAAAAAGTTGGTTATCATATTGAATTAACTACAAATACTACTCAAGTTATTAAACATAATGTACTTTATGTACATGAATTACAACAAATTTTACATATTTGTGATCTTGGTGTTGATCTTATGGTATAAATTAATAAAAGAACAATGATTAATATAGCAGAACTTTTGAAAGAGGCTCCAAAGGACATGAAGTTGTACTCACCACTGTTTGGTGAAGTAGAATTTTGTGATGTCGATACGGCAGATAGTACCATTGTTGTAAGAACAGGACATGGGAATAAGGAATGGTTTTCCATGACCGGAAAATATAAAATTAATAAAAGCCATTTCTTATATTCAGACTCAGAATGCCTCTTATTCCCTTCAAAGGAATGTCGCACTTGGGAAAACTTTGAATTGCCCGTTAAGCCCAAGTTCAAGGTTGGGGATTGGATTACAGATGGAACATGTAAAGTTAAAATTACAGATATAAATAATACTCATTATTGGTATTCAAAAAACTGTATATTAGGAGAAATAGAATCTATTAATAAGAAATACCATCTTTGGACTATCCAGGACGCAAAGGATGGAGATGTACTTGTGACTGAAGATTATATCTTTATTTTCAAGCATATTCTGCATGGTGGTGTACATCTTTATTGCCATTATAATATTGACGATGAAGAATTTGATTCCGATATACCAGATGCAATAATTGGTAATATTCACGATAAAGGTGCTCATTTTCAACCAGCTACCAAAGAACAGTGTAGCCTGTTCTTTGCCAAAATGAAGGAAGCCGGTTACGAGTGGGATGCTGAAAATGAAGAACTTCACAAAATTATTAAACCAAAATTCAAGGTAGAGAATTGGATCATTCGTAATGACGGATGTAGCGATGTTCCTATACGAATTTATGGTCTTAAAAAGGATATGTATCTTGTTGATAATATACTTGGTTCAAAAGGTGAAGTTATGTTAACATGCCAAGATGAATGGCATCTTTGGACTATTCAAGATGCCAAGGATGGTGATATACTTATAGATGAAGCTACCCATACAATTGGTATTTTTGAAGAGATTTCTAAAACTTATTGGCGTTCTAAAATTTATTGTGGCAACTCAACTTGGGGATCAGTATTTTCTAATGGAGGTTTACATAAAATAGAAGGTACAAAACCTGCTACTAAAGAGCAGCGTGACTTTTTATTCCAAAAGATAAAGGAAGCAGGATATCAGTGGAACCCTGTCAAGAAGGAACTTCGCAATATTATCAATCCTAAGTTCAAGGTTGGGGATGAAATCAAAACAGGCAACACAATAGAAACAATAGCCGAAGTCGGCTATGCCACTCGCAGTTATTATTGCGAAAGCGGAAGGACTATTTATTTTGCCAATCAAGATTTGTGGCATTTAGTTCCCAAGCCCCACTACGACATCGCCAACTTCTATGCAGGTATGCCTGTGCTGGTTAGAGAGTATGATACCTGCCATTGGCAGTGGGTACAATACTCGCACTTTAATGGCGTTGGGTTGTTCTTCGCTGCTGGTAAAACGTGGCGTCAGTGTATCCCCTTTGAGGGGAACGAGCATCTGCTTGGCACTACTGATATGCCAAGCGAAGAATATATTAACTGGTAAACGAGAAAGATATGTTTTATATTCTATTCTCTGCCGCTTGCTTGTGTGTTTTAGGAGGGTTAGGTATAGATATTGTTGAGAGGATTTTATCTAACTCTTTTATTATTATACTACTTGGACTAGCGATTTTTGCATGATTCACTTCATATTATTACGACAACGATTAATTTAACAAAGTAATGATAACAATTAAGATTTATAACAGAAGTGACATTTTTGTCACAATGTATGATACATGTGCTGTTCCAAATGTGGGGGAGAATATTTGTGTATGGCTTGGAGGATGTTGCGCTCGCTATTGCGAGGGTAAGGTAACTGAAAGGTTATTTGGCAAGGATTGTGTTGCAATTACAATAGATTCAGATTGCAAACCATTGTCTGATTTTGAGAGAAATCATTTTGATTTTGACGATGATGATTATTAAAGTATAATAAAACTTGATTAAATTATGAGTCAAGTATTGCGAACATATCTTCAATGGCGATGTAGAGTAAATTGGCATCCTAAGTATTATAAATATATTGATACTTGGGTTGCCAATGTTACTCCTAATCAATGCCACTATTTTGAGAGGGAAATGAATAATCTAATAAATAGAGGAGTTTATCATTTATGAAAGATGAATATGTAAAATATGGAACAGCAAAACTCCTTAAAGAGAAGGGGTTTGACTGGGAATGCTATGGTACTTACAATATAATTGAAGAAGTGCTTATGAATGAACATTCCGTTACAGTGATTTCACATACAAACAAAAATTCTACACTGGGTGATGCTTGGATTTCTGCACCTACTCAACAAATGGCTTGCCGTTGGCTGCGTGAGGAAAAAATGATATTCATTTCACCTTTCCCAACATTTAAAGATTGCTTACCTTATAGTTGGCGGGTTGATATTAAAAACTGTTTTGGAGAAGAACTTGGTGGTAAATATGAATATATTACTTATGAAGACGCTGTTGAAGCAGCATTGAAGTATGTACTTAAAAACTTGATTTGATATGGAGAATGAAGACATAATGTGTCTTGATGATGCTAAGCGTAAATCTTTCAATAAAGGTTGGAAAGCAGCCATTAAGAAAGCTGAAGAATGGTTGAATCTTAGAATGGCATCTGAAAATACTATTGAACAATTTAAACAGTTCATGAAGGAATAAAATATGAAAATAAAAGTAGTTAGAAGACCAGCTAAAGGTCCATATCCAGAAGGCGAAGAACCAGATGTATATGACATCTATTACGATGTAGGTTTATTTTCGCCTTTAAAAAGAAAATGGAAAATAGATAAATCTTCATTGGATAGAGATGAAGCATTAAAATACATTCAAACTTGGATATTAGATTTATCAGCTAAAGTAATAATCGATTGTTAACATGAGTAGACAAGATGATTTTATTGAAGCTGGTATTCAAAATCATATTCATCATTGTCCTCAAATGTTACTTCGTGGTGGATACGCATATGCTGGGGATAAGGAAAAATTGCGTTCAAAAATATTTGAGGAAGCGGCAGAATACGGCTTCCAGTATGCCAAGAAAAGATTGAGAGAGGTGCTTGGCTTTGAACTCGACTTTAATGTTGCTGAATTCGATGATGGCGTGACAACTAAAAGTTTAGTTGATAAAATTCTTAAGAGAATGGAGGAATGACTATGAAACAAGTTAAATTCGCAAACAAGTGGTATCGAGTACACGATGTCAAGTTCTCACTTGGCATGAACTGGTATAAGATTGAAGATGAACCCAATCACTATGATTGGATAAGTGAAAACTCAATAGAAGGATATAGATGACTATGAACAGAGAAGAAAAACTATATCTGATTAGGCAAGCCAGCAGAGTAAATGAAATTGGTGAGATAAGTGATGGTTTTCATACCTTTAACTCATTATATAATCAACGTCTGTATTTGTGGGCAGCACTTGTCAAAGCCTACAAAGATAAGGCTTGGAAAAGTAAAAAACATAATGATGGTACACCTTGTTTTGGTGGAGGCTGGTTTCTTGTTGGAATAAATACACCAGCGGGTGACTATACCTATCATTATGAACTTGAATATTGGGGTTTGTTTGATTGTAAAGTTTTAGACAAAGCACCTGAGTTTGACGGTCATACTGATAAGGATATTACAAGGGTCTTGACATTACAGCCACGTTATGCTTCTCACTGGGTACCTGTTGAGGAAGAACTGCCGCCAAAAAGAAAAGACCCACTTGTTATTAGTGACGAGGTATTTATTCATACTTCTGGAGGACATTACTTGTCGGCAGTGTATGACCATCAAGATAAAGAATGGATTGATGTTTATAATATCGAAACACTAGAAGCAAATGAAGTAACTCACTGGATGCCGATTGAGCCACCGAGAAAGGAGGAAAACAAATGAACAGTCAATTTGGTAATCATAATTATGATAGAGATCATGATGCTTATTTAAGGTCTAAAATTAGACAAGCCTCTCCTGAACTTTTAGAAAAAGCTAGAAAGTATGGTTGGAGTGATGAAACCATAGCATCTATGGTTTAATAATATAAGGAGGAGTAAAATATGGCAGCTAAAGATTATAAAATTTGTTGTGCGTTATTTAATGCTTATATCGGAAAGACTAGCAAACGTAATCCAGATATGATGCTCAGTGACCGTAAGGAAATTACAGAAGGAGAAATCCTAATGTTAATTGACTGGTATCTTAATAAAGAGGTTGACGAAAACAACAAACAAGCAATTCATTTTGATTCTATTACAAGGGAAGGAATGAAAGTAGAAATGCGATTTGTTCCAGCATCAAAAAAGGAGGATAAGAAATGACAGAACAAATAAAACAAAAATTGAAAGATATTCTTATTGAGCATAAGAATATAGCAGCATCTGAATATAATGATGAAGATGCGTTTGTGGGTATCTACTTCGATGATCTTGTTGACATTATCGATAGTATTATATATAACTCAGAATGGAATAATTATAACTGGATTTCAGTTAAAGATAAATTACCGCCAGAAAATGGTAAAACGAAACAATCCGTCAACGTATGGGCTACTGATGGATTGACGTCTGGAGAGTTTTGGTATAACTTTGATACTAAAACATGGACAGATATATTTGGAGATCCATTTGATATTACTCATTGGATACCATTTCCCCAACTGCCAAGAAAATAAAAGTAAGTATGCATACTATTATAGGTATTTTAATAGGTTTAGTCTTATTAGTGTTACTTGCTTTCGGAATGATTATAGCAAGGAACAACGAAAAGAAAGAATACAATGATGGTATCTGTACCAAATGCGGCAACAAACTACAGTTATTTGACGAAGACTCACAAGGTGGCAGAGGTTATCATTGTGACAAATGTGGTAGATTTGTTTGGGTAAGTTATAGTGTTGATAAGTCAAGAAAGGAGGCCTGATTATGCTAAAAGATCTTTTTAAGAAGTTGTGTTGTTGTCATCAATGGCAACGATACAAGCGAGTAAACGTATTTGAAGAAGATGGTGATAAAATACCTGTACGAATTAAAGATACACTAATCTGCACTAAGTGTGGGAAAATTAAAAAGATAATATTATGACATTATTTGAAATTACAATTATCGCGCTATTGACAATTATTATGTTGATGGTAGTAATCTTAGTGAAAACCGCTATTGGTGGGTTTCATGATGTGGATGTGAGGCAAGATACTATCTTAGGTGATACTATGGTACTTAAGGCATATTTCAACAATCTTTTTGAGAGATTTGACAATATCAATCGACAACTTGACAATATTGAAAGTAACAATGACCAAGATTTTGAGAAATTGACTGACATTGTTGATAAGATGCATCGCAACTTATGTGTTGATATTGCTGACAAGATGGTTGATAGAGTGTATCCGCCAACATATAATCCACCATGTTATGCCCCTAATGGCATTTGCACAAATCCTCAAATGGATTGTATCAATTGTCCAAAGAGAAGCACTGGTGGCACATGGTCAACATCAACGAACATTAAAACTAATGATTAGTTATGAAAAACTTTATTGTTTTTATAGTAGTAATAATAGGGGTATGTCTATTGTCCTATTATGGAGCGTGGGATGCATTGACACTCACTGGAGGCTGGGCATGGTTTGGACTTTTGTGTATTATCTACTTTGTAGGTGATATATTGGAAGAACTTGGTGACTGGATTACGAAGAAAAGAATTTCTAACAAAGAGGACTGATTATGCGAAAATTACTATTTATTGTAATGTTATGTCTTTGTTCTTGCAGTGAAGTTGCACAAGACGGTATAGTGAGTGCAGTGAAAGAAGCAAATTCAATAGAAAACAACTACAAGTATAAAGTACAGGTCAGGAAGTTTGTAAGTTCATCTTTAATTAATGGCGGAGACTATTATTGGTTTTGGACTAATGAAACATTGCAAATTGGTGATACTATTCACATTGGTAAAATTTGTAAGGAACATTGATTATGAGCGACTGGAAAGATAATGCTATATGGAGATGTCCGATGCCACAAGGCAAGACCGAACGGCAACTGCAATTGGAACTTGATTTAGAGCAAGCGAAAGCTGAGAATCTTAGACAAGAAGTAGCTAAGATGAATAAAGAACAAGATTCTTGGCAACAAGTCCGTATTGATGCTGCTGTCAAGTTAACCTGCGCATTAAGTGAGAAAATGCTCGGAGCTGGTTATAGTGAGAGGCAGATTGTGAAACAAGTAGTTAAACTTACTAATGAGCTGGTTGAGGAGCTAAAGAAAGGAGGGAATAATGAGAACAATTAAGTTCAAAGGTAAACGCATAGACAATAAAGAATGGGTGTACGGGTATCTATATAAATTGCCATTGCCTAATGGAGAAGTTTATATGATATTGACACAAGACAACAATCACTTGGATAGTTCTCTTGGGCCAAAATATCACCTTGCTTTTACCTTATGGGTTGACCTTTTCCCCGTTGACCCGAACAGTGTTTGCCAGTTTACAAGTTTGTATGATAAGCATCACAATGAGATTTATGATGGTGACATTCTTGCTGTGCAAGGTATGGACGAAAAACTTGAAGTAAGATTTGTCCGTGGTGTTTTTGCTTTTCTTTGGAATGGCGATCTTGATAATGAGTTCCCAACATGTTCTCCGACACATGAATGGGCTGAAGTCGTTGGCAATATTCACGATAATCCAAAATTGATTAAGAAAGGAGATATACAATGAAAAAGATTTTAATGATACTGGTATTACTTATCACATTGTTGTCAAGCTGCGAGGTATCCGCAGATAAAGATAGTTTGCAACAATTTTCAATTGAAAATTTTCACGAGGTTGAGTATAAAGGGCACAGCTATGTCATGTTTATGTATAATGTTGGTAATTGCAGTTTTGCTGGTCTAACTCATAACCCTGACTGTCAATGCCAAAAAGAAAGAAAAGATGAATGAGCAATATCCACTGATTATGACTGCGGAGTATTGGATGAACACCCAATTATCCATTGCTCGTTATTACGGAGGAGCTATTCTTGGCGGTATAGAGTATCGTATAATTAATAAAGAAGGCAAAGATTTATACGAATGTTCTAGAGAAGCTGAAAAAGAAGGACGTAAATATGCTATTGATCCTAATGAACCAGCCGATTTAGTAGTTAAAACATTAATTCCTGCTTATAAAAAGTTAGGTAGAGATAAGATTATCGAGTTACTTAAACAAAATAAATCTGAAGAAGAAATTAATGAAATCGCAAAATCAGTTTAATGTTCTTAATTGGGACATAAATCGCAATGAATTAGTGTCCTACGATGTTCTTCCTTATTTTCGCAAGGCATATGAGGTTTGTACTAAAAAGCCTGTTACAAAAGAAGAATGGGAGGAATTTATTAGAAGGCGTGGTATGTATCGTTATTGGTCAAGATGTGAATATGAGATAATCGTTTCACCTTGGCCTCCTCAAAAGAAAGATATCAGTGTAAAAATTGATGTCTGGCAACAAATTGAAAATAATTTAGATTTAATTGTTAAACTATTAATGGAAGAATATGATACAAAAAATTAAATATTTATTTAAGAAGTACATTCTTAGAAAAACTACTGTATTAGATGTTCTTTTATATGCTAATAAGGATCATTGGTCAGGATTATGTTATTCTTTTCAAAATGCTTGTCGACATTATGATATAGATTACTCAGTATTTAGATATAAGTGTGTTCAATTTAATAGAGACGAAGCAATAAAAAACTTTGGAGCTGTAAATTCTAACTGGTGGTGGCCTCGAGCTGAGTGGAATACTGGAAGACAACGTTTTCTAGATTATTTAATAGATTATTACCGTAAACAACCTCCCATTTTTATTTAATATGAAAGTACAAGAAGCAATTAAGAAAATTAATGAAGAGCCTATTTATAGTATCTTCATGGCTGACGACGTAATTGATGGTAAAGTAGTAGCAAGTCATCAAGATTTAGATCAGCATCGTTGGCATAGTACTGCCGTAAGAGTGTATCAAGTAGAAGATGGATTTGTTGGAGTTTGGGGACCATTCCAATTATTTTCAGAAGTAATGAGTTGGAAAGATCTCAATATACCTTGTGTAGCATCTGAAGTATTTCCTGAACCTAGTACATATTATTCATTTAAAAAGAAAAATGGTCAATAATTTTGAACTTATTGGAAATATAATAGATCAATTATCAATGGAAGGTGTTGTATTTGATTTATTAATTATCCAGAGAAAAAAAGATAACCCAGAACATAAATCTGGCAAAATTATTTATCGCAAATTAATTCATTCTAAAGAGAGTTTATTAGAACGAGAATTTCTTATTAAGACTCTATGTGAACATTATAAAGCAAGAGCATACATTAATCTTAGTCCTAAGAGTAAAGAAGAAATTACTAAGAAATTATGTTCTAAGAGTTTGGATGATGTTCTTTATACTCATAATTACTCTCCTGAAAGAATATTAGGAGCAGCAATAGGTGATACTAATGGAGCTAAAGGAATTAAATTGTGGGTTGTTGATATTGACTTTATTCAGAAACCAGATGCAGATTCTATCAATATGATGTTGGTAGAAAAAGTTAGGAATACTATAAATTCTTGTAGACCAAATGAAGAAAAAATATATGCTACTATTCCTACTAGGCATGGTATACATTTAATTACTTTTCCATTTGATGTACAAGAATTTAATAAAGCTAGCTTAGATGCTGGAGTTAAGAAAGATAATCCGACACTATTATATTATCTTAATAGCTTAGAAAATGTATCAAGTTAGAATAACTCATATGACAGAAGCTTGGGAACGCGGAGATCTTTGTTCCAAAGAAGAATTAGTTGATGTAAAGACTTATAAAACTAGAAAAGAAGCAAAAGCTTTTATAGAGAGTAAACTTTCAGGTAAGAAAACTGTTTATAGAAGTTATCATCGTGGCAATACTCCAAGTATTTGTACTTATTTCACTGGGCATACTTGGATAGAAGAGAATACTGGAGAAGAGCGGCAAGAGTATTATTCATTTAAATTAACTAAACTTTAATATGATTATTTTATCATTTATAATAGGTTTAATTATTGGTGGTATTGTTGGAGCTAAATTATATTCAACAGAACTTAAAAACTTAGAAAAAAGAAAAAATGAACTTGCTGTAATGTACTATAAGCACATAGATTCATTAACATCAAAGTTAGAAAAACTAGAAAATGAATTACGTGAATATAAGAAGTAATTGATACTGAACTTACTACCTTAGTATTAAAGGCAGTACGTTCTGAAAGAAAAGTCTAGGTTCGATTCCTAGAGGTAGTACAAGATAATTGAATATTAATTTAAAATTTTAATTATGTTATATGTTTTAATTATTCTATTTATTATTCAATTGGTTATTATTTATAGTTTTCACAGGCTACGTAAGAAAATCTTAAGTTGTGAAACAGATTTAATGATTTTAAATAGTAAACTAGAACAACTTTATAGAAATTATGAAGTTTTAAAGTCAGATTTAGAAAATGCTATCGGAAGAATTGAGTAAATATACATATGAATTAGCTAATTTAATCTGTATAAACGAAGATTTACATATTAGGTTAGTTAAAGCTAAGGCTAATTTACAAGAATACGAAAGGAGTTTATTTATTTTAATTGTAACAGAACACTTTGATGAGGTTAATTTCCTTACAGATTCTGATACTATACTAGATAAACTAGACAATTCTGAATTCCTAGATGGAATTTATTCTACAGTAGCTGAGGGAATTATAACATTTTATGATACTAATTCTCTACCGTTGCTTACTTATGAAATGTTAGATTATAGTCTTGAATAAATTAACTATTTAGATATAATTGCGACATTTTAAATAAGTTATGTTTTCAATTTGAATATAGACAAATATTTAGTATATTTGCAAAAATATGAAATTTTAATTTCTTAATAGAGATATGCCGAATTAGGCTATTGAATCCCATGAGTGGTTGGGACTTCCCTTATGAAATGAAACGAGAGGGGAGATACATACAGAAATTAAAATTTTTTGTTTTTGGTTAATTTTTCTCAAAAATTAACATGCTTAGGAATCATTTATGATTCCATTCGTGTCCAATTTCCTTCTGAGCGACGTAAAAAGCTGTGTAAGGATCCACGCCTAACGGAATATTAGGTCCTATTGATCGACAGGGGTATCTCTCGATCCGTTGCTTTGCTTACTAAGCTAACGTTAAAGGGAGTAAGCGCTTCAGGGTAATGCTCAAACCCGAGTTTTGTGAGTTATAGCTACAAAAATTCACCAATACGGCCTCGGGTCGTCCAGTGTATTTTCTTCAAAACTGGTTAAACTTCGGAAGGACGTTCCGCACATTAGCGTTAGTGCATTTAATTATTTGTTTGCAAGTTTATTGAAACTTGATGTGTCTAGTTAGCATAGAAATGGAGTAATGTGCATGATTTATGAGAAATAGGGTTCGATTCCCTTTACTAGACCTAATTAATAACCTTTAAATAATTAATATTATGACAAACATTGAAAACATAAATGCTTACTTAGAAGAAAAATATCCAGAAACAATGGATAATTATAGAGAATTAAGATCCGCCTTTATTGAGGGTATGAATTGGAATGCTTCTCATCCAGATTCTAATGGATATTGTAATGCTAGAATTTGGCACTATGTAGCTGATTTAGTTGAGAAGGAGGGAGAAATGGTTCCAGACTTACCTGATTATAATAAAGTATGTCTTGTAAAATTTAGTGATGATACTGGTGGTATCAGTACTCGTTCTAAAACTTCAAAAGCTAGAAATCAGTGGATTACTGCTTATAGAGATGATATTGTTGCTTGGTCTTATTATATAATGAAGTAATTATGGAAAGAAAACGAACAAGAAAAAAATTAGTTAAACGTAAAAGAAGCACTTCTACAAGTTTCAGCTCAGCTTTTAGAGCAGCTAAATAGAAGGGTTTAAAGGAATTTACTTGGAATGGAAAAAGATATACTACTTAGGAAAAAGATAATGGAACGTATAAAGGAGTTTAGTATGTTAACAACGGACCTAAAGTTAGAGAATACAACGGTACTACTATAGGTATTGATGGAAAATATTATCATGAGAAAGGTTTAACATTAGAACAAAAAATAGACAATTTAGTTGCAATGAATGCTTTTGGAATAAACTTTAAAAATATAAATCCAAATGTTAATCCTTCGTCTCTTGCTTTTCATTTTATTGATACTCATCCTGAAGTAGCCGAATACTACGGTCTTGACGATGTATGGACTAATGTTCCTAAACGTTCCGGAAGAACACCTAATAAAACTACAGCTAGTAGGAAAAATCCTAGTGTACCTTAGTAGTCTGTATGGCCATAGGTTCCTAATGTAATCATAAGTTCTGTGCCATTATCTGAACCTGGAGCTTTAACTGACTAGAATACTTATTACGACTTCAGTTACCCATAGTATCCCTTATAATTAATATGAAATTAATAAAGAAATATTAGCAAGGCAATCCTATAACTATACCATAGAAGGAAGGATACGAAATTAAGTTAGCTAAAGATATTCATCCTAATAAACCTACAATTATTTAGGATCCAGACTATGGAGAGATTGATTTTAATGTTTATTAGTCTATGTTTCCTAACGATTATTTTTATGTTAGGGCTGAGGAAAATGATCCTAATTAGTTAATTATTGAGCCTACTAGTAGTCCTCATAGAATGTCTTGGTATAGAGTACCTTATGGAGATGAATTTAAATTTGCTTAGGGATATAATCAGTTTGATGCTACACAAAGAAATAATATATTAAGTGGGTCATTATATCGACAAGGAAATCCTGATCCAACTGATAATGTTCTTAATAGTGCTTTAACTGGAGTTGCCGGATTAACTAGATATGGTTGGAAAGAAGCTGGCAAATAGGCTTTAAAAGGATTAAATGCATTTGGAAAAGCTTTAACTCCCTCTACTTACACTACTGCATTATTTGGAACTGGATTTAATTCTACTATGACAGGACTTGGATTAGATGCAGCTACATTTGGAAGTATGGCTTACGGTTCTGTTAAAGATATGATAGATAATGGAGTCAATATTGAAAATTTATTAGGAGCTACAATGAGTATACCTGCAGTTGCTTCTGCTTATAATATGTATAAGACAGCAAAAACAGGAAAAAATCTATATAATCTTATTAGTGCTATGAATAAAGCTCTTGAAGATCCAGAGATGGGATTATATTTATATAATAGAGTTTCTAATAATGATTTTTTACCTATTGTACATGAAACAGGAATTAAACCAGTATTTAATGCTACTACAACAGTTAACACTAAAGAAGGTAAAGTTACATATGATCCAGAACATATAAAATACCATTTTAGTGAATCTCCTACTGAGTAGGAAATAATAAATTGGGTTGAAAATGCAGTTAGAAATCCAGGAAGTAATGGAAGGCTCACTGCATCAGGAATATATCGTCACACAACTATGGTAGCACCTACTGATAAAAATTACGTTCCCTCTGTAATAGAAGCTCCTCCACTATTTCCTCACATTAATTATAGTTCTAAATTTGGATTAAACTTTGCAGATAAAAGTAAATTCGGTTACCGTAATTGGAATGAAAGTTCAAACACTGTTAAAATTGGAGATGAATATAAAGAAGTACCTAATCCATTATCTAGAATTACTGAATTATCCGATGTTACTCCTGAAAGTAATATGTTTATAGGATTGGGATTTAATCGAGATGAAGCTGGTAACTTAGTTTTAAAGAGTGCTTTTCCTTATAACCCATTAATTAAAACATATAGAATTACTCCTCTTAATAGACTTAAAGGTAGATCTTAGAATGAAATAGAACAATTGTACCAAGCTGGTAAGGAGTCTTAGTAGAATTATAGTGAGACTTATAATTCTCCTATTTTCTTAAATTATTAGGAGTATGCTAATAGATTTCCTCAGTTAGTTTGGAATCCTTCAAAAATTACACTTGAATATCCTACTGATGCTTCAGGATAGTGGAATGATGCTATAACTAAAATATTAAGAGATATTATGTCTAAGAATTTCGATAGACACTTGACTAAAGAATTAAAAGTACCTTAGGATAATCCTTTAGTTAGACGTACATATATTAGACGTTTGACTGGAACTTATCCTTATGGTAGACCTACACCTGACGGAGAGTTTCCTTTAGGTAAAATTGGTCCATTTACATTTGATGGTGAAACAGGACCCGGAATTTTTGCTAATTTACAAAAGAAGGGTAAAGTAAGTCCTAATATAACTGAAGAAGAATTCTTTAATTCATTAAGTCCAGACGAACAGACATTATATAAATATGCTAAAGCAGGACAACAAAAAATTCTTGGTGTTGAGTTACCAGAAGGTAAATGGGGTTCAATGTTTAACGTTGCCACTGAAGAAGGGTATCATGGATTAGATATTGGAAATATACCAACTTGGATGAAAAGAATTGATACACATAATGCAGACTATTTACCTTATGTGCAATCATTAAGTTTACAATTATCAGGTAAAGAAGCTCTGCCACGAATAAGAGAAGCTCAACGTGCTTATAGAATGGTAGAAGATTTCTTGCCAGAATATTACAATACAAATCAATTTGATCCTATGATTCTTAATAGATTTTATCGAGATCTAGCACGAGGCAGTTCTAGACTTTATAAATTCTTTCCAGAATTAAAGGAATTCCATCCAAACGAAAATCGTTTAATTTGGGAATTGAATCATGGATATAAATGGAATCCTGAATTATTTAATGCATTAGAACATATTGTTTATAATGAAGGTTCAGAATCTTAGGATTCTTCAATGGCTTAACCCCACACATGCGTGTTTCATCAGAGTTCGCAGCTCTGGTGGGGTGCAATTCCTAAACGCTCACATTAAGAAAGGAGAAAGAAATATGAAGAAATTCAAAAAGGTATTAACAATCTTAGTGTTAGCGCTAACAATTAATTATAGTGTTAATGCTCAACACGTCTTACGTGCCACCAAATATTATGCTGGACATAATTGTGGTTGGGTAACGGCAGACGGTAGTCGCATCAATGAGACCAGAGTAAAGAATGGTCAAGACAGATGGGTAGCTTTAAGTCGTGATATGTTTAGAATTCATGGCTTTAAATACGGAGACAGTATTCGTGTTGAGAGTGACAACCCATATTTAAATGGAATATGGAAAGTTAAAGATTTAATGGGTCCCAGAAAAGTTAAATCTATTGATTTTCTAATGCCAAGCAATGACAAATATGTTAA
>Ga0247611_10005627_pt1 | contig 16449 bp, 19 predicted proteins | sample 177DNAGHGhighgp2_FD_192422 | JGI IMG/M metagenome (GOLD analysis project Ga0247611, IMG submission 192422) | Sheep rumen microbial communities from Palmerston North, Manawatu-Wanganui, New Zealand - 1770 DNA GHGhigh gp2 | ecosystem: Host-associated > Mammals > Digestive system > Stomach > Rumen... | reverse complement strand
GCCGAAGTAGTTCTTGGCACCGCACAGGACGTTCTTGATGTAAACGACATTGCCCTCGGCATAGATGATGTCCACCTTGTCGGTCTGGAAGCCCCGATAGAGGTAGCCGTTTTTCACATACAGATACCGTCCCGAGCGTTTATAGGTCTTCAATTGGCCATCAGGCAGCCTGTTGGCGACCTGAATGCGCGTATTATCCTTGGGTAATCCCTGCACCCACTGGTTGGGCGGCGTCACGCGGTTGTTTTGTTGCTGAATGGGCCGCTGATTGAAAGGCACACTTGCCGATGCGACAATAGCCACAGCCATGGAGAGAAGAAAAAATATATTTCGTTTCATAATATCTTAGGGTTTATCGTTAATCATCATCCTGCTAAAATCATATCAATTAATGCCGAGACATCGGCGATGCCCACCTGGCCATCGCCATCCACATCATGCAGCGACGGGTCAAACGTGCCGGCCAGAATCAAGTCGATGAGAGTCGATATATCGGCAATGCCCACCTGGCCATCGCCATCAATATCGCCAGGAATAGCCTCACCAGCGATCACCACCACCTTGCAAGCAGCCTCCTCACCCTGCAGGCTGGCATAGATGAAAGCCTCGCCCAGGGCGATGGCACGGATCAAGCCATCGTCAGTCACCGTGACCACGGCAGGATCGCTACTGCGCCAGCTGACCGTTGCCCCCGTGGCAAATCCTGGAGCCAATGTGGGCACCAGCGAGAAGGTCCTTCCCCTCTCAAGGGTCAACGACGTCTCGTTCAATGACATCAGGGCGTTAATGTTGCTGAAGAGGTTCCACCAGTCGGTGGACTGATAGCGGTCGATGGAAGCGCCGGGAACAAACAATTTTCCATCCATATAGGTTGAATAGGCAAAACACTCGGAGTTGTAGTTGTACATCGCGGGCGGCGTTGCAGCCAGACAAGTCACGCTCTTGAGGTTCTCGCAGTTAAAGAAAGCCTGCTCGGCCAGATAGGTGAGCGTTGAAGGCAGTACAACCGACTGTAAAGCCGTGCAGCCCTCAAATGTCTTGGCGCCGATATAGCCAACCGATGCCGGGACAACTATCGAGGTCAATCCCGTGCATCCGGTGAAGGTCCCATCCAGCGTGATCAACGACTCGGGCAATGCAATATCGGTCAATCCGGTGCAGCCAAAGAAAGTACCATTCAATTGCGTCACCGTGTTGGGGATGGTAACGCTAGTGAGCCCCGTGCAGCAATAGAAGGCATTCCAGCCAATGGAATTCACCCCGCTAGGAATTGCTATTGAGGTCAGAGATGTGCAATAGCCAAATGCTGACGCGCCGATTGTGGTGAGAGATGACGATAATGTGATCTCTTGCAATGCCGTGCATTCATAGAAAGCATTGCGGCCGATCGTGCGGAGTGTGCCGGGAAGCGTTACACTCGTCAACTGGCTGCAACCGCGGAAAGCCTCCTCGTCAATACCTACCACCGTGGCAGTGACATTATATTCCTCATAATCACTCCAAATCACACTTGTCACGGTTGACGGAATCACCACGTCGCCGCTATAGCCCCCATAGGCACTGGCCACGACTGCCTCGGTCCGATCATCGTTGGTTATCCGATACTCGATGCCTCCCTCATAGAAATACTGGGCAATAGCAGCGGGCGAAGCCATCAGAAAAACGGCGACAAGCAATACAAACCTTAGAAAAAAGAATCGTTTTCTCATACGCTCATAAAAGTAGGTTAAAGCCGGCGACTGGTCCCCCCCCCTCAGGCTCGGCAGGGTTAATAATGCAGTTGGATAGGTTTTTTATTGATCTGGACAGTAAAAAAAGAAAGGGCGAGAGGACAAAGTTCTGCCTCGAGGGGCAAGAACGCAATTCCTTTTTTTATCCAAATTGTCATCAGCCGGTGGCGCACGAATACCGCTACACCATCGGCTACAAAGTTACGACAATCATTTGTAATGTGCAAATATTTTTTGCCGAGGCGCAGTGATTGCCCTGGTATTGATCTAGAACGAGTAGTCCAGGATTTGAGGGTTGAAGTGGATGGTGCGGTTGGTGAACAGGTGATCCATGGCACCTCCAGCAACCAGTTCCCGGGTATTGCCTGTCAACACCTGGCGGGAGGTGGTGATGAGCCACAGCTCGTCGGCCAGCATCAGGGACTGCGAGATGTCGTGGCTGGAAAGCAACACCGCCTTGCCACGATCGTGGGCAAGGGTCTGCAACAGTCGCATCGTCTCGATGCGGCTAGCCACATCGAGGAATGCCGTGGGCTCGTCGAGGATGATAATGGGCGTCTGCTGCGCCAGGGCTCGGGCAATCATAGCCTTTTGCCGCTCGCCGTCGCTCAACGAGGCGACATACTCGCCCGCCTTGTCGATAATGCCCGCATCCTGCATCGACTGGCGCACGATGCCGCGATCCTCGTCATCCATGCGTCCCAGGAATCCCGTGTGAGGCTGCCGTCCCAGGCCCACCAGTTCGGTAACGGTGAGAGCTCCCGCCTGGATGCGCTCGGTGGAGACCAGTCCGATGAGGCGAGAACGGTCCTTCTGACTCATTTCCAGCAAGTTCTTGCCACCAGCGCGGATGGTTCCAGCCAGCGGCCGCTCGTCACAGGTGAGCGTGCGCAGCAGGGTTGATTTTCCTGCGCCATTCTGCCCCAGCAGGGCGACGAGTTTGCCCTGCTCCAGCGTGAGGTTGAGGTCCTTGAGCAAGGTCACTGACTTCTTGCCGTTACGGTAGCCGACGGCGAGATCATGGGTTGAGTAGATAGCGTTATTCTCGTTGTTCATCAGTTGAAGTATTGAATGCGGCGGCGGTTAATGATGATATACAGGATGATGGGCACGCCGATGATGGGCGTGATGGCATTGATGGGGATGATGCCATGAGGGCTGCTCACGCTGGCCACTGCACAGAGCAGAGCGATGTCGGCACCAGCCAGGATGGTGGCAGGCACCAGTCGGCCGTGGTTGCTCGTTCCCAGCGACATGCGGGCAATGTGTGGCACGACAAGCCCTATAAAGCCGATGGGGCCGCAAAAGGCGGTGACCACAGCAGTCAACACACCCGTAATGAGCAGCAGGATGTTGCGAGTGCGGGCCACATTGATGCCCAGGTTGCGGGCATAACGGGCACCCAGCAGCAAGGCATTCAACGGCTTGACCATGAGTGCCGAGCCGATGAGCGCAAGAATGATAATTCCGGCATAGGCCGGCATCTGGGCCACACTCACGCCCGAGAAGTTGCCAAATCCCCAGGAAACGTAGTTGTGAACCCCTTCCTCGGTCGCTACCGAGTTGAGCAGCTGCACCACGCTTGAGGTGAGGTAACTGACCAGAATGCCGATGATGAGCAGCATCGTGTTGCTGCGCACGATGGCCGAGAAAGCGATGAGTACCAGCAACACCGCCCCCGCACCCAGCAGAGCTCCAACGAGCACAGCCATGTAGCTGCCCACGTTCTCGCCCAGCAGTCCACCCAAGGTGCCGCCCAACGCCAGGATGACGATGGCGACGCCCAAGCCCGCACCCGACGAGACGCCCAGTATGGACGGTCCCGCCAGCGGGTTGTTGAAGGTGGTTTGCAGCAGCAGGCCCGAAATCGACAATGCCGCACCCGCCAGTGCCGCTGTGGCAATCATGGGGATGCGTGACTGCAAGATGATGATGTCCCAGGCCCTGTTGCCGCTGCCCTGGCCTGACAGGACGTCAACAATCTTGCCCACGGGGATGTCAACCGAACCAAACACCAGGCACGCCACTGCCAGGAGCACCAGCAGGAGCGCCAGCATGACCATGGTGACAACATAGCGGCGATATGTCATGGGTGCGTCAGTCAATGTGATGGTACATCTGATTGGTGAAATCGGGGAACAGTTCAGGATGCATGATGGCTGCAAACTCACGCAGCAACACCTCGGGATGGAACGGGATGCGGTCAAAGAAGCGGCTCTTGTCAGTATCGCAGACATAGACGCGCTTGTTGTGGAATGCGGCCATCTCCTTATTGAGGTCGAATGCGCCCTGCAAGTCCTTGAGGCTGTTGATGTTGGTCCACTTGATAAACCAGTAGTCGGCATTCTGGGCCACCGCCAGCACCTGGTTGAAATCCAGAGCCAGCGACCCCGTGTTCTTATCATCATTCCACAGGTACCGGCCACCGGCATCGTTGATGATACGCGCCATGTAGCTCTGCCCGCCAGGCACGTTCCACACGCCGTTGATGACCATCTCGGTCACCACTGTGGGATGTGACTTGGCACCAGCGGCTTTGGCCTTCATGTCATTATAGGCCGTCACGACGGCTTGATACAGGCTGTCGGCCTCGGTGCGCTTGCCCAGCAGTTCGCCATAGAACTTCACCCACTCGGCCCTTCCCAGCGGGTCATATTCCAGATAGTCGGCACACTCGATGATGGGGATGTCCAGACTGGTGATCTGTCCATAGCTGGCATCCTGATAGGGCGAGAGCAGGATGGCGTCGGGCTGCATCTCAATCACTTTCTCGACCGTGGGATTCATCGAGTTGCCACAATCGGCAATCTTGCCTGATTTCACTCCAGCAGCGATATCGGGGTCAATGAAATATTGACTATCCACCACACCGCGCACGGCATCGAGGGCGTCGAGTTCACGCATCAGGCTCGTGTGAACCGATGAATAAACCAGCGCATTGCTGACGGGCGTGCGCACCACCGTGCCCTCGGGCAGGTCATCGGGCAGCACCGAGTCGCTGGGCACCAGCACATAACGGTGCAATACCCCACCCTTCCACGGGTTGCCCACGGTGACGAGGGTGTAACTGCCCGTGCGCTCCATGGAGAGCAGGCGAGCTGTAGTAATCACCGAGTCCTGCTGTCCACCCACGCTGGCATCACCGCGACCGCCCCTGCCAAAGCAGGACGTGAACAGCAATAACGTGAATAGCATCAGGAGGGTGTATCTATCGTGACGTTGTCGTATCATTCTCATTATGATTTATTGTTCATTCCATTTTGCATCTTCCACGACATCCACAATATTGGGGTGCATGACGTCCTGTGCAGCCCGGTCAATGTACTTGAGGAAGTAATCCTCGATAATCTCACGCTTCTTGTAGTCCTTCATGCCCTCGTAGCGCATCAGCAGGTCGTGGTAATCCTTGAGCAGGTCGCTCAACACGCTATGATTCACCTTGAGGACCTTGCGGTGCTCAAAATCAATATAGTAATAATGCCACACGATGTCGTGATGCATCCTGTTCCTGTTGTAACCATTGTAATAGCCATGTTCCCAATAGGGATTCCGATAAGGATACCCTCCATAGCAGATATAGGCCACTTTCTCGTTAAAAAACAACGGGACATAGCCCACCAGCGATTGGATGTCGCCCTCAAAGCACAGCTTGAGGTAGTTGCTGTTGACAAGCCAGATGCTGTCGCCCATCGATGCAGCCATGAAGTCGTGCTCGATGACGTCGTTCCATTTCTCATCCTCGATTTCAAAGAACAACTGGTAAGGTGACTGTGCATCAACATAGGGGTCCTGCAGCATGCTCACGGGCTCAAGATTCAACAACTGCTCCCACGTGTTGTAGAAATAGACAGTGTCGTGGGGCTCTCCTGCGGCATGGACCAGCAACGGCGTCACGATAAGCAGCAATAGGGCAATATGGCGCGTCAAGGGACTCATTGAACCGTTGTTGTGGTGGTCAACTCGGTGATTGTGGGTCGCAAGACGTCGCTGGTGACCCGATCGATGTACTTGAGGAAGTAATCCTCGATGACATAACGCTTCTTGTAGTCCTTCATGCCCTCGTAGCGCACTTGCAGGTCATGGTAGTCGGCCAGCAGTTCGCTCAGATACTTGTGGGTTACCCTCTTGACCGTGCGCTTGTCGAAGTCAATGTAGTAGTAATCGATAGCATACTCATCGTCGGGAGATTCACCAAAGAAGATTTCCTTGAGACTCAATTCTCCCATATAGGTGATGTAGGCAGCTTTCTCGGTAAAGAACAGGGGAACAAGTCCGTCAAAATTGTTGACGTCACCCTTGAAGAACTCCCTGATATAGTTGCCATTAGCCAGCCAGATGCTGTCTCCCAGCGAGACGGCAACAAACCCGGTTTCACTGACCTTGCGGTTGAGCGCCTCGTCATCGGAGTAGATATAGACATGGAACGGCGACAAGACCTCGATGTCGGCATCGATGAGTATCGCCATGGGGCGCATGTCAATCATTCGCTCCCAGGTGTTGTAGAAGTAAACCGTGTCGTGCGGCTCGTCTTGCTCGATGGCAGTAGCAGGCATTGCGCAACCCACCAGCACGATCATTGCCATGAGGTATTTCCAGCAGGTTTTCATCACTTGATGCTCCATTTAATCAGTTCATTAAAAAGTCTTCAACAATTGGTACAGTTTGCGTGTGGGCAGTCCCATCACATTATAGAAATCACCATTGATGCCACTGATTCCGATATTGCCAATCCACTCCTGGATGCCATAGGCACCAGCCTTGTCAAGAGGGCGGTAATGGCTGATGTAGTAATCAATCTCATCGTCGGTGAGATCGGCGAAATGGACGATGCTCGTGTCGGCAAAGGCCTCGCATCGCTCGGCCGTGGTGACACACACGCCGCTGATGACGCGGTGGGCACGTCCCGAGAGGGCCCGGAGCATGCGGTGAGCATCGGCATCGCCCGTGGGCTTGCCCAGCACGGCATCGTCTAGGACGACCACGGTATCGGCCGTGATGAGCAATTCGTTGGGCTTCAAGGGATGTCCGTCAGCCTTGATGCGTGCCAGATAGACGGGAATGTCCTCGACAGGCAGACTGGCAGGATAGGTCTCGTCGATGCCCTTAATGGACTCGACCCTAAAGGTGAGGCCCATGTCGTTCAAGAGTTCGCGGCGCCGGGGCGAATTGCTGCCCAGCACCACATCATATTTATCGAGATTATTGAGCATGATCGTCAAGAGGATTGCGGTTCATAATGGACTGTGACAACAGGCGGTAGATGTCACGCTTGTCGCCATCAAGCATGGCCAGGTGGCTGTCGATGACCTGGGTATCGTGGCGCACGGCGGGTCCCGTCTGGGACTGTGCGGGGGCGAGGCGGTCGAGTTTCTCGACGGTGGTGCGGATGAGCGGCTTCATCGCGTCAAAGGGGAGGCCCGCCTGGGTGAGCACCTCGCTGGCAAGTGTCCACATGTGGTTGGCATAGTTGCACGAGAACACCGCCGCGACATGGAGCTGACGGCGCTGGTTGCTATCGGCCTCGTGGACGTTGATTGACAGCAATTCACCCAACGAACGCACGCTGGCCAGTGTAGCGGCATCACACGCCTCGATAAAGAAGTGAACCTCATCGAGGGAAGTCACCACCTGCCGCGAGAACGACTGCATGGGATACAACACGCCATAGCGGGCACGATGGCCAGCGAACAGGTCCATCGGCTTGCTGCCCGAGGTGTGTACCCACAGGGCACCGTTGTCGGGCACTGCGGCGATGACATCGGCAATGACATCATCCCGCACGGCGATGATGTAGGCGTCGGCATCAGGCACCAGGGCATCAAGATCATCGGTTGCATCGGCACAGCCTATTGCAGCAGCAAGTGCCTGAGCATGAGCCAAGTGGCGGCTGTAAATCTGAGCCACCTGACACCGCGGTGCCAAGCCATGCGCCAGACTCGTCGCCACGTTACCCGATCCGATAATCACTACCCGTTCCATAAAAACAAGGCAAAATTACAATTAAGACTCAAGATAGGCAAGAAAGTTTAAGCATTTTGCTTGCATAAACCAGAGCACTTCATTATCTTTGTCCACCATTTAGAGAACAGAAACGATGAAGGAGATATATTATGCAGGAGGATGCTTCTGGGGAACAGAGCATTACTTTAAACTGGTGAATGGCGTGCTTGAGACCGAGGTGGGCTATGCCAACGGCCATACCGAGAATCCTACCTATCAGGACGTGTGTACCGATAAGACCGGATTTGCCGAGACGGTGCGCATCGCCTATGACCCCGACGTCATCTCACTGGAGTTCCTGACCGAGATGTATTTCAAGGCCATCGACCCGACGAGTGTCAACCAACAAGGGCACGACAAGGGCACGCAGTACCGCACTGGCATCTACTATACCGATGAGGCCGATGTGCCCACGCTGCAGGCAGTGTACAACCGCGTGCAGGCCCAGGTGAAACTGCGTCTGGCCGTGGAGTTGCTGCCGCTCAAGAACTTCTACCCTGCCGAGGAGTATCACCAGGACTATCTGGACAAGAATCCCGACGGTTACTGCCACCTGCCGCTGGAGCTGTTTGAGATGGCTAAACGCGCCAACCGATAGAGGTGATGCACATGGTGCTACAAGACATCAAGCAGTTGCTCAAGGCATGGACCGCCCGCGACAACCGCTGGCTGGCAGTGCCGTGTAGCGTAGCGGCGTTGCTGGTGCTACTGGTACTGGTCAAGAGTTACCAGGGCATCGTCTATTACAACAGCAACGAGTGCCGGATCTACCGTCTGGGCTATCCGCTTGAGGAAGCGCAATCGCTGGCCTCCGTGCTGAGCGATGAGCAGGCCGACTCGCTCGTTGCCCGCGGCGAACACGATAGTATCGCCTACCCCATCATCAAGCAGCGTTACTTCATCACTAGAAACTTTGAGCACTATCTTGCCTTCCACAAGCAGGACACGACAGGAATGCCACTGAGCGACATTGTTGCCATTGTCAACGTGAGCGGTTTTCCCGATTATGAAGCAAAGCCGTGCGACACTGGCAAGGGAGTGCTGATGCTGGTCAATGGCCGTCATTATCTTGACAAGAGCTATCAGCCCGACAGCCTGGTGACGATCAGCAGAACTTACTGCTATGAGGATCAGAAAGCCCAGCCCGCCGTGGTAGAAGCCTTCATGGCGATGCAGCAGGAATGCAAACGACAAACCAGTGCGCAGCTCATGGTCAACTCGGCCTATCGCTCCTATCAGCAACAGATTGCGACCTACAACCGCAATGACAAGCGCTTTGCGGCCCGAGCCGGCAACAGCGAACACCAAACCGGGCTTGCCCTTGACATCACGTCGCTGCAACATCCCATGAGAGGCCCGTTTGACACATCAACCGAGGGCGTGTGGATGCGCGAACACTGCCATCGGTATGGCTTTATCCTGCGTTACCCCAAGAAGCAGTCACTCATCATGGGCTACAGCTACGAGCCGTGGCATCTGCGCTATGTGGGCGTGGAGACGGCCTGCCGCATCCATGACGAGGGAATCACCCTTGATGAATACTATGCCTATTACTTAGAAGATAAGAGATAAGAGATAAGAGATAAGAGATAAGAGATAAGAGATAAAAGATAATTAAAGCTATAAAAGGGTGGATTGATAGCCGGCGGGTGTGTTTTCTATCTTGAAGTGACCGCGCAGGTTGTGACGGCTACCCATGGCTGCGGTGACCATGCCCATGGTCATGCGCAGGTTAATTTCAACACAGGGATTCAGGGCGACACTGCCGTTCCCGTCCTTATAGAACATCATATCGATGCCCAGTGGACCATTGTAATGCGGGGCGATGATGCCGTCTAGTGCATGTAACACATTATCTATTGTCTGGTCCAATGCGGGATATTGCCGCAGCAAGAACTGATGCAGTTCCGGCATGGGGGCGACGATTCCCGTACCGAACTGACTGTGAAAGTCACTGTCAAAGACCGAATAGCCTGTCACCACGGTCTTGCCATCCAGGCACTCACACTCGACGGCAAAGTCCTGGACGCGGTCAAGGCCCACCTCGCACAACAGTGAACCCTGGCGCCGCAGGGCACCCTCGATCCACCGTGGCACATGATTGTCGCCCACGGGGTCGATGACGCGGTAAATGCCCTTGCCGCTACCCGACCAGGGCATCTTGAGATAACAACCTGGATGAGCCATGACAAATGCCTGCACATCATTGTAGCTATCCAATTCCACTGGGCAAAGTGCGGAATCGGTCCCCACAGCCCGATGCACGGCCATGGTGACACGACGGTGCGACAGGCGACGAATCCATTCCAACTGCTCGCCAGTGGGCAGATACCCGGGCAAGACACCCATGTGGAGCAGCTGGTAACGCAGGGTGGCATTCCATCCCCAGGGATGGATGCGGCATGGTCCCAGGTCAGCAATCCGGGTGAGGGCGATGGGAGTGACGTCAAGATGGTGTTCGCCTAACCAGCGACGATCCTCATCCAGCGAGACATCGTCGGGCACGGCGACCAACGATCCTGCCGGGGCCAGCCATGCCGGCAACAGCCGCAGGTCGTGCCGCAACTGGCGGGCAAACGGTGGAGCCGTGTAGTTGTGTGCCCCATGAGCCAATGCCAGGTCATGCTCGGGATTGAAAAGATAGACGTCTATCATAAATATATCAATCACACTGGGCGCAGGGTGACAACCCTGGGGTGATCATCGGGATTGATGATGCGGGCCAGGTAGTGGCTGATGCGAGCTCCATGGGTATCGGTGGCCAGCAATCTGGCAGGCATGAATACGGCTTTGCCAGAATCAGTAACCAGCCGAGCTGACATATTGCCACGCTTGTCCCTGAACTCGGTGGTGAGCGTCAACGACACCTCGGGCAATTCCCCATAGAGGAACTCGTCGAGGGCTGCCAGCGAAGCCTGATACAGGGTGCTGTTGTTGGCAAGGGGAAGTGTGTCGGCCGGGACCTGCTGACGCAGACGCTGGTAAAACTCACTCAAGTGCCAGCCATTGCGGGTGTAGATATCGCGGTATTGACGCAATTCACAGGCCGCCTCGCGGTAGCGGTTCTGCTTGATCAGCAACTGGGCAAGCCCCAAGTGCAATCGTCCCGTCTTGTTCACGTCACGTTGCAGCAGTAAGGCTTTGCATAGTGCGGCCTGGCGTTGCCCACCGTCGGTCAAGAGAGCAGCCAGGTCGCTCCAGACGTAGGATTGGCCAGAGATGAGCGCCAACTTCTTGTAAGCCTTGACGGCCCTCGCCTTGCGCCCCGTTGCAGCATACAGGCGGGCAAGGTAATACTTATAGAGGCTCTGGGTGGGATATTGCCTGATAGCCTTGATCAATATCTGCTCAAAGTCGGGATGAACGGCAGTGGCTCCTGTCTCATGCATCTCACGGGCGTACAACCGAATGGCGCGTTCGGCAACCGAGAGGAAAGATACCGCTCCTTCCTTGCCCTCCTTCTTGTCCTGCTGCCAGTCCTCATCGGTGAGATTGTTCATTCCCCACATCTCAAAGAATCTGGCAAACTTGAACTCGCTGTCACGGTCCCGCAGCCGAGTAGCCATCAACAGGATGCGCGAGTGCAAGCGCGACGGACGCTCAACGGCAAGCGACAGATAGGCAGCCAGGGCTTGACGCGCCTCGAGCGACGGGATGGTGCCCTGCTCGTGACGCACATGATAGTAGATGACCCAAGCAAACGAGTTGCTCAACCTGTCAGGCAAGAGCCCCTGTTTCCACAAGGGATAGAGGGCCTCAAAGGCCTCTCGAGCGAGACCATGGTCCTTGATGCCAGCGTCGGCAAGCGCTTTCAATCGGTTATATTCATTCTTTTCCATCAGCAAGAGAATTGATTCGACATCTGCAAATATACATCACTTTTCACAGATACCCATCAATTCAGGATGATAAAAAGTCGGCTGTTATCGACAAAAAAAGAGGATGAGTCACAAACACGTGATGGCTCACCCTCATTGCTTGAATGATTGTGCACTCGCTTAACCGTAAGTTTCAATGAGATATTTCACAAACTGAGGATCACCGAAATCCCTGTTGCCGGCATCGTTCCGGTTCATCGTGGCAATCTGAGCCATATCGTCATCACTGAGCGTGAAGTCGAAGATATCGATGTTCTGCGCCATGCGTTCCTTGTGGCTCGACTTGGGAATCGCCACGATGCCACGCTGGGTGAGCCAGCGAAGGGCCACCTGTGCGGCAGTCTTGCCATGCTTGGCACCTATAGCGGCTAACAGTTCGCTCTTCACAATGTCTTCATTGCCCTGCCCACCGAGCGGGTACCATGCCATCATCTTGGTGTCAAACTCGTTGAGTATCGGCTGGATGCCCGTCTGCTGAGTGAGTGCGTTGCACTCCAGCTGGTTTATCATCGGCTTGAGCTCCACATAGTGTGCGAAGTCAAAGAAGCGGCCAGCCTGGAAGTTGCTCACACCGATAGCGCGAACTTTTCCAGCACGATAGGCTGCCTCCATCGCCCGCCATGTGCCAAACACATCGCCGTAAGCCTGATGGATGAGCAACAAGTCAATGTAATCGGTCTGTAACTTGCGCAAGCTCTCGTCGATGCTCTTAGCTGCCTTATCTTCACCAGCATTGGAAATCCATACCTTAGTGACAAGGAACAGATCCTCGCGCTTGATGCCACTCTTGCGCCAGGCATTGCCCACGCCTTCCTCATTCTGATAGGCCTGTGCCGTGTCTATCAGTCGATAGCCCACGCTCAAGGCATCTGTCACACAACGTTCACACTCGTCGGGGCTTACCAGAAACACGCCGTAGCCCAATGTCGGCATCTTGACACCGTTTGATAATTTAATGTACTCCATATTACTTCAATCCATTAATCCATTTTTCCACTTTAGCTTTCCCAGTGCGCACCTCGTGACCGTAGATGCTGAATCCCTTAGTGACATTTGCTCCAGGGAAGGCTGCCTTCACGTCCTCCACGCAGTTGGCCAGTCCTGAGCCCTCGTGAGTGGTAAAGGGAATGACGGTCTTGCCCTTCAGGTCGCTCTCATGATTCTTGAAGAAGGTGAACATCACCTGCGGATAGGTGCCCCACCATACGGGACCGCCGATGAACACTGTGTCATACTGTGACAAGTTGATATCACCCTCATATTCTGGAAGTTCGCCATTGTTGGCTTCTTCTTGCGCCAACTTGATAAGAGGATTATAGGCCATGCCGTCGTACTTGTGGGTGACAATTTCAAACTGCTCTGCACCTGTCAGTTCAGTGATATAGTCGGCCACAACCTTGGTGTTGCCCACCTCAATGTTTCCTACCGAGTAGTTGTCTCCTGCATGCGAGAAGAACACTACCAATGCCTTTCCGTCTTTCATCATAACTGTACTGTCGTTTGTCGTCGTTTGTTGATTCGTATCAATTCCTTTCCTTGTGTTTCCACCTAATGTAGTGGAAACGAGCATACACAATGCCAATGCAAAAATAAGTTTCATGGTGCAAAGTTACAGCGATTTTTCGGCACCCTGGTTTCACAAATCACATCACAATTTTCACTTTTTGCACAAATTATTCTTTCACATATTTATAAAAGTGTAATTTTGCAGCCATGAAGGCTGATTTTCATTATTCCACCGACTTCTATGGGATGAATTCCAGTGAGTTGAGCCACACCTGCATGCATCTCCTATGCTTGGCAGGTGAGGCAAGCTTTGTATTCAACGAGCATTGCTACCACATTGTCAAAAACGACTTGGTTGTCATCCCGATGCCTCACCGAATCAGCAACCTGGCGGGACATGATGACTTGCAGGTAGAGTGGTTTGCCGCCAATTACAAGTTTCTTCAGAACTTATTACCGTCAAACAATTACAGCATCGGTGGCAGTATCTCGCTGAACCAAGACCCCGTTATCAAACTCTCAGATGAACAGGCACAGCATCTGATGGATGACTTCCATCGTCTTCAGGTCCGCATGAACGACTGTCACTTGCTGTTCCATCGAGAACTGATGGGCAGCCTGTGCCTGACGATGATGTACGACATCTTTGAGGCACATGCACAACGTGAATCCACAGCATCGCATACCGACCGTACAGCCTACATCGTGAAGCAACTGATGGCGCTGCTGGCTACCGGCATCAGCCGAACCGAGCGTGAAGTGAGCTATTATGCCGAACGGCTGAACGTGTCGCCAAAGTATCTCTCGGCTACCATCAAGCGCGTGACAGGACACAGTGTCACCTCATACATCGATCGCCATACTATTCCTATACTGAAAGACTATCTGAACGATGAACGTCTATCCCTCACTCAGATCGCCGAACTCATGAATTTTACCACTTTATCATATTTCAGCCGCTACTGCACCAAGCACCTCGGCCAGTCACCTAGCGAATACCGCCTGAGTCTTCAACCGAAATAATCCTATATCTTATTTGTTTGCTGTTTATTTAGCACATCTGTTATCGTATTATCTCTTAATACGAATCTCAAAAAAACTATTTAAAAATGATTTAGACAACAGTCTTGTAGTTTGTTTCTGCGAAGTGCTGTGCTTTGAATGTCATACCACACTGGCGAATGCCCATTATCACCAAAGATACACTTTCTCCAACGAGTAACCATCATTCTAACGCACTTTTTCCAACGAATATCATAAATTATTACGCATTTTTTCAAGCGAATGTGTCAAATTCTATCCTTATTGAACGATTTTGTCTTTTTGTGTGACCTCATTGATTCTTGACCCATTATTTCTATGATCATATACGAATTCAGTTAAATAATAGTTAATTATCATCTATTATTTATCGTTTTTCGACAAATAGAACTATCTTTGCAGCCAGAATAACAATTAAATTGATTTATGCTATGAATGAGAAATTGACTATGACGCTGAAATGGCTCAGTTATGTGGCACTGTTCTTCTGTGCCGTATGGTTTGTATTCTTGTGCTATCAGAGTTATCATCAGGTCTTTGATACTACAGGCAGCCATATCCATTGGGAAGCAAAACAAAATCAAGTCCTGTTTGTTTCCACTGTATTCCTATTATATATAGCACTGACGTTGGCTGTCATCGGTATTTGCGTGGTATTCTTTATCAATCTCATCAAAGGGATCCGACATGAAGAATTGTTCCCTAAAAAGAACATTGGGCTTATCTTTATTGCTGTTCTATTGTTATTCCTTCAAACAGTAGCATCAGATAATCTTGATCAAGCATTCATTTCTAAAGGCCCTGCAGTAATAGCACTTACTTCAAATCCATTTGTGCAGTCTCTTATTCTACTCGTTTTTGGCATATTGTACAAGATGGGCTATCAAGTTGCGGCAGAACACGACTTAACGGTATAGGGGAGGGCTGCAAATGATAGTTGTAAACTTAGACGTGATGATGGCCAAAAGGAAAATCTCGCTTAACGAATTATCTGAGCGAGTCGGCATCACTATCACAAACCTTTCGAAACTGAAAACGGGTAAGGCTAAGGCCATACGCTTTACGACACTTGATGCCATTTGCAAGGCATTGGATTGTACTCCGGCAGATATATTGGACTATAGCAGCGAAGAATAGCAGATGAAAAGACCATTATTTTTTGCGATGCTAATTGCCATCATAACAGTAGCATCGCCATTATCGGCACAAACCATTGTCAAGGGACATGTGGTTAATGAACGAGGTGAAACAGTAGAGTATGTTAGCATTGGTTTGGAGGAAGATAGCATCGGTACTATTTCGGATGCCAATGGTAACTTTACGATAGAGATACCTGCAAACCGCAAAAACGACTTGGTGTTTACCCATGTGTCATTCCAGAATGCCGTTGTTCCCTTTGGAACATATTCAAATGGGCAGCAACTGACAGTAACGATGAAGGATAAAGTGGTCGAACTGGCCGAAGTCGTTGTAGGCAAGAAAAACAAGCCACAGAAGATTGCAGGTAAAGCTATCAGTGGACCGGCGGCATCATTCCGTGGAAAGGGCAAGGTTGACGGCACTGAATGGGGACCTGTGTTCAAAAGCAAGAAGGATTATGTCATCAGCGACATTCTCCTGACCATTAAAGGCATCTCATACCAATGGTGCGTGCTTAGTTTCAATATCTATGAGATACAGGGCAACAAGTTTGTGAACATCCTCAATAAGCCCATCTACCACCGGATCGAGAAAAGCAACAGCAAGCAGCAACTCGACATCCAACCAGAGGAAACCATCGTGCTGAAAAGGAAAAAGAAATACTACATCAGCGTGATGGTAGTAGACAGCGACCGCTATGGCATTCTTAATATGCAATCACAATTCAAAACCAGTTATGCTCGCAGTATCAACAAAGGTAAGAAGCGAAAACTGCCCATCGGGCCAGCAATTCAGTTGAAAGGGTATGAAATTGAACAATAACTCGGTAAAATTGTAAAGGGACTTGCCCACTATTGAGCAAGTCCCTTACATTATATCCAGAGAGTCCATTTACTCTTCTATCGCGGCCTGTGTGGCGGCTAACAGATGTTGATCATCAACGATTTACAGAGTTTCTGTAAACTACTAGCGACTCTTTGACGACACATTCTGCACGTCCTCACGCTTTCATAACTGTTATTTATTTATACTAAATTTTGATGTATCATATGAACCTTTATAGGGTTTTGCTGTTCCTTTGCTTGTAAAAAACCTATCTTTTATGGGATTCCAATCACCAACCTTGATACTTCCATCAAAGAAACACAATCTAT
>Ga0247611_10005626_pt1 | contig 16451 bp, 15 predicted proteins | sample 177DNAGHGhighgp2_FD_192422 | JGI IMG/M metagenome (GOLD analysis project Ga0247611, IMG submission 192422) | Sheep rumen microbial communities from Palmerston North, Manawatu-Wanganui, New Zealand - 1770 DNA GHGhigh gp2 | ecosystem: Host-associated > Mammals > Digestive system > Stomach > Rumen... | reverse complement strand
TCCGGGGCTTTACCGCGCGGACAACCTGTTGAATTCCGTTATGCAAAAGACGGCGGAAGACAGTGCGAAAGACGTCGATTTGATTCTTTTCGTCATAGATTGCCACGACGGAATTTCGGAAACGGATAAAAATCTTCTCGCAAAGTATCAAAAAGGCAAGATACCCGTTATTGCAGTACTCACTAAAACGGATATAATGACCGAAAGCCTTTTGATTTCGTGCTTAAAAGAATTAGGCGAAAACTCGGAAGTCGTACCCGTTTCCGCGCGCAAGGGCAAAAATATAAGGGAACTCGTAAAAGTTATAAAATCCAAACTTGCGGACGGCGACAAACTGTTTGAAGAAGACATAATTTCCGACCGTTCGGAAAAGTTTATGATCTCGGAAATCCTGCGGGAAAAAATTCTGCTTAAAACCGACAAGGAAATCCCGCACGGCGTTGCGATAACCGTAAATAAATTCGCTCTGCGCCCTGACGGTTCGTGCTACGATATAAGTCTCGATATAATCTGCGAACGGGCAAACCATAAAGCCATACTGATAGGGAAAAGGGGTTCTAAAATAAAGGAGATTTCGTCGTTTGCGCGGCAAGATATGGAAAAGTTTTTGGGGCGCAAAGTGTTTTTAACGACTTACGTTAAAGTAAAAGAAGACTGGCGCAACAGCGCGTCGCTTATACGCGAACACGGCTACGGTGAAAACGATTAAAATTTTCGGGAATAATTTTTTTCGGATTTCTCATACTTAATTTATGAGAAAAGACGAATTCGATTTTACTAACGCCGCCGATTCCGCGTGGAAGATGTTTGAAAAGACGGGCAACGTTTCCTACTATATGCTCTATAAAAATCTGATAAAGAAATAACCGCCGCGAAAGGTTAAAAGGGCGGTAACCAAATGGAAGAAAAATTCAACGGTTTAGTTATCGCCAAAACCGATTTCGGCGAAAACGATAAGATTGTAAAAATTTTCACCCTTGAAAAAGGCACGCTGTCGGCAAGTTTAAAAGGCGTAAAAAGGGCGGGAGCGAAGTTAAAATTCGCGTCCGAGCCCTTTTGTTTTGCCGAATTTACCTTTTCGGAACGGGCTGGGCGGCGCACGGTTACGGGCGCAAGTTTAAAGGACAGTTTTTACCCCGTAAGGGAAGATATAACCAAGTTTTTCGCCGCGGGCACGGTTTTGGAGTTTATACGAAGGTTCGCAAGGGAAGAAATTACTTCCCCGCGGCTGTTTTTCGGAGCGATAGACGCTTTAAAAGAGTTGGCGTACGGGGAAAACTTGCCGCGCTATACGCTTTGTCGGTTTTTACTTACCGCCTTGGAAATTTCGGGCTACGCCATAAATACGGACGGCTGTTTTACTTGTGGAAAAGAGATAAAAGACAGGGTGTTTTTCGACGCGTTTTCGGGCGGGTTTTTGTGCGGCGACTGTTTTAACGGCGAAGGTCGTGAAATAAATTCCACTACCTATTTCGCATTAAAAAATATCGCGGCGGAAAAAGCGGTAACTGACGAAGAAGCGCTTTTCGCCCTTCGCCTTTTGGATTTTTACATAAAGAACAAGACGGAAGAAAAATTAAACTCGCTACAAGAGTTGTTGAAAATATAAGGGCAAAACGGCGCGGTAGCACAAATTTCACGGCTTTCATAAAATATAGGGTACTGTAAAGTCAAGGAGTGTTTTTATGGAAGAACAAAATATTATAAATTCGGGCGATAAACCTACTCTGCTGAATTTAAATAACGTCGCGCGGTCGAACAGATTTTACCGCAAAGAGATATGGACGGGTGAATACTTACAACTTACCGTAATGTCCATACCCGTCGGCGGCGAAGTGGGTTTGGAACTACATAACGAAAACGACCAGATGATAGGCGTGGAATACGGCGTGGCTTCGGTATATTCGGGCGCGACCAAACAGGGCGTAAAGTTTATGGGTAACGTCAATTCCGATTACGCGATATTTATCCCCGCGGGAACTTGGCACAATATAATAAACGACGGAAACGTTCCCTTAAAACTTTATTCGGTTTACGCGCCGCCGCATCACCCGAAAGGTACGGTGCATAAGACGAAATTCGATTCCGACCTTGCGGATTATTAAATAATTCGTTTGTAATTTGTAAGGAAAAATTTAAAATAAAAAAAGCAGGTTGCCGTTGTTTTGCAATCTGCTTTTTTATTTTTCGTTTTTCCGTAGCACTTCCGCAAGGGAAAGGATTGTCCGTCGGTCTTTTTCGTCTAACTCTCGGAAAACGGAAAGCAACCTTGTTTCTTCGGACACTTCTACGCCGTCGTTAAAAAATTCCGACATAGTGATGCCGAACGCTTCGCAAATCTGGCTTAAAGTATAAAGGCTCGGCAGAGTTTTACGGGCAAACATATTCGACATAGTGGATTGTGCGACCATCGCTTCTTCCGCAAGTTTATAAATCGTCCAGCCGCGTTCTTTTCTTAATTCGTTTATTCTATTTAAAACGTCAATCATAAACTTTACCCCCTTTTATAAATTATTTTACTATACATTTGTATACTATTTATGCCCCATTTGTGTTGACATGTATCCCCCAAAAATGATATAATTTTGTTGCAAATTTATAAAATGGAGCGAAAAATGGAATTAAACGAACTTGTGGATCGGGTAAAATCTCTTCGTTGTCCGCAATGTGGTTCTACCGATATAGAAATTACTTCTTTACAAGCGGGGAAGTGTAAGCATTGCGGAACTATCGTTCTTATTGAAGAACCAAAAAAAGAAATTATAAATAATATCAATATAAATGTAAAACAAACTGACGGGAACGTAATACCGTTTTATGAAATTAAAAAAGAGTTTGACATAAAAGAATTTGAAACACAAATATTCACGCGAATTACGTATGACGAAACAACGCCGACGGATATTTTAGATGCGGACTTTTCAGCGCCTTACGAACAAAATAAATTTTTTGTAAAGCACACGGGCGAAGTAACTCTTACTTATAATTGTTCGGTAGGTTATGACCGTCAAGAAGAGTATAGCGAGTGGTCTAACGCATCAAAATCTTATGTTACGCGTACAAGAAAAGTTACGGATTGGAAACCTTTAAGTGGGACTTATACGGGGAAATACGATACTATACTTCCGTTAGACAAAAATAACAATTTAAATGATAAAATTGCGGCGGCGCAAAGTTTAGCCGTACTTGATTGCATAAAAACAGCAAAAAATAGTGTTCCTGTTGACGGCGTGGATTTTGACGTTTCAGACGATAAAAAAGATGACGCAGAATATAAAATTGAACGAGATGCCGCCAGCGATTGCAAATACAGTATAAAAGCGGATCACGTAAAAGATTTTAATTATTCGGCAATAGTAAATATTACAGAAACAGAATTTTACAAAATACCACAATATACCGTTGATTATAAATATAACGACAAAAATTATAAACTTCACGCGTTTTCAGCAGGTAAATTTCACGAATACGGCGCTACCCCAAATGTTTCGAAAGATATTAACTCGGAAGCGGAAGTTAAAAACGTAAAATTTAATATACTGTCTATTATGTTTTTAATAGCGTCTATTGTTGTGTCTGTTTTGGTACAAAGTGCGCTTTATGTCTTTTTGGCTTTTGCGGCGGCTATCACCATATATATTATAACAAAACTTACATTTAAAAAAGCACAGAATTCTATTATTGAAACAAGACAAGCGGAAAAAGAGCGAAAACTTGATGCTTTTTTAAAAAGAAAAGGATTAGATAAATTAAAACTATTTTAAAGAGAAAAATTAACGGGGTGAAATATGGCAGGTTTTGCAAAAACACTAAAAGTGTTAAATAAGATATTTTTTATATTGAGTATTATTGTGTTTTTTATAGGGTTTGGGCTTTCAATATTAGAAATGAAACCCGATTTGCTTTCGACTACAAATACAAGTAATACAAAAGCAACCAACAATTATTCAAAAGACTACGGCGGGAACGGCTCTTATGTTCCGTCACATTCTCACAATTACACCGTTTCGCAAATAGTAAATCCAACTTGTACGGCGCAAGGTTATACAGTTTATAAATGCAATAAGTGCGACCATCAATACAACGGAAATTATATAAATTCACTCGGACACGAGTATGCGGAAAGCGGAGTTCCCGTCGGAAATTGCGCATTATCAATGAAGCAAGGTTACGTTTGTACGCGTTGCGATAGCGCTAAATCCGAAAGCGTAACCGCCCAAGCCCCCGACGCACATAATCACTTAAACGCAGGTGATACTTGCGAATTCTGCGGTTGGCAAGTCTATATGAAAAACGACAACAGCGTTTTAATGATAAACGACGACAGCAAATTATCCGCTGAATACTACGGGCAATCTATCTATAATTTCGGCAGTAATAAAGCACCTTATATTACAAACGTTTATTTGTACGACAGTGTTACGAGTATAGGAAATAGCGCGTTCTATAATTGTAGCAGTTTAACAAGTATAACAATACCCGACAGTGTTACGAGCATAGGAGAGAGCGCATTCCAAGGTTGTAGCAGTTTAACGAGTATAACTATCCCCGACAGCGTTACGAGTATAGGAAATCGTGCGTTCTTGTCTTGTAGCAGTTTAACAAGTATAACAATTCCCGATAGCGTTACGAGTATAGGAAATTGTGCGTTCTTGTCTTGTAGCAGTTTAACAAGTATAACGATACCCGACAGTGTTACGAGTATAGGAGATGGTGCGTTCGAGTATTGTAGCAGTTTAACAAGTATAACAATTCCCGATAGCGTTACGAGTATAGACAGTAGTGCGTTCTATTGTTGTAGCGGTTTAACGAGTATAACTATCGGTAACAGCGTTACGAGTATAAAATGTAGTAGTAGTGGTGCGTCGTTCTCTAGTTGTAGCGGTTTAACGAGTGTATATTATACGGGAACGGCAAGCGAGTGGGCACGTATAGAAGGGCTAGGATATATAATGGATTTAAGTAGAACATTATATATCAATAACGAACCTGTAACTGACGTAGTGTTAGAAAATATAACCGTGATTAAACCCTATGCGTTCTCTAGTTGTAGCGGTTTAACGAGTATAACGATACCCAACAGCGTTACAAGTATAGGAAGAGGTGCATTCGCTTATTGCTCATCTTTAACAAGTATAACCTTTAATGGTACAAAGGCAAAGTGGAACGCTATAAATAAAGAGAATAATTGGGACTCCGGCGTTTCGCTTACTTGCAAAATAAACTGCACCGACGGTACATTAAATATTTAATATGGTCTGATACGGCGGATATGCCTTTAAACGGCACTGCTTATATCTGGTGTTAGAAATAAAAAACAAATAAGGGAGATTAAAAACACAAATGAAAGAATTTTTTATACAACCTAATAAAGATTTTGAGAAAAAATATAATGAAATTATAGCAAACATTGAAATATCAAATTTTAATGACAAAATTAGAATAAATAACGAATTGAACAGTTTATTTACTGAAATTTTATCATATAGAGAGAAAACTTTTAACGAAGCATTAGAATATTTAAAAAAATATCCTTATGATGAAGCTAAAATAATTCTTAATATTGATTTGGAAAATTTGATTGATAAAATATTTAAAAAACAGCGTGAAATTTTTCATTCTTAATCATTTAATTACGGACTCGGCAATTTTGTAGAGTCCGTTCACTTTTTATTTCTCTTTTAGCATAGGATATAATAGCGTAGAAATACGCTAAATTTAACCAAGGAGAAATAAATGGCAAATTATAACGTACAAATCACTAACGGCAGCGGCTCACAAATTATGCAAAGTGGGAATTATTCCGTAGGGGTTGTGGCTAGCGGCTATGAAGCGAATACTTTATCGCCCACTTCCTACACGGTAACGGGTTGTGCGGGTACGGGCAATTTTACGGTATCTGCGTGCGGCGTTTTAACCATCGTTTTTAACGAAACGGGGGCGGAAGGCGGCGCGCCTATAACTTCGGGTTCGGTCGTGATGACCGATAGCACGGGGCAAATAGAGTACGGCTCGCCCGTATCTGTTAACGCAAACGGCGAAGCGGTATTCGACAAAGTACCGTTCGATGCGGAAAATCCGTATCACTTATACTTTAAGCAACTTGCGTCCGACGGAAATCACGCGTCCTATCCCGAAGTATTCGACGTGGGTATGGGGCTTGAAAACCAGACCGAATACGTCTTAAACGAACCCATCTGCGAACAGAATTTCACGCTTACCGACGAAAATTACGGTTTTCCCGTGGCAGACGCGATTTTGAGTTTTGTGGGTGAGTAATGAAAGTACGGCTTGACTTTTCGGTATCCGAAAACGCTTTGCCCGCCCTTCTCATAATCAGGAGTTTTGACGGTAGGCTGATTTTGTACAAAAGAGTTTACGAAAGGCGGAATTTTTTGTGTTTCTGTACAAAAAGCAGAAATCTTATAATCACCGTGCGCCCGATGAGTGCCGATTTTTACGAGAAGTCGTATTTTCTGAAATTCGGGTGTTGTCCGTGCTATAATATTCGGCTGGACTTTAATTTTACGGTGTGCAATCCGGTATCGCCGCAGATTTTTTATCTTGTTGACGAAAACTATTTGTTTCCGATAGAAAGGGCAAAACTCTTCTTTTCGGGCGGCGATTAACGCCTTAAATCCTTGCGGTTGCTTTTTGCAGTCGGTTAAGTGTCCGCGCGGGGCAAATTTGCCCCGCGCGGTAATTTTAAATTTATGAAAAAGTTTTGACAAAAAATACCCGTATTAAGTTGAAAAATTTTCCTAGATAGTGTACAATATGTAAGGTTGTTTACGCGACTTAAAACAAGAAAAAAATTTATATTGTATAGGAGAATACTAAATGAAGTACGTTTACCTGTTCAGCGAAGGCAATGCGAAAATGCGTGAAATTCTCGGCGGTAAAGGCGCAAACCTTGCCGAAATGACGAATATCGGGCTTCCCGTGCCGCAAGGTTTTACCATTTCCACCGAAGCCTGCACCAAGTATTACGACGACGGCAGACAAATCAACGATTCCATACGCGCGGAAATTATGGAATACGTTGCGAAATTAGAAGAGATCACCGGCAAAAAGTTCGGCGATAAGGAAAACCCCCTTCTCGTTTCCGTCCGTTCCGGCGCGCGCGCGTCTATGCCCGGTATGATGGACACGATATTAAATCTCGGCTTAAACGAAGAAGTCGTCGAAGTCCTTTCCGCTAAATCCGGCAACCCCAGATGGGCTTGGGACTGCTACCGCAGATTTATTCAGATGTATTCCGACGTCGTTATGGAAGTCGGTAAAAAATATTTCGAAAAACTTATCGACGAAATGAAGGAAAGAAAGGGCGTCGTTTACGACGTCGACTTAACCGCCGACGACCTTAAAGAACTCGCTAACCAGTTCAAGGCGGAATATAAAAAGCAGATAGGCACGGATTTCCCGAAAGACCCCAAAGAACAGTTGTTCGGCGCTATAAAGGCGGTTTTCCGTTCGTGGGATAACCCCAGAGCCAACGTTTACAGAATGGATCACGATATCCCGTACAGTTGGGGAACGGCTGTCAACGTTCAGATGATGGCGTTCGGCAATATGGGCGACGATTGCGGCACGGGCGTTGCGTTCACGCGTAACCCCGCTACCGGAGAAAAGGGACTTATGGGCGAATTCCTTATGAACGCGCAGGGCGAAGACGTTGTTGCGGGCGTTCGCACCCCGATGCCTATTTCCCAAATGAAGGAAGTTTTGCCCGACGTTTACGACCAGTTCCTTAAAGTATGCGAAACTCTCGAAAACCATTACAGAGATATGCAAGATATGGAATTCACCATCGAAAAGGGCAAACTCTTTATGTTGCAGACCAGAAACGGCAAGCGTACCGCGGCGGCGGCTATCCGTATCGCCTGCGACCTTATGGACGAAGGTATGATTTCGGAAGAAGAAGCGCTTTTGCAGATCGACGCTAAAACGCTCGATATGTTGTTGCACCCCACCTTCGACGCGGCGGACTTAAAGAAAGCGGATAAAGAAAACGTCGTCGGCAAGGGTATCGCGGCTTCCCCCGGGGCGGCCGCGGGCACTATCGTATTCACCAGCGAAGACGCGGTCAACGAAGGCAAGAAAGGTAAGAAAGTTATTCTCGTCCGTTTAGAAACTTCGCCCGAAGATATCGAAGGTATGAAATACTCGCAGGGCATTTTGACCGTGCGTGGCGGACAGACTTCGCACGCGGCGGTCGTTGCGCGCGGTATGGGAACTTGTTGCGTTTCCGGTTGCGGCGACATCAAGATGCACGAAGAAGAAAAATATTTCGAACTCGCCGGCAAAACCTTCCGTGAAGGCGACGAACTTTCCTTGGACGGTTCTACCGGTAAGATCTACGACAAGGCGATTAAGACCGTTCCCGTCGATCCCAACAGCGGTTATTTCGGCAGAATTATGAAACTTGCCGACAAATATAAAGCGATGGGCGTAAGAACCAACGCCGACACGCCCGAAGACGCGCAACGCGCCGCAGATCTTGGTGCGCAGGGTATCGGGCTTTGCCGTACCGAACACATGTTCTTCGGCCCGGGCAGAATCGATAAGTTCCGCGAAATGATTTGTTCCGAAACCGTCGAAGAGAGAAAGGCTGCTCTCGACAAGATAGAACCGATGCAACAAGCGGACTTTGAAGGGCTTATGGAAGCGTTACAAGGTCAACCCGTTACGATAAGATTTTTAGACCCGCCGCTCCACGAATTCGTTCCGACCGCGGAAGCAGATTTGAAAGCACTTGCCAAGGCGAAAGGCAAATCCGTATCTGAAATCAAGATACTCTGCGACTCTTTGCACGAATTCAACCCGATGATGGGACACCGCGGCTGCCGTTTGGCGGTTACCTATCCCGAAATCGCCGAAATGCAGACCAAGGCGATAATCAAGGCGGCTATAAACGTTCAGAAACGTCATCCCGCTTGGAACGTCGTTCCGGAAATAATGATACCGCTCGTCGGGGAAATCAAAGAACTTGCGTTCTGCAAAAAGACGGTCGTCGAAACTGCGGACAAACTCATTAAGGAAGCGGGCGTAGATATCAAGTACGAAGTTGGTACGATGATTGAAATTCCGCGTGCGGCTTTGACTGCCGACGAGATCGCGAAAGAAGCGGAATTCTTCTGCTTCGGTACTAACGACTTGACGCAGATGACCTTCGGGTTCTCGCGCGACGACGCAGGGAAATTCTTACCTTCTTATTACGAAGCGAAGATTTACGAATTCGATCCGTTTGCAAGGCTCGACACGAAAGGCGTCGGCAAACTTATGGAAATGGCGGTCAAGATGGGTAAGTCGGAAAGAAGCGATCTTCATTGCGGCATCTGCGGCGAACACGGCGGCGATCCTTCGTCCATCGAATTCTGCCACGCGATAGGACTTGACTACGTTTCCTGCTCGCCCTTCCGCGTTCCGATAGCACGTCTCGCGGCGGCGCAGGCTAACATCAAAAATCCGAGAAAGTTCGGTGATAAAGTTACGAAAGCCGTAAACGATACCGTAAATAAAATCAAGGGAATATTCAAAAAGAAATAATCGCGTTTGATTAAAACGCCTTTCGCCCCGCCGAAAAATCGGCGGGGCAATTCCTTTTTACGAACAAAATTATTATTTAAATTGACATAAGGTAGCGTTTAATGATATAATTTTTTCAGTATTCAGGAAATAAAGAGAATAAACGAATGCTTAATTTTACAGTCGGTCCGGTACAATCCGATGAAACGATAAGAAGTATAGGCGCAGAACAGGTGCCCTATTTCAGAACGCCCGAATTTTCGGAAATTATTCTTGAAAACGAACGGCTTACGCTTAAATTTTCAAAAGCGCCGAAGGGTTCGCGAGCGGTGTTTATAACGGGTTCCGGTACGGCTTCTATGGAAGCGTCCGTTATCAACGTTTTAACTCCCGAAGATAAAGCGATAGTGATAAACGGCGGAACTTTCGGTCAGCGTTTCGTCGATTTGCTTAACATTCATAAAATTCCTTTTTCCGAAATAAAGTTGCGGCACGGGCAGGCGCTGACAAACGAAATGCTTGCACCGTACGAAAACAAGGGATATACCGCGTTCGTGGTTCAGGGGCATGAAACTTCTACGGGCGTGAAATACGACCTTGATATGATAAGCGGGTTCTGTAAAAGAAACAATCTTTTGTTTCTCGTCGACGCGATAAGTCTGTTTTTGGCGGACCGTTTCGATATGGAAGCGCTCGGCGCGGACGTGATGATAACGGGTTCGCAGAAAGCGCTGGCTTGCCCGCCGGGGGTATCGGTGATAGTCTTATCGCCGAAAGCGCTCGATAGGGTAAATGCCAACGACCCCAAGTGTATGTACCTTGATTTAAGATCCGCGCTTACTAACGGCGAACGCGGTCAGACGCCGTTCACTCCCGCGGTAGGGGTTTTAAGACAGATAAACAAAAGATTGAAAGAAATCGACGCAAAGGGCGGAGTGGAAACGGAAATTGCAAGAATACGGGGGCTTGCCGAGTATTTTAGGGAACAAATAAAAGACTTGCCCTTTGAAATAGTGTCCGAGAGTATGTCGAACGCCGTTACGCCCCTTCATCCTACGACCGCTTCGGCGTACGATATTTTTACCGTACTGAAAGACGAATACGGTATTTGGGTGTGTCCGAACGGCGGAGATATGAAAGAAACGGTATTCAGGGTCGGACATATAGGCGCTTTAACAAAGGCTGATTACGATACGCTGCTTAAAGCGTTAAAAGATTTACAGAAAAGAAAAATAATATAACTTCGGTATTTTTATGATAAAGGTTATAACTTACGGCACGTACGACTGTTTACATTACGGGCATATTAGACTACTCGAACGCGCGAAAGCGCTCGGCGACTATTTAATCGTCGGCGTTACCAGCGACGATTACGATAAAACGCGCGGGAAAATCAACAATAAGCAGTCCTTGATGGAACGGATCTCCGCGATAGAAGCGACGGGGCTTGCCGACGAGATTATCGTAGAAGAGTACGAAGGACAGAAGATAGACGACATAAAAAGGCTCGGCGTAGATATATTCACGGTAGGTTCGGACTGGGTAGGAAAATTCGATTATCTGAACGAATACTGCAAGGTCGTGTATCTCGACAGAACGCAAGGCGTTTCGAGTACGGACATTCGCGCAAAATCGAGAAAATGTAAAATAGGCGTTTTCGGAACGGGCAACGTCGTTACTAAATTCGTAAACGAATGCGGCTTTGTCAACGGTGTTGAAATAGTCGAAGACGATTTCGACGCCGTGTACGTTGCGACTACACCCGACACGCATTATTCGCTCGTTAAACAGTATTTAAATGCCGGGAAACACGTGTTATGCGAATCGCCCATCGCGGAGTCGGTAGAAGAATACGAAGAATTATTAAAACTTGCGCAGGATAAGAAACTTATTCTTATGGACGGGATAAAGACCGCGTACGCAACGGCGTATCAAAGGCTTTTATTGCTCGTGCAAAGCGGTAAGATAGGCGAAGTGGTGTCCGTCGATTCGGTCTGTACGAGTATGAGCGATTTTCAAGACGGTTCGTCTTTCGCGGGCAAGTGGAACAGTTGTTGCGCATGGGGACCTACGGCGATGCTGCCGATTTTCCAGATACTCGGTACGAATTATAAGAGCAAACAGATAGTTTCGTCGTTTATCGACGGAGAAAAGAAATTCGACGGGTTCACTAAGATAGATTTTGTTTACGATAAAGCGGTGGCGTCTATAAAAGTCGCAAAAACGGCGAAGTCGGAAGGCGAACTTATCATTACCGGTACGAAAGGGTACATCTACGTTCCCGCGCCGTGGTGGAAGACCGATTATTTTGAAGTGAGATACGAAAACGTTTCGGAAAACAAGAGATATTTTTACCAGTTGGACGGCGAAGGCATACGGTACGAAATCGTCGCCTTTTCAAAATCGATCGAAACGGGCAAAAATATCGGGAATATAAACAGCGAAGTTTCGGATGCGATCGTTCGGGTAATAGAAGATATAACGCGGCATAAAGTCATAGAAATTTAGCAAATATTATTGATAATAAATAAAAAACCCGCCCCGCCGAAAAACGGCGGGGCGGGTTTTTTATTCGTAAGTTTCGGGCAAAAATTTGCGGTAGCGGACGGGCATAAGGTTGTCTTGCTGTTTTTTGTTCTTTCGTTCTTTGATATTCACCGCCCTGTAATAATTTTTCCAAAGCGTTTCCCACTTTTTTTCGTCGCCAGAAAGATTAAGTATCGCGTCCGTTTCCGTCGTCATTATCTTAAAGCGTTTCCCGTCCGACACGCCCGCTTTGTTCCGTTTAACGTCGTGAATTATAAACGGCACGTTAGACAGTCTTTGTACGAAATGCGGACATAAAAGTTCGGTTATATCGTTGTCGGGCGAACAGGGCGCGTATAAAATCCCGTTCGCCGTTTCCTTAAAGCGGATAAATCCCTTTAACCTATGATTTTCACTCATAACTTTCTTTACCGTAAAGTCGAAATCCGACACGCGTTTGTCCGCTAAAAAGTTAGAAACGTCCCGTCGCTGCGACAATGTTAGATACGCGTAGTCGAAGGCGATTTTTGCGGCGTTATCTTCGCACGATAAAAGGCATATCTTTATACGTTCCGAGACGTGTTCTTCGCCGTATTTTGTAAGCGCGCGCAAAACTCTTCGCGCCTTTTCGCCGTCGTTTTTTATTTTGATATAACGGTCGGTAAAATTTTGCGTAAAATTATCGCGCGATAAAACGCTGTCGGGCGTAACGCGTTCGGTAAACGCGTAAAACAAGGCGGAGCATATCCCCGTTAAAGATTTTTCTATCAGAAAGACGGTCATAATTCACCGTTAAGGGCGGAAACCGCCGCGTCGGAATTATCGAACATCGAGAGTTGTTCTGTTAAACCCGTTTCGCCCGAGGCAAGCAGTCTCGGAATATCGTATTCGTTTTTGCTGCCGATAAATTTGCCGCCGCAGGTAATAAAATGTATCGCTCTTTTCAGTACGACACGCAATCTTTTAAGCGCGTCGAAATCAAGTTTTGCGTGTTTTCTCGCGATAAGTATGCGCGAAGCGGTCTTAACGCCTATCCCCGGCACGCGCAAAAGCATATCGAGCGGCGCGGAATTTATTTCGACGGGGAACATATCGAGATGCTTTACCGCCCAAGCGCATTTGGGGTCGTATTCCAAGGGAAGGTTGCCGTCTTCGCCCGTAATTTCGCCTGCGGTAAAGCCGTAAAAGCGCAACAGCCAGTCCGCTTGATAAAGCCTGTGTTCGCGTATCTTCGGCGCGGGTGTGTAGGGCAAAAGCGGCGTGTCGAAATTCGTCGGCATATAGGACGAGTAATACACCCGCTTTAATTTGTACGACGAATAAAGGTATTCGGTAAGTTTAAGTATGTGCGCGTCGCTTTCGGGCGAAGCACCTATTATCATCTGCGTGGTCTGTCCCGCGGGCAGAAAATCCCGCCGCCTTTTAAAAGGACTTTCGTAGTATTTATCGAGCGCGAGCGTTTTCATCGGCGCGATAATGGCGGGCTTGCTCTTTTGCGGCGCTAAAAGTTTAAGACTCGTTTCAGACGGCAGTTCGATATTGAAACTCATACGGTCGGCGACGAGCCCCGCCGCTTCGATAAGCGCCCTGTCGGCGTTAGGTATGCCTTTTAAGTGGATATAGCCGTTAAAATGATAGTCCTTGCGCAGTTTAAGCGCGGTAAGATACAGCATTTCCATCGTATAGTCGGGGTTTTTGATTATCGCGGAAGATAAAAACAGCCCTTCGATATAATTCCGCTTGTAAAACGCCATAACGAGTTCGCATATCTCGTCGGGCGTCGCGGTCGCTCTTGCCACGTTGTTGGTGGCGCGGTTCACACAGTACTTGCAATCGTACACGCAGTCGTTCGACATAAGCATTTTAAGTAGCGAAATGCACCGCCCGTCCTGCGTGTAGGAGTGGCAGATCCCCGTAAAACTCGCGTTGCCTATCTCGCCGAATTTGTTTTTTCTCTTCGAGCCCGAAGAAGAACACGACACGTCGTATTTTGCGCCTTCGGTCAGTATTATAAGTTTCTTTTCGTCTATCATTTTATCACCGCTTTGAATACATTATAATACTTTCGTGCGGCAAAAGTCAAACAAATGTTCGGATTTTTATAAAATAAAAACGGTGAAAAAGTTTTAATAAAAGTTGACATAAAAACAATGAGTATTGTAAAATTAAAAAAACGGAAAAGGACGGACGCAAAATTATGGAATATAAAAGATACGGTGGCGTTATCGCGCTACGGCTGGATAAGGGCGACGATATAACGGAAAGCGTTTATACAGTAGCGGAAAAAGAAGGCGTAAAGGCTGCAAAGGTGTCGGGGATAGGCGCGACGGACGATTTTACCGTCGGCGTGTTCGATATAGCGAAAAAGGAATACGAAAAATTTGTATTTAGCGGTAATCACGAAATAAACGCGCTTGACGGCAATATAACCGAAAAGGACGGAAAGCCTTATATACACTTACATATCACCGCCACGGGTAAGGGCGGCAAGGTAGTAGGCGGGCATTTAATAAAGGGCGTTATTTCCTTAACGGGCGAAATAATCATTACGGTAACGGACGGCAAAATTACGAGAGAGTATGACGAAACTCTCGGCATCAACCGCTGGAAGTTTTAATATTGATTATACTATTCTTTCGGTATAAAGTTTTCAAAAATTATGTTTTTAACGAAGGGCGGCAAACTCTGCCGCTCTTTTTCGTTCGTTACAGTCCACGCGATAACGGGCGTTTTTTTCGCTTTTCTTTTTACGAATTTTAAACCTTCTTTATTGTAACTTATAAAATCGGGCTTTATCATAAAGTTAAACGAAAGGTGTTTTAACACGAAATTCGTTATTCTTCCGCGTTCTTTTTCGTGCGTGCCGAGTATCCCGCAGATAATATTTGGCGCAAGTTTTCTCACCCTTTTGATATAGAACGGGTTAAAGGACTGTACCGCAAATTCGCCGTCGTAAGTCTTTAAAATTTTGACCGCCGCGTCCACGATAAAATCGTTAGGCTGGTCTTTTATTTCGATTAAAAGGGGGCTTTTGCCGCGGCAAATATCCAAAACTTCTTTTAAGGTCGGTATTTTTTCCGTCGTGCCTTTTAAATTAAGCGCTTTAAGTTCCGCAAGGCTTTTATCGGTTATTTTACCTTTTTCGCCCGTCATACGGGAAAGGGTTTCGTCGTGAAAGCACACTATTTCCCCGTCGGTCGTTAAAAACAAATCGATTTCGATAGGATAGCCCTTTTCCGCCGCCAACTTATAGGCGGTCAGGGAATTTTCCGCTATTTCGCCGCCCCAAAGTCCGCGGTGGGCGATAGGACGGGTAAAAAGCCAAAAGTCGTTCGGGATTGCCATATAATTTCTCCTGTAAATCAAATCGCTTGCAAAAATCCGATAAATAATATATACTTGTTTTATATTTAAAATTATAAAGTAATCGGGGATACAATGTCAACGACGGAACAGAAAAATATTCGCAATTTTTGTATAGTGGCGCATATCGACCACGGCAAAAGCACCCTTGCCGACCGCTTAATGGAAATGACGGGGCAGGTGTCCGAGCGCGAAAGCAAAGAACAGTTACTTGATTCTATGGATTTAGAGCGGGAGCGCGGGATAACCATTAAACTCACGCCCGTCCGTATGTTCTACAAGGCGAAAGACGGCATAGAGTACGTTTTTAACCTGATAGACACCCCCGGGCACGTGGACTTTTCCTACGAAGTTTCCCGTTCCTTAAAAGCGTGCGAAGGTGCGATTTTAATCGTTGACGCAACGCAGGGCGTTCAGGCGCAGACTTTGGCGAACGCCTATCTTGCGATAGACAACGACCTTGAAATAATGCCCGTTATAAACAAAATGGATTTAGCGTCCGCCCGCCCCGACGAGGCGGCTGCGGAGATAGAAAACATTTTGGGCGTGGACGCGTCGGACGCGCCGCGAATTTCGGCTAAAAGCGGGCTTAACGTAGGGGAAGTGTTAGAACAGATTGTAACTAAAATCCCCGCGCCGAAAGGCGACCGCGGCGCACCGTTAAAAGCGCTTATTTTCGACAGTTTTTACGATAACTTTAAGGGCGTCATTTGTTTCGTAAGAATAGTTGACGGTACGGTCAAAGTCGGTACGGAAATAAAGACCTTTATGTCGGACAAGCAGTTTACCGTAACCGAAGTGGGCGTATTTGCGCCGAAAATGCTCCCGCAGGATAGCCTTTCGGCGGGCGAAGTCGGCTATATCGCGGCGAGCGTTAAGAGTATAGAAGACACGCAGGTCGGCGACACGATAACGGAAGTTGCGCGCCCCGCGGATAAGCCGCTTGCGGGCTATAAAAAGGCGCTTCCGATGGTCTTTTCTGGCGTGTTCCCACTTGACGGCAGCAAGTATAACGACCTTAAAGACGCACTCTT
>Ga0247611_10005625_pt1 | contig 16451 bp, 16 predicted proteins | sample 177DNAGHGhighgp2_FD_192422 | JGI IMG/M metagenome (GOLD analysis project Ga0247611, IMG submission 192422) | Sheep rumen microbial communities from Palmerston North, Manawatu-Wanganui, New Zealand - 1770 DNA GHGhigh gp2 | ecosystem: Host-associated > Mammals > Digestive system > Stomach > Rumen... | reverse complement strand
ATCAAGATAAAAGCAGCCTGAATTATATCAGGTAGAGGCATAAGGCTAGTGCCCTTAAAGAGCCGATATGATTCTATTCATTTCGGAGATTTATAAATATCAGTCACAAGCTGGTAAATAGCCATGATTTATAATTCCTTGACAGATAAGGTTTCTTACAGCAAGGCGTTCAGCCTGTTTATTAAGTTCCCGCAATAAGCTCTTGTATAAACACCGAGCCTGTCCTTTTTCTCCTCGTAGCCGTCCATTGTCTTTATCAGGTTGAAGAAATACCCGTTGTTGTACATCTGAATATGCTGATAGAAGTAGAATGCGACATTGGCATCAGGTTTTTCCGCCTTTAAATGATCCGGATAATGTATCTGGTTTTGAATATGAGTTAAGTCGTTTGGGGTAAAGCCTTCCGTATACTGCTTAAGATCGATGATAACGTAGTTTTCGTTCCCTTTGTTGTCTCTGCGGTGAAGTATCACGTCGCATCTGAAAGGCTGTCCGTTTTTGCCGGTCGATAACGGATATTCCAGGAATATGTCCACTCCGGAATCAAGCTTAAGTTTTTGGGTGACATCATCTGTCTGGATTATCTCTTTAAGTCCGGGGACAGAGCCGTCGATCTTACTGTTAAAATCCGATTTTATCAGAGGCACGGTAGGTTCGCCCATGAAGCCGACAGCATTAAAGCGCTCATCCGCAAGGTCTTTAATGCTGCTGACCAGATCATCGATAACCGCATCAAATCTCTTTTTGTCTTCTTCGACTGCCTTGTGATATTCGTTCGGACTGAACAGGAGAAATGCGAAGTCGGGAAGAGATTTCATCCAGGATAAGTATTCGCTGCTGTTTTTGGCGGTTTCGGTTATTTCCTTTTTGGAAGGATGGACGCATCTGTATATGGCATCTGCGAGCTGTTCCATGTTATCTTCTCTTGTTGCTTCGTAGAATTCCTTTACTGAGCCAAAGTGAATACAGTAATGAGAGTTTGCCTTTATCTTTTCCATTTATGTTGATCCTTTCGAAAATTATTCTGTAATGATTTAAGCCCAACATAACGGCTTTTGCAATCTCTTCAGCTGTAAAGTATCCTGTTTGGATAAAGATCCATATGATGAGAGCAACAGCAAGTTGCTTGTTTTCGTTCCGGTTAAGTAACATACTTAAGTCATGAAACGGAAAGGAGATAGTTTTATGGAAACGAAAGACATACTTAAGAAACTTCGTGAAGACAACAACATGACACAGGATCAGATGGCCGAAAAGCTCATGGTCACTAGACAGGCGGTCAGCCGTTGGGAATTGGGCGAGACACAGCCTAATACTGAGACTCTCAAGATCTTATCCAGGGAGTTCGACATCTCGATCAACACTCTTTTGGGAAGTCCCAGAAAGCTCATCTGCCAGTGCTGCGGAATGCCCCTTTCGGAAGATTCAATGATCAGCAGAGAGCCTGACAGGAGCTTTAACGAGGATTACTGCACATGGTGCTACACAGACGGCGACTTCGTATATAAGTCAAAGGATATGCTCATCGAATTCCTGATCGGCCACATGCCGAATCCTGAGAATCTTCCTGATGACGAGCGTCGCGTTCAGTATGACGGGTTTCTTTCAGAGCTCGATCACTGGAAGTGAGATTACAGAATATTAATCTGCTTGAAAGAGAAAGGGTTGCTCAAAATGAGATAGCCATTCATTATTCATAATAGTGGCAGTTGCTTTAGATTGCAGAGTTTCGTAGCTGTATTTATTCGGCAAAGTTTCGGCTATGCCACATTTTTGCAAGTTTTTTCCTTCACAATGCACTGAAAATACGGCAAACTATTCGGCACTGCCTGATAATTGCCGTTTTTTTATATCTCTTTTCACATGCTTATTTTGCATTTCACCTTCGAAATTTTGCCACTTACCTCATTCAGCAACACGGGTCTCTAAACCTTTGCTACTATGTGGCCACAAGCAAAAAAGGAGGTGATCAGGATGATCAGGAGATTCATGAAGAGCAAATGGTGGCACCTGACGGCGGCAGTAACAGCACTTGCGACTGTTGGTTATGTCGCATATATGGCCTATACCTTCCACGTGCTCATGGTGTGGTTCCTGCTGGCTTCCGCTTTCATGACCGTCTATGAGTTTTGGAAGTTTGCATCGTTCAAAAAGAACGTTTGATGTAACATAGAGGCATATTTAACGGGAGGCTTTCAGCAGATGAAAGTGAACATAGACATTTCGGCGGAATACAGGGAACCGTTTGCTGTCATACACACGGATAAGGTGACGGATGAGATCCAGCGCATGATCGACGTGTTCAGCAACAGCGAGACTCCGGTTACGGCACTGCAGAACGAGGAGGATATCGTTGTTTTGCAGCCGAAGGATATCTACATGGTAAGGGTAGAGGACGGGGATACGGCCATATACGGTGCAAAGCAGAGATACCGCTCGCGCAAAAGACTCTATGAACTTGCTGACCAGCTTGGAAAGCAGTTCATGCAGATCTCGAAGACGACACTTATCAACCTGTCGTATATGGACAGTATAGAACCCGGTTTCAGCGGTACGCTGCTGCTGAAACTCAAGAACGGCAGCAAGGATTACGTGTCGAGAAAGTATCTGCCGGAATTCAAGAAATATCTGGGATTATAAGGAGATGAATAAGATGAATAAGATAATCAAAGATCTGGTCAAGAGTACAGTGATCAGCATAGGTATGGCTCTGACGATATTCTGTCTGGCGGGAATCGTATTTGACATAATTTACGGCGGGAACTTCAGTCTTGAAGGATACAGTTTTACAAAGATGGTGGCAGGCAGCGCAATAGTAGGACTCGGGTTCGGTGTGCCGACAGTGGTTTATAACAGTGATAAGCTCCCGCAGCCGATAAAAGTGGTCATCCACATGGGGATAGGATGCGTGATCTATACGGTAGTGGCTTATGCCGTAGGCTGGTTCGGAGGTTCGGTCACAATTGCCCAGGGGCTCATAGTCGCAGCAATACAGCTGGTAGTGGCATTCGTTATCTGGTTCTGCTTTATGCGCTATTACAAAAAAGAAGCGGAAAAGATGAATGAGAAGATTCAGGCAATGAAGCGGTAAATGTTATAAAGACACCTGAGTGTAACAGAAAGAATGTATAATCTCATCAGAGTTGCCCGGCAATCAAGTCGGGCAATATTATGTCCATATTATCGGGGGATAATGGAAATGCATAAAAAAAAGAATAATGAGTCTGTTCCTTGCGGGAGCGGTGGTTCTTTCAGCGTGCGGTTGCAGTCAGGATAAGGCTGCCGTGACTTCTCAGGAAATTAATTCCGAAATTTCGACGGTTACGGAACAGGAAGTGTCAGTGATAACTCTGCCGGAGACAACTCAAGTTGAATGGTATGAGTTTGAACCTCATGTTTACATATCCAAACTGCTGCCTGATGTTCCGCAGGACTACTGGGATTCATTCCACAACCTGTGTGATGCGCTCAGAAAGGGCGAAGACACGGGAGTGGGCTATCACTGCGATCCCACATGGTCATTGAAGACAGACGCAGCAGAATTACAATTTCTCGTACTCATCCATATACAGTTATCTTGATGAGGACGGAAAGATGCTCTACTACTATGACACAGAGGGACTGTACTGCGTAAGCTACGGGTGAATGCCTGGATTCAGAACTCAGGTGTAGTCGCTGAACGAATTCTTGTAGATAACGCTCTTTCCGTCGCCTGCGATGCCGAAGATCGGATCGCTTGATGATCCGGGCATCATGCTTCCGAAAGCATCTTCGTACATGTACATGCGCGAATCGATCATGTCTAACTCGTGGAGCATCATGGCTTCGGGTGTCGAAGGGACCCTGATGGCGCCCCATTCCTGCTGTCCGTGATGTGAAGCGATCATGTGCTTGACCATGGCGACCTGTTCTCTGTTATAGGACTTGCCGCCGATGGCCTGGTCCTGTCTCCAGACTTCATGGTCGATCATCTCGATGCCGAGCAGGGGATGGCCGAAGAGATTGCCCATGTCGGTATATGTGGCGATGCCCGTATCGGATGTCTTCATCTCGACGAGCTTTCCGATGTCGTGAAGAGCCGTGCCGCATACAAGGAGTTCGCGGTTGAGGAGCGTATATATGTCACAGACCGCGAAAGCTGTCTTTACCATCCTGTATGTGTGATAAGCGAGTCCGCCGTATAAGTCATGGTGCATGGATTTGGCGGCAGAAGACTTTGTGAAAGCCTTGATGTTTCCGAGGATCAACCTTACGGCGAGAGCCGTGAGCGAGAAATCATCTGCAGGGACCTCTAAAACAGTCATGTCGTATTCTCTTCCCGATGACTTCTTGATGAGCATTATGGTGTCGTTAACGAGCTTAGCGGGCTCGATCGGAGGAAGCTTGATGAGTTCTCTCAGTTCATCCTCTGAAAGCTTTACGGGAGTGATGTTTGTTATCTTATAACTCTTGTTGCCCTTGTATTCAGTCACTTCGAGCGTGGCTGCCACGGTAGTGCCTTCGGTGATGCCGCCTGCTGCCAGGTCTTTCTTGGTCGTATCGAAGATCAGGGCGGTAACGTTATCCGTGCCGTCGTTTAATGTGACCTTCATCATGGGCTTGTTATTGGCGGTGGCTGCCTGTGTGACTCCCGCTACTACGGCAACGGTCTCGTGTGTGCCGAATGTCATTGTATTAAACTTGATGATAGCCATGTTTTACTCCTTAAGATAAGAATTCTTTTCGACACAATGTTAGCATTAGATGCCGTGCATTTCTATAATCGTGTGCTTGAATGAAAGCATATTCGTGCTAAAATGGGCGCGAGTTGTCCGGGAAGGGCAACCTTAGAAAGCGGAACACTATGAGATACAGGCTGGCTTGTTTTGATCTTGACGGAACCCTCCTTAACACATTGGGAGGGCTTGCTCAGAGTCTCAATGCCGCGCGCCGTATGAACGGACTTGCACCGCAGACAGAAGACCAGGTCAGTTCGTTCATCAACAACGGTGTCGTAAAACTCATAGAAAGGAGCCTTGCGGCAGACCCCGGTGAATATACGGAAGAACTCAAGCAAAAACTGCTCAAGGATTACATCGCTTACTATAATTCGCACTATCTGGAAAAGACTTTCCCTTATAACGGGATTACGGAAGAACTTATCCGTCTTAAGTCTGACGGCATGATGCTTGCATGTGTCACCAATAAGGACGACGAACCTTCACAAAAGCTCATAGAGCATTTCTTCCCCGGTCTTTTCGATTATGTGAGGGGATCAGTCGAGGGTGTGGAACGCAAACCCTCTTATGAGCCTGTTGAAAAGTGCCTGATTGCTTTAGGTGTCGAAAACGGCGACACTGTCTATATCGGAGATTCTGATATAGATATCAGGACCGCCGAAAACAGCGGTATGGACATCATCAGCTGCACCTGGGGATACAGGACGCGTGATTTCCTTATGAAAAACGGTGCGTCGAAGATATGCACGGCTCCCGTTGATATCCGAAGTTTCATGAGATAAACGTTATGGCTGATAATACGAGGAAGAACAGATCAGGATCAAATCTCCGCATCATTGCAGAATGCGGTATCCTTGCCGCGCTCGTGTTTATCGGTACGGAGCTGCGCATCCCGACTGCACTCGGATTTATCAACCTGGGTGACGGCGTGATCCTCATAGCATCTTATTTCATCGGTCCTGCCGCGTTTTTCCCCGCTGCGATCGGTTCCGCGCTGGGTGACCTCATAGCAGGGTATCCCGTGTATATCGCGCCGACATTCATCATCAAGGGCCTCATGGGGCTCACGGCGGCACTGTTAATGAAGCATGCAAAAGGGAAGAACATAAAAGATATCCTCCTGAGGATCCTGGCGGGTATCGCTGCAGAACTCATCATGGCCGGCGGTTACTTTGCATTTGAGACCATGATGTACGGAATGCAAGCAGCTTTGGGTTCAGTGGTGTTTAATCTTATCCAGGGAGGTGTTGCGATCCTGCTGGCCATCCCTCTGACATGCATGATAAGGCTTAAGAAGAACAGATAAGTTTTGTTTTCGTGCGGTCATATAATATAATCTGATTGAATTCCTTTGAATGAAGGAGATTTTTTATGAGTAATTATGATGTAATCATTATTGGTGCGGGCCCGGGCGGAATATTCTCGGCATACGAACTTGTTAACTTAAGACCTGATCTGAAGGTCGCCGTTTTCGAGGCGGGAAAGCCTCTTGAGGAACGCAAATGTCCCATAGACGGAGATAAGATTAAGAGCTGCATCAACTGCAAGTCATGCGCCATCATGCGCGGTTTCGGCGGAGCAGGCGCATTCTCTGACGGCAAATACAACATCACAAATGATTTCGGCGGAACCTTGTATGAGCATATAGGCAAGGAAAAAGCACTTGAGCTCATGAAGTATGTCGACGGCATTAATCTTGCAAACGGCGGTGAAGGCACAAAACTCTATTCCACGGCAGGGTCTTCTTTCAAGAAGATATGTCTCGAGAATAAGCTTCATCTGCTCGATGCTTCGGTAAGACATCTCGGAACTGACAAGAACTATCAGGTCTTAGGTAATATCTTCAACATGCTCAAGGACAAGGTGGATTTCTTCTTTAATTCTCCCGTGGGCGATCTCATGGTGCTGGAAGACGGAACGTATGAGGTGGAATGTCTCGGAAAGACATACACATGCAATAAGTGCATCGTATCTGTCGGCCGTTCGGGCAGTAAGTGGATAGAGAAGATATGCAGTGAACTTAATATCGAGACATATTCGAACAGAGTCGATATCGGCGTAAGAGTCGAGCTCCCTGCAGTAGTGTTCTCCGATCTGACGTCAGAGCTTTATGAGAGCAAGATCGTTTACCGTACCGAGAAGTTCGAGGACAAGGTCAGGACGTTCTGCATGAACCCGAACGGTTACGTTGTTAATGAAAACACGAACGGGATCGTAACGGTAAACGGACACAGCTTCGATAATCCCGAGCTCCAGTCCGAGAATACGAATTTCGCGCTTCTCGTATCGAAACATTTCTCAGAGCCGTTCAAGGATTCGAACGGTTACGGTGAATCAATAGCAAGGCTTTCGAACATGCTCGGTGGCGGTGTCATCGTCCAGCGTTTCGGCGACCTTACGAGAGGCAGAAGATCAAACGCTTCAAGGATCGAGGAATCTACCGTAAGACCTACTCTCAAGGCGACGCCAGGCGATCTCTCACTCGTCCTTCCCAAAAGGATACTGGACGGCATAATAGAGATGATCTATGCGTTGGATAAGATCGCTCCCGGTACTGCAAATGACGATACGCTCCTCTATGGTGTTGAAGTAAAGTTCTACAACATGGAAGTCGCGATCGATGACAGACTCGAGACGCGTTATCCCGGATTGTTTGTTATCGGAGACGGAAGCGGTGTTACGCATTCTTTGTCGCATGCTTCAGCTTCGGGCGTATTTGTCGCCAGGGAGATAGCAGAAGAGTAAGACTGTCAGGCAGCCTGTTTCTTAGATTTTTTGGCTTTTACTATAAGCAGTACTGTAACTATTATCAGACACAGCACTGTGACGGCTGTCGTCGCAAGACCGCCCTCAGGTCCGAAGTTTCCGCCCGTGATAAGTGCGGTCGCATTCCTGTCGTAGAGTGCGGTAACGACTGAATTGGATGATTCGTTGCCCGATACCTGAAGTCCGTATATGTTGCCCTGTGACAGGTTCCATGCCGTGTGCATCGCAGAGGTCATCCAGATGTCGCCCGTGAGGAGATATATCAGTGCGAAAAGGACGGCAATGAGCACGAGGTTGACCGAAGCAAGCGGAGTGAATCCTGCATTGAGGGAGTGGAAAGCAGAGAACAGGAGAGATGATACGATGATGCCGAATGCTGTCTTGTATCTCTTTGAGAATGCGGTGATCATGAAACCTCTGAACATCACTTCCTCAGATGCGCCCTGCGGGAACCACATCAGAAGATTGAAGATGAATACGCCGATGCCTGACATGTTCAGGTTAAATCCCGAGAATGTCAGCTGACCGGTAAAGTACATGATGCCGACTGTTGCTGTCATCATTAGGAATCCGAAAAGGAATCCGAGTCCGTAATGCGTTGCTATGTGTTTTCCGCTCTTTAACGGATATCCGCAGGAGCCTGCCATGCTCTTGAAGTTCTTTAACTTCCATACTCTTCCCGCATGCAGGAAGTATGTGATGATGATAGCGGCATAACCCAATGTCATCATGCCGAGGAAGAGCGGATCTTTGAAGAATATGCCGAAGATCTCGAATGTCTTGCTGATGATGTCAGATACCGAGCCGACGTTTGCCAGATCCTGGATGTAAGAAGAATACTCAGGTTTTCTCATGTATGATACGACGACGGGTATCATGGCAAGGAACTGGAAGAACGACAGAACGAGTAACGGGTAAAAGATCTGTGTAACGATATAACTGAAATTGTCGGTGATCTTGTTGAATACATCGAGTATGGAAGAGCTGCCGCCTTCTTTGTGACGTCTGACTTCCTTTGCATCAACAGTATCAATGGATACAGTGTAACGTTCGATGTAAAGAAGTCTTACCGTGATAAGAACGATTATCGCCGACAGTATAAGTGTTGCTATAGAACTTACGATGAATCCCGGTACGTCGATCGTTCCCGTAAGGACATCGCCCATGCCATAGAACTGGCCGTATACCGGAAGATACATGTAGAAGTCTGCTCTCTCGGCGACGGACTGTATGCATGTGACACAGACTGCGACGAGTATGAGGAAGATAGGGAGGAATGCCGTTTGTGCTGAAACAACGGTGTCGTTGATGACTGATATGAGTATGGTGATGGAGGCAATGAATATCTCGAGCACAAGGATGAATGCTATCAGCGCGAAATAGTGTCCCGCGTTGTAATTCGCGGTAATAAACGCGATCGAGGCTATCGAACCCATCACGAAGGCGGGGATCATCGCTTTTATAACGACGCCTGCAAGATATCCCAGTACGATCGCATATCTCGGCTGCGGAGTGAGCAGGATGCCTGTAAATGTTCCGCGCTCTTTCTGTCCCGCGATAACGTTTGTTCCTATGCTCATGGAAGCATAGAGGAGAGTAACGAATAAGAGGATAGGCACGAATGTGCGTCCTAATGTGTTGGTAAACGCACTTACGCCGTAAAGAGCCTTTTGCGTCTCGACGGGCTGGTCAACTATCTGTGAGTCCGCTACGGATGTGACCTTAAGGCCGTAGTCGGCTCTGATCATGCTCATGTATCCTTCAAGATATTCGTCGATGAAATCATTTTTCATGTCTGAATATTCCATCGAGTTGGTGCGGTAGTAGGTGAGGAGTTCGGGCTTTGCATCAGTAAGGCCGTTCTGGCGGTCTGATACCATCTGATCGAAGCCTTTGGGGAAGACAACTGTAAGATATGCGTCGCCTTCTCTCATCCATTCACCGAACGTTACGAAATCATAAAGGGCATCAGTCTCTTTATATACGAACTGCGTCCAGCCATATCCGTCGTAATTGTATTGGAATCTCGACATGTGTTCCCAGTTGGCAAAATAGTTGTATCGGTTACCGTATTCCCTTGATTTCTTATCACGGTCAGCCTGTGTCATTTCGTTATATCTGATGAATGACTCCGGAGCGTTTACCACGACAACGTTGTAGACTTCATCGCTGAACAGGTGATAAGGGAACCACCACATTATCCATGAAACCGCAACGCAGGAGAGTGCGACGATGAACATGACGGTTACGAGGAAGGTGGCAGGCGCCGCCTGGGCCCCCATCTGTCCTCTCTTGCGGAAGAAACTTCCGATTATCGTCTTTATTCCACGTTTCGCACTCATAATATTTATTTCATTTCTTATTCAACATGATTCTCGACATATATCTTGAAGAATGCCTTCTCGAAAGTGTCGACCTCAGCCTGTTCTTTCAACTGTTCAACATTTCCCTGTGCGACGATCTTTCCGTCAACCAGTATCGCAATCTCATCGCAGAGTTCCTCTGCAACCGAAAAGATGTGCGTTGACAGTATGATCGCGTGTCCCTTTTCCTTCAGTTCCAGAAGATAATCCGTGACCTGTTTTGAAGTCAGGATATCGAGTCCGTTCGTAGGCTCGTCGAATATGATCACCGGCGGATTATGGATGAGGCTTATCGCGATCGATATCTTCTGTTTCATACCGGTCGAAAGCTCGGTTATCCTCTTTTCCGCAAAAGGCGATATGCCGAATCTCGCAAAGCTCTCATCGCGTCTGTCCCTCATCTCGTTTGCGGGAATGTCATACAGTTCTGCAAAGAAATTGAACAGGTTGTTCGGAGTGGACATCGGATCGAGCTTGATCTCATTGGTAAGGAACCCGATCTTTCTGTGGATCTCGAGAAGATCCTTGTCTGATGACAGACCGTCTATCTCGATCTTGCCTGATGTTGGTCTCATGAGCGTGGAGATCATCTGCATCAAAGTGGTCTTGCCGGCTCCGTTAGGACCCAACAGACCGAATATCTGTCCTTCGCGGACTTCGAAGCTGACGCCCTTTATAGTCTCGCTGTCTTTTGTATAACTCTTGTGGACATCGGTTAACTTGATCATTTGAGTTCCTCTTTCCTGAATGTGTGTCTAAGGATCAGAAGTGCCAGGCCGAGATTTAACAGCGTGACGACTATAACGTGCCATGCTTTGTTCTGGGCCAGATAAGTCTCTGCTATCAGTTCCATCGTATTGTGAAGCGGAACGAAATATTCCATGGTGATGGGCCTCGTGCCCCTGACCATTCTTACGAAGAAATCACCGAGAAAATATATGAGGGGCAGCTGAAGGTTTACGGTTATATCCTGAAGGCGTTCCAATGAAAAAACAATGCTGATGCATATTGCAGTCATGAGGAAGACTGCTACGGGAATGGAGACGAGAACGATCGAAAGCTCTGCCGGAGTGAGCATCATTCCGAACGGCAGGAGAGACATCGCATCATTGCTTCTGTTGATCCATGATGAGAAGAACATCAGGAGCATGGTTATGTAAGTCGCAATCGTGACGATGATGTTTATCGCGATTATCTTTCCTGCATAAATGTGTTTTCTTGATACGGGCGTCATGAGAAGTTTTGCCATGAAACCTCTGTCACGCTCCGATGCGAACATGTCGCTTACAAGAGAATAAACACAGTAATACATCATTATCATAAGAACACCGGGAACAACTCTTGCAGCGGCAGTGTTAGCGACTGTCCTGTAATCTTCAAAATCTGTTATCGGATTGAATGTGTCGGTCTCGAAAACGGAACTTCCGGCAACTGAATAATCACCGCCCAAAGTATCGATGAGACTGTCCTGATAATCTTTGAGGACTCCTTCTTTGAACTGCTCGGCTCTCGCTTCGGACGTAATGGAATTGCCGTCAAATCCGACGTATATTACCGCGCTGCTTTCTGCATCGGTATTGTCATTTGACAAGTCATTATAGTATGCGCGGACTTCATCATCGAAATCCCTTGAAGGATTTCCTGTGGTGAAGTAGCAGATGAGCATTCCCTGTCGCAGATGTTTATGAAAAAGTGTTTTGTCTTCCGTCTCTTTTTTGAATTCCGTCAACGTCTTGTAATCGTATTCGAATACTCTCGCGTTGACTGTCTCTTCGACATATTTTTTGAATGATTCGGGTGCATCTATAACCGTTACCGGTTTTTTCGTGAGAGTGCCTGTGGACATGTAGTTTACGAGGAGAGGGAAGACATTTAATGCAGCCATTAAGAGTATCGCAGGCAACAGGAACAGTGTGACTGTTCTCTGCCAGCTGGAGAAGAGTTTGCCAATCTCCCATTTAAAAACTGTAATGACTTTTCTCATAACGATATTTTAGTTTAATATGCTTTTTAATGCTATGCGGTAAATACAAATTTTGTGAAAACAAAAACAGTTTTTGCGGCTGCAAACGTAGTGAATCATTGTGTGTAATTTGAACAAATAGAAACGCGCAAAGATAATAATCTCTGCAAATATTATAAAAAATGTTTGTTGACACAAATAGTAAAGAAATGTAGATTTATTATATCCAAACAAGGAAAAATACGGAGGTTCTTTTAGTATGGATACAGAAAAGAAAGAAATCAAAAGCGTAGCTGCACCTGTTGCTGCTGAGCCTGCAAAGGCTGCTCCTAAGGCTGAGGCTAAGAAGCCTGCTGCTAAGAAGCCCGCTGCAAAGAAGGCTGCACCTGCAAAGAAGGCTGAGGCTAAGAAGCCCGCTGCAAAGAAAGCTGCACCTGCAAAGAAGGCTGCTGCTAAGAAGCCCGCTGCAAAGAAGGCTGCTCCTGCAAAGAAGGCTGCTGCTAAGAAGCCCGCTGCAAAGAAGGCTGCTAAGAAGGCTGCTCCTGCAAAGGCTGCTGAGATCATCTTCCAGATCGACGGTCAGGAAATCTCTGCTACAGCTATCGCAAAGAAGCTTCCCAAGGCTGGCAAGATCTACGTTGTTGCTGCTGAGAAGAAAGCTTACGACGTTGATGGTAACGGTGTAGACCTCTTCTGATTTTCGAAACAGTCAGAAACTGATTAGGGACTGTCGCAAAACAAAATGCGACGGTCCTTTTTTTATTTGCAAAGAGTGGATTTTTCGATACACGTCAGCAGCATTATTGCTGCTGTTTTTCCCTTTGTGAGACAACTCCTTTATGGTTTTGCCCATTTAGACACTTTGCTTTGTATTTGCCTAAAAATCTGTAGAAAGTCCTTGAAAGTTCAAGTATAATTAAAAAATCAAATTTTTTTAGGAGGTGCTCCATGAAGATGATCAATACCAAGCATTTGATCTGTACGGCAGTCGCTGTCGCTACTGTGGTATCGTTCGGAAGTATTGCAATGGCCGACAATATCCAGACTGACGGCGATGACATCGATACACCTGTTGTTGAAGATGTTGGGGAAGAGGATATCGAAGATGTTATCGAGATAGCCGAAGTAGAGGAGACTGTAACTGATGAAGTCTCTGACGCAGTTCCCGATAACGGCTGGTATGAGGATAGTAGAGGTGATATCTATTACTACAAAAACGGAGAACGTCTTACTTTCTGGCAGCAGATCGGTGGTGAATATTACTGGTTTGATGAAGCAGGAAGAATGTTTATAGGCGTATTATTTGATGATGATTACGGCTCCGCATTTGTATTTGACTATCAGGGTAAGATGGTCCACGATGCATGGCAAGAGGTCAATGGATCCTGGTATTATCTTAAGAGCAACGGAAAAGCGGTAACAGGCTGGCAGCAGATTGAAGGAAAATGGTATTACTTTGATCTGGAAGACCATTATATGTACAGCGATGATTTATATCTTATTGATGGTGCATTTTACTATTTTGGCTCTAACGGAGCAATGGTGACAGGCTGGCAAAAATCCGGAGAGGATTGGTACTATTTTGATAAGAAGACCGGCAAAGCTTATACAGACTGGCATCAGATAGACGGCGTTTGGTATTATTTCTCAGTTGATCCCGTAAACCCTTATGCATACACAAACGGAATTTTCACTATTAATGGCGCAAACTACGGATTTGATAAGAAGGGTGCCATGATCACAGGCCTTTATTGTTCGATGACCATGGAATATCAGGGAGTTACGGTTTATGCAGGTGACTGGTTCTATTTCAATCCTAAGAACGGTAAAGCAGCAAGAGGCTGGACAAAGGTTGACGGAAACTGGTATTACTTTGATCCTGAAACAGGCCATAAGCCTTCTGCAATAAGAGGACTTCAGCGTATTGATGGCTTGTATTATTATTTTGATGAAGTAACCGCGGTAATGTTCAAAGACGGTTGGAAAAATATTCAACCTCCGTACTACTACTATTATTACGGTGAAATACCTGCAAGATGGTGCTATTTCGGAAAAGACGGAGCAGCTTACACTGATTGGCAGGAGATAAACGGCAAGACATATTATTTCGGTAACGGAAATTCCGATCCATATATGTATACCGGTTATCAGAGGATCAATGGCAGTTATTACTATCTCGGCGATGATGGTGTAAAGCGCACCGGCTGGTTCAATGTTGACGGCAAGTATTGGTATGCTGACAGTCTCGGAGTTGTTTTCCAGGGCGGCTGGAAAAACATCGGCGGCAAATGGTATTATTTCAGCAACCGTACGATGGTGACCGGAATGCGCAAGATCAATGACCATTGGTTTGATTTCGGAACAAACGGTATCTGCAGGAATTATGATGCTAAATATGCGGTTTCATATAATTAAGCATTTCTTTTAGCGTTTGATCCTGTATACAAAAAACAACAGAGGTTGTCTCAACAATGAGGCAGCCTCTTATGTTTTACTGTTCTTCAATTAGTAAATGACTTTTTTTTGCCGAAGTTATACAATGAGTGCCGTGAATTTATTTGAAAGGGTGAAGACATGCCGCTTTTGACACTTAACAACATCACGATGAATTTCGGACCCCGCCGTATACTCGACGGTGTTTCTTTCCGTGTGAACAAAGGCGACAGGATTGCTTTCATCGGAGACAACGGAGCAGGCAAGTCGACGCTGTTCAAGATAATCAAAGGTGCCATTACACCTGATGACGGTGAGGTCATACTGCACGGAAATACCATCGCTGGTTATCTGTCTCAGAATATGGATGAACAGGACCTTTCAGGTGCTTCACTGAAACCTTCGAATATGCTCGAACTAGAGCTTAAGATCGAGACTGTATCTTCAAAGATCTCACATTCATCCGCCAATAATGAAGATGCATCTTCACTTGTGGAGGAACTGTCAAAACTGCAGGCGCAGTATGAGGCTTGCGGCGGTTACGATTATGAATACAGATTGAAGGATGCGCTTGCAGGATTAGGTCTTGCGGACATTCACGGCAGAGATGATTTTTCGGGGCTCTCCGGAGGAGAGAAGATGAGGGTGTGCCTTGCAAGACTTATAGTCGACAGGCCTGACATCCTGCTCCTCGACGAGCCTACCAACCATCTCGACATGGAAGCAGTAGAATGGCTCGAGAAGTTTCTTTCCTCTTATGGCGGCGCTGTTTTCGTTATCACGCACGACAGACATTTCATCGATCAGGTCGCTACAAGAGTAATAGAACTTGACGGCGGGCACATCACCGAATACAAAGGCGGTTACACCGATTATAAGGAGCAGAAGGAACACTTCATAAAGTCGCAGTCACTGGTCACAAAAGCACTTGAAGAAGAGCTTGCGCACCAGCTCGACGTTAAGCAGACGATGCTTTCTCACCGCAACATCAGCGGTTATCACCAGAGAGAAAAGATGGTCGCGAAGCTCGAAGACAAACTCGAAGAGGCGAGAGCAAAACTTCCTTCGGGTTACGCGAAAATGAGTTTTACCGCGCAGCCTCTTGAGCGTACGGGAAGATCTGACAGGATAATACTTCAGGCAAAAGAACTGTCGATGAAATTCGAAGACAGCGATGATGCGCTGTTCAGTAATCTGTCATTTGAGGTAACGGCCGACGAGAAATTGTTCCTTGCGGGTCCGAACGGCTGCGGAAAGACGACACTTTTAAAACTCTTATCCGGTCATGCTGGCGAGAAACTCAGCGGATCTTCAGGCACTGTCCTGATCGGATCGGCGCAGTCAATGGGATATATGGAGCAGTTTGTTCCTTTCGATGATGAAGAACTCTCATGCTTTGATGAACTTGTATCGAGAAGTGATATAGGAACGACTGAAGCTAGAACGCTTCTTGCAAGATTCGGCTTTAAGGGCGACGACGCGTTCAAGAAGATATCGATGCTGTCGGGCGGCGAAAGATCAAGGCTTTATCTGTGCTGCCTGTTGAGAGAGAATCCTGATATCCTGTTTTTGGACGAGCCGACGAATCACCTGGATATCAACTCGAGAGAGATACTCGAGGATGCGATAAAAGAGTACAGCGGCGCCGTTATCTGCGTCAGTCATGACAGATTCTTCATCGATAAATGTGCGGATAAGATACTCGGATTTAAAGACCGCAATGCATCTTTGTACGATTCATATTATTTCTACAGGAAAGCCGTTCTTGCAGGTGATATTTCACCTGCTGTCCCTGAGGCAGAAACGAAGATTGAAAATGAAAATACGGTAAGAAATGCCAACCGCGCCCAGGAACGCAAAGAGTCGGCGAAACGCCGTCAGAGGATTGCCGAGATAGAGAAAGAGACATCCAGGCTCGAAGCCGAGCAGAAAGAACTGGAAGCGAAGTTCGGCGGTTCGTGCAGCAGCGAGGACCTTAAGAGATACGAGGATAATGCCAACAAACTTGCGGCTTTATACGACGAATATTTCGAACTGAACGAAGACTGACAGGGCTGTCTCAAAACATAATGAGACAGCTTCTTATTGTTTCAGCAAGTGTGGCAGTTGCAGTTGATTGCAGAATTCTGACCTGTCTTTTCGACAGGTATCGAAATCGAAGTGATTATCTGCGTTTCGATACCTCGACTTTTGAAAGGTGAGATCGAA
>Ga0247611_10005624_pt1 | contig 16456 bp, 14 predicted proteins | sample 177DNAGHGhighgp2_FD_192422 | JGI IMG/M metagenome (GOLD analysis project Ga0247611, IMG submission 192422) | Sheep rumen microbial communities from Palmerston North, Manawatu-Wanganui, New Zealand - 1770 DNA GHGhigh gp2 | ecosystem: Host-associated > Mammals > Digestive system > Stomach > Rumen... | reverse complement strand
TGCAGACGGCGCACAGCGAGGACACGAGCATCCTGACGTACAACGACGAAAACTCGCTGGCCTGTGTCATCAGCCTGGCCTACTACTATGCCCGCAACGACTACCATATACACCGGGAGTACCCCACTGGCAGCGGCTATGCCGACCTGGTGCTCATCCCCCGGAAGGACGTGGACCAGCCCGCCATCATCGTGGAGCTGAAGAAAGACCGCACGGTGCGTGCCGCCATTGCGCAGATCAAGGAGCGCAACTATCCCGAGAAGGTGCGCGAGTACACGGGCGACATACTCCTGGTGGGCATCAACTACGACGAGAAGACCAAGGAGCACGAGTGCTCCATAGAACGGTGGAGCAAGTAAATAATGGCTTTATGCCGGAAAAACCGTATTTTTGCAGCACAAGAGATAAAACGATTATGAAAAGGACTTTATTGACATTAGTCTATGTGGCTACTATGGCTGCATCAGCCACGGCCAACGTAAAAATGCCAGCCCTCTTTACCGACGGTATGGTATTGCAGCAAAACACATCCGCACCAGTCTGGGGATTTGCCGACCCGGGCGAAAAAATCACCGTGTCAACTACTTGGGATCATCAAACCGCCACCACCGAAACTGCCACCGACGGGACTTGGATGGTGAAGGTGGCAACGCCCTCGTTCGGTGGTCCGTACGCCCTGATTATTAATGGCAAGAACACTGTATATATTAATAATGTGATGATTGGCGAAGTATGGCTTGCCTCGGGGCAGAGCAATATGGAGATGCCTATGGGCGGATGGGACGATGCGCCCGTTATGAACGGTCCCGCCGACATTGCTGCAAGTCTCAACAACAACATCCGTGTGTTTATGGTGCAACGCGCCACAAGTTTTAAGGAAGAGAGCGACCTCGAAGGTGCCTGGAAACACGCGTCGCCCGAAAACACCCCTCTTTTCGGCGCCACCTGCTATTATTTCGCCAGAAAGCTTCAGGCAGAACTCGGTATCCCTGTGGGCATTATCAATACTTCGTGGGGCGGTACGCCTGTTGAAAGCTGGATACCTATGGACTATATCAAAAACGTTCCGGAGTATACATCGTTGGCCAAGGATATTGCCACAAGCATACCCACCATGGAACAGCGCACCAAATGGCTGTTGGCTAAACCTGTCGTTGAGTACAAACCGTCAGACACCCCCGACCTTGGCGACAGCGAATGCCAGGAAGCCGGATTTGACGACGGCAAGTGGCCCACAATGAGAATACCCTGCCTGTGGGAGTCCACACCCGTGCGCGCATTCGACGGCGTGGTTTGGTTTCGCAAGACCATCAAGATAACCCCGGCAATGGCAGGAAAAGACCTCGTGATTTCGCTCGGCCCTATCGACGATATTGACCAGACATATTTTAACGGCGAGCTTATCGGAAGCGTCAATTATTACAACACCGACCGTGTCTATACTGTTCCTGCAGCCAAAGTAAAGGCCGGCAAGGCTGTCATTGCCATCCGCGTTTACGACAACGGTGGAGGCGGCGGTATTTACGGCAACGCGAAGAAACTGAAATATTACTCCGTCGGAAATGAAAGGGCAGCCGGTTCGCTTGCCGGTCAATGGAAGTATCTGCCCATTGCAGAGTACACGAAAAACCGTCTTTACAAATTTGACATCGCTTCTCAGGAATTTTTCAAACGTCCTAACACTGCTGCCAACCAGAGTGAAATGACCGCCACCTGTCTTTACAATGCCATGGTCGCTCCTATTGCCAAGTACGCCATCGCCGGTGCTATCTGGTATCAGGGCGAGGCTAATGTGGAGCGTGCCGAGGAATACTCGCGCACATTCCCCCTTATGATCAAGGCCTGGCGCGAAAAATGGGGCCAGGGCGATTTCCCGTTCTACTATGTCCAGATTGCCCCGTGGAATTATGGCAATGGCAAATCTGAGGAAATCCGTGAGGCGCAGCGGCTTTCGTTGTCGGTTAAGAACTCGGGTATGGCCTCTACTATGGACATCGGCGACAACAGCAACATTCACCCTGCCAACAAGGAAGAGGTAGGCAATCGCTTGGCTCTGTGGGCGTTTAAAAACATATATGGCAAGGATGTGGTTTGCAGCGGCCCGCTGTTTAAAAGCCAGGAAATCAAGGGCAATGCCATCTGCCTGAGTTTTGATTACGCCGACGGACTTAACGCCAAGGGCGGTACGCTCAAGGATTTTGAGATTGCAGGCAAAGACGGTAAATACTATCCTGCTACGGCTGTTATCGAAGGCGACAAGGTGAGAGTTTCCTCCGACAAAGTTGCCGCACCCGTCTCGGTTCGCTATCTTTGGAAGAACTGCGTAGACCAAGTGACACTCTACAACGGCGCGGGACTTCCTGCATCTTCGTTCCAATCCACAAGATGCTGGTAATGGTATATCCCACCATTTTGCAGTGTTTGCTATGAAAGGAATTTGCTATCACATGTTGCTCGTAAAGCAGGAAAAATGGAATAAAGTGTAAAAACAACAAGAAAAAGCATCGAAAACTTGCACACTTACCCCCTGTGTGTGCACACAGGCAGCAGTTTTTTCAAAAAAAACTTGTGTAACTCAAAGAAAATGTGTTACTTTGCAGCCGATTTCGAGAAGAAAACATTTAATATTAACATTTTAAAAAGAAAAAAACATGTCAGAAATTGAAAGCAAAGTAAAGGCAATTATCGTTGATAAGCTCGGTGTTGATGAGGCAGAGGTAAAGCCCGAAGCAAGTTTCACTAACGATCTGGGCGCAGATTCGCTGGACACCGTTGAGCTCATCATGGAGTTCGAGAAGGAATTCGGAATCTCTATTCCTGATGACAAGGCCGAGAAGATTGGCACCGTTGCCGATGCTATTGCCTATATCGAGGAGAACGCAAAATAAAGTAGAATTGAAGATTGAGAATTGAAAATTGAAGTTGATTATTGCTTCAATAACAATTTTCAATCTTCAATTTTCAATTTTTATTTTATTGTAATGGAATTAAAACGTGTTGTTGTAACAGGTCTGGGAGCCGTGACGCCTTTGGGCAATAATCCTGAGGACACTTGGAAGAACCTTGTGGCCGGCGTGAGCGGAGCAGCACCTATTACAAGTTTCGATACAACCCTGTTCAAGACCAAGTTTGCCTGCGAGGTGAAAGACCTCAACGTGAACGACTATCTGGACCGCAAGGAGGCCCGCAAGATGGATCGCTACACGCAGTTGGCCATGATTGCTGCCATACAGGCAGTGAAGGATTCGGCCATGGATCTTGAGAAGGTAGACAAGGATCGCATCGGTGTGGTCTATGGCGTGGGTATCGGTGGTATTAAGACCTTCGAGGACGAGGTGAAGTACTACGGCCTGCATGAGGCCGACGGCCCGAAGTTCAATCCGTTCTTCATCCCGAAGATGATTGCCGACATCGCAGCCGGACAGATTTCGATCATGTATGGCTTCCACGGCCCCAACTATATCACGTCGAGTGCCTGCGCTTCTTCGAGCAATGCACTGGCCGACGCCTTCAACCTGATTCGTCTGGGTAAGGCCAACGCCATTCTTGCCGGTGGTGCCGAGGCTGCCATCTGTGCCTGCGGCGTGGGCGGCTTCAACGCCATGCACGCCCTGTCGACCCGCAACGACGAGCCTGAGAAGGCCAGCCGTCCGTTCAGCGCCTCGCGCGACGGATTCATCATGGCCGAAGGTGCCGGCTGTCTCGTTCTGGAGGAACTGGAGCATGCCAAGGCACGTGGCGCCAAGATTTACGCCGAGATGGTGGGTGCCGGTATGAGTGCCGACGCACACCACATCACCGCCTCGCATCCCGAAGGATTGGGCGCCAAGCTCGTCATGAAGAATGCGCTGGAGGATGCCGAACTGAAGCCCGAGGACATTGACTACATCAATGTGCACGGCACGTCGACCCATGTGGGCGACATCTCTGAGGCCAAGGCCATCAAGGAGGTGTTCGGCGATGCAGCCTTCAAGTTGAACATCTCGTCGACCAAGTCGATGACGGGCCACCTGCTCGGTGCCGCCGGTGCCGTAGAGGCCATGGCCACCGTGCTGGCCGTGAAGAACGACATCGTGCCTCCCACCATCAACCATGAGGAGGGCGACGAGGATCCTGAGATTGACTACAATCTGAACTTCACCTTCAACAAGGCGCAGCAGCGCACCGTGCGCGCAGCCCTGTCGAACACTTTCGGCTTCGGCGGTCACAACGCCTGCGTGGTGTTCAAGAAGTATATTTAGAAGTGCTTAGCGTAGAGTGAAGATGGTAGGGTTTGCTACCGCTGTCCGATGTAACGGAATGCGGTAACAAGCCCTACATGCTTAATTCTGCATACATAACGAAAAAACCTATGACATTTCTCGACATCATAGAACGCCTGCGCCTGCCTTTCCGTGACGACAAGGAGCTGCGCATGTCCCTGAAACGGATTGTTGGATTCTATCCCCACAGCATTAAGCACTACAAGATTGCACTGACCCACAAGAGCAGTGGGCAGCGCAACGACAAGGGACGGCCGCTGAACAACGAGCGGCTGGAGTTCCTGGGCGATGCCATGCTCGATGCCGTGGTAGGACACATTGTCTTCGATCATTTCTCGGGCAAGCGCGAAGGCTTCCTAACCAATACCCGCTCTAAGCTCGTCAGCCGGGAGACGCTGGGCAAGCTCGCCGTGGAAATGGGGCTTACCGACCTTATCCAGAGCAGCGGACAACAGCGCTCGCATAACAGTTACATGGCTGGCAATGCCTTTGAAGCGCTCGTAGGTGCCATCTACCTGGACCAGGGCTACAATGCCGTGATGCGTTTTGTGAAGAAACGCATACTGGCACAGATGGTCAATATAGACAAGGTGGCCTACAAGGAGGTCAACTTCAAGTCGAAACTCTTGGAGTGGACCCAGAAGAACCGCGTGCGTATGGACTACAAGATGCTCAAGCAGACGAAGGACGACAAGGGGTCGCCTGTCTTTGGCTACCAGGTCGTCATCGAAGGCGTGGAGGGTGGCAAGGGACAGGGCTACTCCAAGAAGGAGGCCCAGCAACTGGCTTCGAAGGAAACGCTGCAGCGGCTGCGCCGCGAACCGCAGTTCATCGATGCCATCTTCCAGGCCAAGAGCGAGCGTACGAAGATGGAGGAGGAACCCACCATGGCTGCTCCTCAGTTAGACGACGGAAAGAATTTCTTCGTCGGTGACACCGCTGCACAGCCTGATATGCAGCTCAAGGCAGATCGTCAGGAAGGAGCAGGGAAGACACGTAAGCCAGAGCAAGCGCAGCGTGCTCCGCAGAATAGGCAGGACACTGATACCGGCACCGACGAGTTTGACCTGAGCGACATTACCGCCAATCCGGCAGAGCCGTCGCGTGAGGATATCATCGCCGCCGCCGAGGAGGCCGCGTTTGCCGAAGCGTAGAAAACAATCAAAAAAACAAATAAAACGAATGAAGAAGACAACACTATTCTTGATTATGGCCATCATGGCTCTTGTCGGCTATGCACAGACCACGCCACCGCAGACGGCCACCATAGAGACGTGGCAGTGCAGCTATGCGATGCACTCCAACTCGCAGTCGGGTGAAAACGTCGAGACCGGTACAGAGGCCATGGACGTGGCCTTCGACGGCAACGACATCTATTTCAACCTGCCCAACCCCATAGCAGGCAGCACCTGGATCAAGGGCACACGTAACGGAGGCAAAGTGACTTTCACCAGCGGGCAGAAGCTGGGCAAGTATGCTTCCAATACCATCTATCTTGTCGGACAGAACGAAAACGGGCTCTGCGATGTGGATTTTGTCTACTACGAGGAGCAGCAGGTCTTTGTGCTGGGCGACATGTATGCCGTCTTCAGCGACAGCAAAACGGAGGTGAGTGTCTGGGGATACTTTTCCTCGCTCGTCATCTCGAAGGACGGAGCTACCGAGGAACCCGAGGAGCCGGTAGTGGAAATTCCCGGCAACGTGAACCTGCAGGAGTATGCCTTCACCGCAACCAGCATAGAATATAATGCCGACGGCAGCCTGAAGGGAATGACGCCCGTGCAGTGGGAGGTGCTGGTGGGCTTCAATGGCTTGAGCGAGGTCTACGTCAAGGGACTCTTCGAGGCCATGCCCGATGCCGTGGTCAAGGGCACGATGAACGCCGACGACGTGGTCTTTGCCTCGGGCCAGTATCTGGGCAAGAACCCGCTGAAGCAGAAGTGCTACTTCGTCAGCACATTCATGAGCAGCATACAGGATGCAGAGTTCACCTATGAGAATGGCGTGTTCGACGGCGGCAGCTACTACATTGCCGTGAACGCTATGAAGAATCAGCTGGCTCCCTATTATGTCTATGCCGGCGTGAAGCTGACCAAGATTGCTGCCGGTGCAGCCACACCCGCCACACCCAGCATCACTAACTACGAATGGAACGCCGGCGAGGGTCTGGGCACACTGGACCTGAGCATTCCCCTGAACGATGTGAACGGCAGTCCCATCAAGACTTCGCTGCTGGGCTACAAGATTTTGTTGCAGAAGGGCAGCGAGCAGAGCGAGTTTGTGTTCCGGAAGTCGGAGTACGAGAATCTGGAGGCCAGCGAGCTGACCGTGATTCCCTACAAGTTCACGGATAACTTTGACTTCGTTCCCGGCCCCAAGGTTTATTTCTATGCACCCTTCACCGGCTACGACAAGGTGGGTGTGCAGAGCGTCTATACCGGCGGTGGCGAGACTCGCACCTCGGAGATTGGCTGGTATCTGCTGAACGACCAGGTCGACGGCATCAATGCCGGCACCCGTCAGGGAATTGTCGACGAGTCGCTCACTGACCTGCAAGGACGGCGTGCCACCGCAACGTCGCGCGGACTGCTCATCAAGACGCAGCGCATGGCCGATGGTAGCGTGCGCAGCACGAAGGTGGTGAAATAGCCCCAAGGCCCACCATCAGTCCAACAGGCCCCAAAAGTCGCACCAAGCGGCTTATGGGGCCTGTTCCGTTTTTATCCCATCAGCAGGTCGTTCTGCTGCATGGGGTCGAATGGTTGTGCATTGACGCACTTCAGGTTCTTCTGTAGCTGTTGGGCTGAGCTGGCACCTACGAGCACAGACGTGACGCCGCGCTGGGCCAGGATCCAGGCTAAGGCCATCTCGGCCAGCGTCTCGCCGCGCTGCCGTGCCGTGTCGTTGTAGCGGTGCAGCTGCTGCAGCAGTTCAGGGGTGAGCATGTCTTGGCGTAGGAATTTGCCGCGCATCATGCGTGAGTCCTCGGGAATGCCGTCGATGGTGCCGCCCGCCGTCAGCTCGCAGTGAAGATAGCGGTCGGTGAGCAGTCCCTGAGCCAGTGGCGAGAACGAGATGAAGCCCACGCCCTCTTCCTGGCAAAGATCCAGGATGCCTTCCTGCTGCGGTGAGCGGTCGAGCAGGTTCAGGCGTCCCTGGTAGATGAGACAGGGCACGTCGTGCTCGCGCAGATAGCGGAAGGCCGTGCGTGTGGCTTCGAGCGGCCAGCGCGAGATGCCCACATAGAGAGCCTTGCCCTGGCGCACCACGTCGACCAGCGCCTGTAGCGTCTCCTCAAGCGGGGTGTCGGGGTCGTAGCGGTGGCTGTAGAACAGGTCTACATAGTCCAGATGCATGCGTTGTAGCGACTGGTCGAGCGAGGCCATGAGATATTTGCGCGAGCCCCAGTTTCCGTAAGGGCCGGGCCACATGTCGTAGCCCGCCTTCGTCGAGATGAAGAGCTCGTCGCGGTAGGGGTGGAAGTCATCGTCCATCAGCCGGCCCAGCGTCTGTTCGGCCGAACCGTAGGGCGGCCCGTAGTTGTTGGCCAGGTCGAAGTGAACCACGCCGTGGTCGAAGGCATAGTGGGTGATTTCACGGGCCCGTTCATAGCTGTCCACGCCGCCGAAGTTGTGCCAGAAGCCCAGGCTCACTCGTGGCAGCAATACGCCAGAGCGGCCGCAGCGCTGGAAAGTCATGCCGCTCTCGTAGCGCGAGGGATTAGGGGAATAGTAGTGGATGTCCATAGTGTTTTAGTCGATTTCTCAGGGCAAAGATAGTGCTTTTCGGGTAAACAGCAAAGTGTTTGCGCATTTTTTGGCGTTGATTGTTCTTTATTCTCGTGTTTTTTGCTATCTTTGCAACCATGATCAAGTTTCTGGATCTTCAGAAGGTGACGGCAATGCATGCTGCCGAGATACACGAGGCCGTGAGCCGCGTGGTGGATTCGGGCTGGTACCTGCAGGGCTATGCCAATCAGCAGTTTGAGGCCGACTATGCCCGCTACATCGGCACGCGCCACTGTGTGGGCGTGGCCAATGGGCTTGACGCACTCACGCTCATCTATCGTGCCTACATCGAGATGGGGCTCATGCAGCCCGGCGACGAGGTTATCGTCCCGGCCAACACCTACATTGCCACCATCCTGGCATTGACCGAGAACGGGCTGAAGCCTGTGTTGGTGGAGCCGCGTGCCGACACGCTCGAGATAGACGACAGCCACTTGGACGAGGCCATCACACCGCACACACGGTCGGTGCTCATCGTACACCTGTACGGCCGCTGTGCATATACCGAGCGCATCGGGCAACTGTGCCGCGAGCGCGGACTGCTGCTTGTCGAGGACAATGCCCAGGCACACGGCTGCCGCTTCGGCGGGCGGCGCACGGGTTCGCTGGGCCATGCCGCCGGCCACAGCTTCTATCCCGGCAAGAATCTGGGAGCACTGGGCGATGGCGGGGCAGTGACCACTGACGACGAGCAACTGGCCACTTGCGTTCGCACACTGGCCAATTACGGCTCGAGTCAGAAATATGTGTTTCGCTATCAGGGACGCAACAGCCGCCTCGACGAGTTGCAGGCAGCTGTGCTCAGTGTGAAACTGCGCTATTTAGACAGCGACAACGCCCACAGGCAGCTGCTGGCCGACTGCTATTACCGACGGCTGCAGGACCTTCCGCTGCTCACGCTGCCTGTGAGGCTCGACGATGCGCAGAACGTGTACCACGTTTTCCCTGTGCTCTGCGAGCAGCGCGACCAGCTGCAGGCTCATCTTGCCGACAAAGGCGTGCAGACCCTGATACACTATCCCATACCGCCTCACCGTCAGCAGTGCTACCACAGCCTCCTGGGTCATTTGTCACTGCCCGTCACTGAGCAGATTCACCGTCAGGAACTCAGTCTGCCCATCAGTCCGGCCATGACCATTGATGAGGCCTGTCAGGTGGCCGATGCCGTATGTGCCTTCTGCAAATAGGAAAAAAGTCACTTTTTTTCGTCGTTATTTTCTTTTTGTTGGCTTCTTTTCCCAATAATTAAATATTTTTTTCTACCTTTGCACCGTCAACCATAATAATAGAAGAAATGTTGAAGATGAAAAGACTTTGCGTGGCTGCTGTTATGGCAGTTGCAACATCGGTCGCCAGCCAGGCAGGTGGACTGATGACGAACACCAACTATCACATTGCCTTTGACCGCATGATGGCCCGTGGTGCTTCGTTTGAGATTGATGCAGCCTACTCCAACCCTGCCGGACTGGCATGGGGCGAAGAAGGCTGGCAGTTGTCGCTGAACTTCCAGAAACCCTGGCAGAACCGCGACATTGAGACCACCATTCCGGGATTCCTGGGCAGTGACTTTTCGAAAAAATACGAGGGCGTGGCGTCGGCACCCATCGTGCCTGCGCTGTTTGCTGCCTACAAGAAGGATCGCGTGGCTGTCTCGACCATGATTGGCATCGTGGGCAGCGGCGGCTTCGTGAGGTACGACGACGGTGTGCCCATGTTCAACGTGCCCATGACGGCTATGCTGGCCTCGAAAGGCATGATGCCCGGCAATTATACACTTGACTCGGAGATGAAGGGCAAACAGTATATCTATGGCGGGCAGGTGAACCTGACCTATAAGATTACCGACTTCCTTTCGGCTGCCGTAGGACTGCGTGCCAACTACTACGACGGATACTATCGTGGACATGTCGTGGCCGACATGGGCGGCACCAAGCTGGTGAACCTGCAGCTGGACTGCGGACAGCGCGGCTGGGGCTTCAACCCCATTGTGGCTGCCGACTTCCACAAGGGTCCCGTTACGGTGGCTGCCCGCTATGAGTTCCGCACCAAGATCAATGTGCCCAACGACACGAAGGAACTCAAGGCCGAGATTGCCGGTATGACCGCCGAGCAGACCAATGCACTGATGGGTGCGAAGGTGGCCCCCTATATGGACGGGGTGAAGACCCGCTACGACATGCCCTCGCTGCTCTCCGTAGCTGTGGGCTATGAGTTCACACCCCAGCTGCGTGCCACGGCCGAATATCATTTCTTTGACGACAAGAGCGCCAAGATGTCGGGCAACCGCCAGGAGCAGCTGGATGGCGGCACCAACGAATTTCTGCTGGGTCTGGAATACGACCTGAACGACAAGTTCACCGTCAGCTGCGGCGGACAGCGCACCGACTATGGTCTGGCCGATGGCTACCAGCAGCACACCTCGTTTGCCTGCGACAGCTACTCCGTGGGACTGGGCGGCGCCGTGAAGCTCAACGAGAAACTGCGCCTGAATGTGGGTTACTTCATGACCATCTACAGCGACTATACGAAGGAAACAGCTGCCGGCGACCCCACCAAGGGCGGTGGCTACATGGGTACGGGCTATGCCGGAAAGGACGTGTTCTCGCGCTCAAACTACGTGGTCGGTGTGGGTCTCGACTATAAGTTCTAAGAAGATTTCTGCTGTAACATTCCGTTTTCTGACCGGAAATCATTATCTTTGCGGTCTGGAAAACGGAATGTCTTTTTTTGTATATGCTGAAGATTGGATTCGACGCAAAGCGCATTGTGCGCAATGGTACTGGACTGGGTGCCTACGGACGCACCTTGGTCAACGACCTGGCTGCCCGGCAGGCAGACAACCTGCAGTTGTTGCTCTATGCCCCCGATGCGGGGCGTGAAGACCTGCGCAGTCAGGTAAGCGAGCGACCGGGCCTACGCTACGTCTACCCGGAGGGACGACAGCTGCTGGGGCGCGGCTGGTGGCGCATGCACGGCATCGTGGCCGACTTGCAGCGCGACGGTGTGGCGCTCTATCACGGACTGACGGGCGAGCTGCCCATAGGCTTGCGCCGTGCCGGTATTCCCGGTGTGGTGACCATCCACGACCTGATTTTCCTGCGCCATCCGGAATACTACCACTGGGTGGACACACGCATCTATGCGTGGAAGTTCAGGGTGGCCTGTCGTGAGGCAAGCCGCATCATCGCCATCAGCGAGCGTACGAAACAGGACATTGTAGAGCTGGGCGGCGTCAGTCCGGAGCGTATCGACGTGATTTATCAGAGCTGCAATCCGCGTTTCGGCGTGCCCCTCTCGGCCGATGCGCTGCTACAGGCCCGTCAGCGGCTGTCGCTGCCGGAGCGTTTCGTGCTTAGTGTAGGCAGCATCGAGGAGCGCAAGAATGTGCTCCTGCTGGTGCGCGCCCTGCAGCGCCTGCCGCAGGACATCCATCTCGTGGTGGTGGGCCGCCACACACCCTACACCGACCGTGTGACAGCCTACGCCTCACAGCACGGTCTGAGCCAGCGCCTCCATATCATGCATGGTGTGGCCGACCAGGACCTGCAGGCCATCTACCAGCTGGCCGAGGTGTTTGCCTATCCGTCGCGCTATGAAGGTTTTGGCATTCCCATTATCGAGGCCATCTTCAGCCAGTTGCCTGTGGTGGCCTGTACGGGGTCGTGCCTGGAAGAGGCGGGCGGGCCCGACTGCCTGTATGTAGGCCCCGACGATGCCGAGGCCATGGCACACAGCATCTGTCAGCTGCTGCGCGGTGCCGACGGCCGCGATGGCCGTATTGCCCGCAGCACCGACTATGTGCAGCGATTTCGGGGACGTGACGTGGCTGCGCAGGTGGCCGACATCTACCGCCAGGTACTGGCCTGACCATACGGCGTGCTACGCATGCCTGAAGACAAAGCGCACAAGGAGGAAGTTGACGGGAACAGCTATTGAATAGACGCCTATCGGAGCAAGCGTACTGCTCACGCCGATGTAAAGGAAAAGGTTGAGCAGCGTGATTTGCAGCAGGTAGTTCACCAGATGGGCGCCACTGAAGCCGGCACCGCTCCGGGCCGATACGCGGCTGCGGAACGTGTAGCGGGCTGAGAGAAAGTAATTGACCAGGAAACTGAGGAAATAGCCAATGGTAAAGGCCACGTTCACGTTGATCCAATGCTGCAGCACCCAGTAGATGCTGTAGTGGAGCAGCACGGCTATGACGCCCACCACTACAAAGCGCATGGCTTCCTGTCGGGTCTTCTTCTCTATCATGCTGCAAAAGTACGTTTTTTTCTTCATTTCCCCAAGTCTTAGTGCTGGAAAAACAGCGCAGGCGCGCGTCGCTGGCGGTTCAGTGCAGCAGGAAGCGCAGTTGAATCTCCAGGTCGGTTGCCCTCGGAGCGCTGATTTGTTGCAGACCGCTTCCAATCACATCACGGTCGAAGTAGCGCGTGTGTCCTAATCGCATGGCCAGCTGCCAGTAGTGGCCCAGGTTGGCCCGGGCCATGAGCATCAGGCGCATGCCCTGCCCGTAGTAGGACGGGAAGCCATAGCTATGGGCCAGCTGCCGCTCGTAGAGATAGACACGACTTTCGTAGCCGTCGGTGTCGAAGCCGGCGGCCGTCAGGTGGAGCAGCAGGCTGCGGTGCTGCCAGGCTGCCGTCTCGCTGACCATGAAGCCTCGCTGTGGCGTGTCACCGCCCGTGAACACGCAGTCGCCCTGTGTGGTCAGGCTCCAGCCGCCCTCGGAGGCATGGCAGAGCGACAGGCGGCAGCGGTGGTCGTCGTGGGGACGGCCGTCGGCAGTGAGTTGCCTGCGGTGCCAGCGGTAGCGGGCTTTCAGCGTCCAGTGGCGCTGGGTGTAGACTGCCGAGCACAGCATGTCAACGGCATCCGACGCGGGAGGGGCCTGATAGCGTGCCCAGGGAAAGTAGGTATAGTCGGCGTATGCCTGCAGAAAGAGTTCGCTGAGGGGCTGCCAGCTGACGCCGAGCAGCACGCCGCTCTCGTTCTGCACCCGGCCACCCTCGCTCAGGCTGTGTGCGTGGAGCGCTTCGTAGCGGTAGCTGTAGAAGCGCTGCAAGGCCATCAGGCCGAAGCCCCCCGCCGCCTGGTAGCTCAGCGCGTTGATGGTGGCCACGTGGCCATGGGCGTCGATGGCCGTTTCGCCCTGAAAGACATAGCGGTGGTGGCGGTATCCGTAGTCTGCACTGGCATTGATGAAGTTGCTTCCGCGGGGGTAGTAGCGCCGGAAGAGCGATGTCGCAGATGGCTGCAGGGGTCTGCTCAGATGCGTGTAGCAGGCGGTCAGGCCCAGATGGAAGGGAGCGAAGCGCGCCTGAAGGTACAGACCGGCGTCGGTCTGGGTCATGTTGGCTTTCTTCTCCATCTCCTTCGGCGTGCGGTGGTAGCCCGATGTAATGATGGTGGCCGCCGTACCGTCGGCATTCAGCGTGGCGTCGAGTGGGCGGTGCGAGCCCAGCAGCGTCAGCGTCAGCGGCTTGGACAGCCGGAGAACTGCGGCCGCCCCCTGCAGGTAGTAGCCTTCAGAGCGCGATGCATGCGTTCGGAGAATGCCTTTCTGCCGGCCCAGCGACTGCAGGGTGGCCAGCTTTCCCATGGAGAAACCGCTGCCGAGCACCAGTCCCATGCCTGTAGACTGCTTGTATTTGCCTACTACAAGTTGTTCCAGCGCCCTCATTTTCTTTAGTTGGATGTAGTAGGAATAATAGTCGTAGCCCCAGCGATTGCCACTGGCCAGAAAGGGCTCGCCGGCATCCTGTGCCCCTAAGAAACCGGCTTTGGCATAATTGCCGAAGCTTACTTCGTAGCGCAGCTCATGTCGGTAGGGATAGCCCAGATAGCCGTTCTCGTCGCCCTTCCGGCTGTAGAAGGGCAGGCGCAGGGTGCTCATGACCTCGTGGCGGCCGTGGGTAGCCAGCTGTTTCCAGGACAGGTGCTGTGGCTGTGCTTCGGATGCGCCTATATATATAAAATAAGGTAGCAGCTGCAGCTGGCGGTAGCTGAACGAACGCACCATGCGCAGCTCGCCCATGGAGCGCATAGGGCCGTAGCGGTCAAGGTATGCTCTGAGATCCATGACCTGCTGGCTGCTCAGAAACGGCAGTTGCAGTAATTGCTCGTCGGTGGCCTGGTTGATGTCCATGGGCTGCGCAGACAGTTGCTGCAGCTGTTCCAGCGTCTCTTCGGCCAGTTCTTCCTCCTCGTCGCCCATCAGCTCGTGCCAGAGTTCCTGCCACGACTGCCCCTCCTGCTGTGCCGTTGCAGCCATAGGCAGCCACAGCAGCCACAGACAGAGCAGCATAGGCCGGACGAGAACCTCCGATAGATAGGCGAGACGTGGTGCGTTCATAGGATAAAGGTTGGCATCAATCGGCAGGCAAAGGTAAGGTTTTTCCCGGATTCGGACAAGAAAGAGGGCGAATTAATTAAAATAATGCTAATAATCGAAGCCGCAAAGTCTGTGATTGAAAAAATATGCGTATTTTTGCGCCCATGAAAAGAATGGCATTACTCCTGACGTTGCTGTTGGCCTGCCTTGCAGGGGCATCGGCACAGAATTTGGGCGACCCCACCTTCGTACCTACGGTGAAGGTGGGCAAGGTGCTGGTCGATGGCGACTCGATACAGTACATGGAGATGTCGAACGTATACGTCTATCCTGAGCAGACCTTCAAGAGCAAGCGCCAGCAGCAGGCCTATATGCGGTTGGTGGTGAACGTGAAGAAAGTGCTCCCCCTTGCCAAGCAGGTGAGACAAATGCTGTTAGAGACCGCCGAGTACTTAGAGACGCTGCCTTCGCAGAAAGAGCGTGACGAGCATTTGAAGCGAGTGGAGGCTGCCATCGTCAAGGAGTATAAGCCCAAGATGAAACGGCTGACGTTCTCGCAGGGCAAACTGCTCATCAAGCTCGTTGACCGCGAGTGCCATAGCACGGCCTATGAAGCCATGCAAGCCTTCATTGGCCCCTTCCGTTCGGGGCTGTGGCAGGCCTTTGCCTGGACTTTCGGCGCCTCGCTGAAGAAAGGCTACGATGCCGAGGGCGTGGACCGCCTGACCGAACGTGTCGTGCTGCTCGTCGAGGCAGGCCAGCTCTGAGCTGCTGAATTCTAACCTACCACACCCATACATGTTTCTTTCAAGCATACAGAATCCCAGAATCAAACAGTTGCTGGCATTGCAGCAAAAGTCGTCCGAGCGCCGCAAGGCAGGGCTTTTCGTCGTGGAAGGCCGTCGCGAGCTGATCCATTGCATGGAGGCAGACTACGAGGTGGACAGCGTTTTCGTGTGCAGTTCCCTTGGAGGAACCGAGCCTATGCCACACTTGGATGAGGCTGTTAAATGCTTTGAGGTGTCGCCGGAGGTATACGAGAAGCTGGCCTATCGCGGTGGCACCGAGGGTGTCGTGGCCATGGTCAGGACACGCCAGCTGACACTCAACGACCTGCACCTGAGTCAGCGGCCGCTGCTCATGGTGGTCGAGAGTGTGGAGAAACCGGGCAATCTGGGGGCCATCCTGCGTTCGGCCGATGCTGCCGCTGCCGATGCGGTCATCGTGTGCGACCCCCTCACCGACCTCTACAACCCCAACCTCATCCGCTCCAGCGTGGGGGCGTTCTTCAGTGTCCCCTGTGTGGCCACCACCAGCGAAGCGTGTATCGCATTCCTGAAGCGCTGCGGCATACGTATCCTGACGGCTCAGCTGCAGGACTCCCGTCTTTATTACGACACGGAGATGCTCTCGCCAACGGCCATTGTCATGGGTACGGAAGCAACGGGACTCACCGAGCAATGGCGCCGTGCAGCCGATGCCCATATCCGTATTCCCATGTTGGGGCGCATTGACTCGCTCAACGTGTCGGTCTCTGCGGCCATCCTGCTTTTCGAGGCTGTGCGGCAGAGGGAAGTGGCTGCCCAGTCATGTTAAAAGAGCGGGAGCTCAGAAGTCCTTTTTCGTGAACTTGATGTCCTGGTAGAGGCGTTGCTGACCGTTGCGACTTTCAGGGATGAGGTGCAAGCGGACTTTACGGATGTGTTTCTCGGGGTCGAAGTCTTCGGGCTCGCTGACAGGGCTGCCCTCAATTTCAAGCTTCAGGCGGCCCAGATGGTTCAGGTGAACAATCTTTCCGTCTTTCAGGTAGTTGCACAGGACATCTTCCAGTTCGCAGAGCACCGCCAGCACGTCAGCACGTTTCAGCGAGCAGTTCTCCTGGATTTTCGTTGCAATCTCTTCGGTGTCTACCACCTCATCACCGTGCCAGACACGTGCCACATACATACCTGCTGAAGGCAGAATGGGTCTCTTTTGTTTCTTCAAAGTGTAAAACATGTGTTTTTAAGATATTGATATTAAAATAAATAATGGCCATTATTTTATGAATTTTGGCCATTATTTTTAAAATT
>Ga0247611_10005623_pt1 | contig 16458 bp, 18 predicted proteins | sample 177DNAGHGhighgp2_FD_192422 | JGI IMG/M metagenome (GOLD analysis project Ga0247611, IMG submission 192422) | Sheep rumen microbial communities from Palmerston North, Manawatu-Wanganui, New Zealand - 1770 DNA GHGhigh gp2 | ecosystem: Host-associated > Mammals > Digestive system > Stomach > Rumen... | reverse complement strand
GAACCACCACTTGATCCTCCTGATATTTTTTCTTTATTCCAAGGATTTTTAGGAGCTCCAAAATAACTAGTTCTTGAGCTTGATCCCATAGCAAATTCATCCATATTAGTTTTACCTATGATGATCATATTCTTTTCATTTATCTTTTCTACTACAGTAGCATTATATATTGGAATAAAATTATCTAATATATGAGATGCACAAGTAGTTCTTAATCCTTTTGTTATGATATTATCTTTTACTGCGATAGGAAGTCCAAATAAAAGATTATCTACTTCTTTTTCTTCTAATTCTTTTGCTCTTTTAATAGCTTCTTCTTTATTTAAAGTGATGTAGGCATTTAAATCTTTATTATTTTCTATATTTTGAAAGGCTTCTTCTACTAAGTCTATTGGCTTAATAGTTTTATTTTTTAATAAGTTATTAATCTCTTTAATACTTCTATTCAAATACATATTAAGCACCCTCCCCTTCACTAATTACTACAGGTACTTCAATATAGTTTCCACTATGACGTGGTGCATTATTAACTACTTCTTTAGGATCTAACATACTTCCAGGTACATCTTTTCTTAATTCAGTATTATTTTCCCAACAAGCAATAAGCCTATCATCATCATAGCCTTTAACTTCATTTATTTTTTCTACATCATCTAATAATTTTTTTAATTCAACTTGGTATTTTTTTATTTCTTCTTCAGTTAAAGAAATACGAGCAAGATCTGCTACATGTAATACCTCTTCTCTAGTTAGTTTTTCTTCCATAGAAAATACTCCCTTCATAACTAATTTATTATAACATAAAAAAAGAAGATTTAAAATCTTCTTTTTACTTTTCTTCATCATACATAATACCTTTAGAATCCTGTTGTATTTCATATCCATATTCAAATACTAAACTCATTGAATATAAGAATAATATTTCAATGATATTTAATAAATTTAATTCTAAATTAACTTGTCCTCTAAGAGGTATATTTAAAATAGTTTGACCAATAGATGAAAGTATAATACAAACAATCATTAAGTAAGCCATTTTCTTAATGTGATCTACATTGTCCATTGTAAATGGAGTAATTCCTTCATTAATATTTTTAAATAGTTTTTCTAAATGATTTAATGATTTAATTAAAACTATTATGAAAGCACCTAAGAAAACCATTCCAAGTTCTAAAAAGATTAATGTTCCTACTTCTCCATATCTTTCTATGGCTGGAGTAATATTATTAATATCACTTTCTTGAGCATCTGCTACTACTATATGATCTCCTACTCTTATTTCAACAGATTTACCTACTTCTACTATTTGTACTTTTTTATCTTTAGATACTAGATGTCCATCTTCTACATCAATACATTTGAATGCTACAGGTAAAAGAATCATTGCTGCTACCAAAAATCCTAATGCAACTTTTAATACAATTGATGTAATTTTACCTACTAAAGATAATACTTTACTTATTCCTTTCATTTGATTTTGTTTTTCTTTTTTGAATTTAACTACACTCATCTTAACTTCTTCATCTAATGAATCCAAATCAATCATATTATCATTTACTAAATCATTAATATTACACTTAAATATTTTACATAATTCAAGTATATTATTCATCTCAGGATAAGCTTCACTAGTTTCCCATTTACTTACACTTTGACGGCTTACTCCAACACGCTCAGCCAATTCTTCTTGTGATATATTTTTTCTTTTTCTTATTTTTTTTAGATTGTCTGCGAATTTCATTAGACTTTTCTCTCCTTTCGTAAGACAAGTATATATTAAAATACTTATTATTTTTACCAACTTTCAGTTGCTGCACGTGAAAGTTTACATTTTTATTATAACATAAAAAAGAGTATTTCTACTCTTATTGTGCTGCTAAGCAATTAGAAATATATAATCTTTTGTTTTCTTTCTTAGTACTTCCTTTATAATCATTAACTGTTCCAACAATTATTATTTCTTTATCTTTTTCTAAATTTTTAGTATCTTTCATATTACAAATTATATCTAAAGTATATTTATTATCTTCATCATTATATCCAATAACTATATTAGATTTATTAATCTCTTTAACAGCTGAATAAATTCTAACAAACTTTTTATAATATTTCTTATAAGTAGCTACTTCATCTTTTTGAAATTCTATAGCTAAATCAATATCTTCCATATCAATAGGAGTATAATTAACTTTTAGATTCCAACTACCCATTTCCATATCACGTCTACCATTTTCTTGATTATATTTGATTACTTTATATCCTAATCCATAATATTCTTTATACCCATATTTTGATTCTTTTAATTTAATTGCGAAATATGGACCTTTATTGTATTTATTAACACTAATAGTATCAATACATATTAATACTAACCATATCATAATAATAGTAAATATAATATTAATAACTAATCTAGATTTTCTATAATTTTTATTATCTTTTTTCCTTTTCATAATAACTCCTTTTTGATGTCCATATTATACCATAAAACTTTATTTTATACAAAAAAAGTAGTTAAACTACTTTTTCTTAACATCTTCACATGAGAAACCATCTTTAGTTAATGAACTTAATGCTTCACTCTTTGTATCACCATTTATATTAGTTTCATTATAGTTTCCATCTAAATTTTTCATTAATACCTTATATCTATCAATATTACCTGAAAAACTGAAGTAAAAACCATTATCATTTACTTTAGTTTTAGCAAATAAACCTAATGGCTTAGTAATTAAATTTAAAGTTTTTACAGTTAATTCAATTGCTTCTTTAGATTGAGGTGTTTTATAAGTAATATCTGCTTCTACTTGGAAATCTTTTATCTTCTCATTATCATCATATGAGAAAGTCATTACTGTATTAGTAATATCATTTGTTTTTTCTTCACTCTTCTTACATATAATATGATTTGTTTTAGAAAAATCAATTTGTTTAGCACATCCTGCGACTAATAAAACACTTAAAACTAATATTAAACTTAAAACTACTTTTTTCATAATATCCTCCTTTCTAATAACCATATCTTAATATTTCAAAAGTTGTATTCTTACTTAATCCAAATTCATAAGATTCTTTTTCAGTATAGAATAATAAATCAAACATATATCTTCTACCTATTCCTATATCTCCACCACGATCTAAGATGATAGCATTAAATGTACCTATTTTACTATCTTTAACTCTTACAATAGTTCCATATGGGAATTTCTTATCACCAGCAACTATTCTACATTCTCCATACACTGGATCATTATATCTTAAATTATTTCCTTTAGCATCATATCTAGCACCTACTACTCCAGAACATCCTTTACAATCCAATCCATATCCTGACATAGTTCCATATAATGTTTCTAAAACATCTGTATCTAATTTAGATTCCGCTATGTTATTATTTACTTCTTCACTAAAAGTTTTTACTATATTTTCTACTGTATCATAATCATTATATTTTATTTCTTCATTATCATTAGAATTAATTAGACTAGTAGTAAGTACTTTAGATAAAGACTTAGCTTCTATATTCTTAGGATTAGGTAATACTATAACTCCTAAAATTAATACTACTAAAATTATATTTGAAACTATATACAATCTTTTCATAACAAAAACTCCTTATTATGATTTTATCACCATAATAAGAAGTTTTCAATCTATTTTTCTCTTTGACAGCTATATCCTGCAACTTTCATATTTTTCTCTATTCCATCGATATCTTGAAGATACTCGTATCCTGGTAACATACCTCCAGCTTCAGTATATGCTGCATCTAATTTTTCCAAATCTACAGTTTCTAAATAAATGCTTTGTGTTTCAATTAATCTACCATCTTCATAATCGCATCTAATCTCTACACCTTCTATTTCTTTTGTCTCTGTTTTTAATTTTTTACAAGAATCAGCTAAACCATCTAGTTCTTGACTATCTGCAGTTACATCTCCTCTTGTAGTAGTTATAAATTTTGTTTTAGTTAATTTACTATCTTTAAAATTAAATGAGAATTCATATTCTTTATCTAAATTAGTAGTATTAGTATTCATAGTACAAAGTAGTGTACCTGTAGTAATAACATCTTCTTTTTGATATCCTTCATCTTTCTTAGTATACTTTTCTACTAATTCAGTTACTTCAGGTAAAAATAATACAAATAAAACCAATAAAATAAAGAATACTATTAATAAAAATATCTTAAATTTACTAGGTGGAGTATAATTCTTTATCTCAACTTTCTTTAAATTTTCATTAATCATTGCATTAGGATCATTATTAGGTACTTGAGTTAATACTGATTCAGTAGTTTGTGGAGTTTGTACTACTGGAGTTGGATTTACTTGTGGCATTTGTACTGTGTTACTTTGAATTATTTGTGGTTGTTGCATAACAAATTTTTCTTGTGGGTTAGTAACTGGTATAGTACTTGTAGGCACATTATTAGTATTTTCTACATTAGTATTAACATTATTATTTACTTCGTTATTCACACTATCAACTCCTATTCTCTATCATTATAACATATTTTATCTTAAAGTATTAATCTTTTCTTGAAAATTCTCACTACTTATTATGTAGTTTCCACTAGTTAATATATCTGCATCTTTCACTTTATCTAATACATCACTTTTTACTCCACCATCTACATTAACTAATATATCTAAGTTATATGAATTAATTAATTCTTTTACTTCTTTTATTCTATTATAAGTATTATCAATAAACTTTTGTCCACCTTCTCCTGGATATACACTCATTATAAGTATTCTATCTAAATAAGGTAAATAAGGGATTAAATCACTTATTTTAGTATCAGGGCTTATTGCAAGACCACTCTTAATAGAAAAACTTTTTATAAGTTCTAAATCTTTTAATATATCTTCTTCTACTTCTACATGAAACATAATACAATCTGTATTAAGTTCAGCATACATTGGAATATACTTTGATGGATTTTCTACCATTAAATGTACTTCTAATCTTTTTGAAGTATATTTATATATATTTTTCATCTCACTAAATGGCATTGTTTTATTCTTAACAAACTTACCATCCATTACATCAACATGAATAAAATCAGTATCAGTATCATTTAATTTTGTTAAGTCTAAAGGTATATTTTTACTAGTTAAAAATGAAACACTAATTTTTTTCAATTTTATCATCTCCTATAAAGTTTAGATAATTTAAGTATCTACTTTCTAATATATTATTAGCAAAAACTTCCCTCTTCACAACACATTCTTTTTCATTTGTATGATTGCAATCTTTAAAAGGACAAGGATATTTTTTAAATTCTATAAAAGCATTCTTTATATCTTCTTTTGTATAATCTTTAAATTCTAAAGAAGAAAATCCTGGAGTATCCATAACTTTACCACCTAAGAATTCAAACAATTCTACAACTCTAGTAGTATGTCTACCTCTACCTAAAGCTAGAGAAACTTCTCCTGTTTCTAAATTCCAGTTAGGGTTTAACTTATTTAATAAAGTAGATTTACCCGCACCAGTCTGTCCTGTGAATACACTAGTCTTTCCCTTTAATAATTCTTTTATCTTTGATAGTTCTGTATTATACACAACAGTATAACCAATATCTTCATAATACTTTAGAATATCTTTTATTTTAATAAGAGTCTTATCATCTACTAAGTCTTCTTTAGTAATACAAATAATTGGTTTTACATGATTTATTTCCATAAGTACAATAAATTTATCTAATAAATTTAATGAAAAGTCAGGCAGTTTTAAACTAGTAATTAAAAAAGCTTGGTCTATATTACTTACTTTAGGTCTTTCAAATGAATTCTTTCTAGGTAATATTTTCTCAATTAAACTTTTTTCTTTACTGAAAAGAACATAATCTCCTACTACTGGAGTAATATGTTCTTTTCTAAATATACCACGACATTTACAAGGATAAACATTATTTTCATAACTTACAAAATATAAATCACTACTTATTTTTACTATTTGTCCTTCCATAAATCTCCTTATTCTGTCTTCTCTTCCTCTTTTTTATCCTCTTCTTTTTCAGGTTCAGGTGTTGGTTGTGGTGTAGGTTGTGGTTTAACTTTTGGTTTAATCGCAACTGTAACCTTCAAAGTAGTACCTTTTACTATCTTAGTACCTGCTGTTCTGGATTGAGAAATAACTGTACCTTCACTATAAGCAGTAGTTTCTTGTTCTACTTTGCTTAAAGTTAAACCATATTTAGTACAGAAAGCTTCAACATCAGATAAACTCCATCCTTCTCCAGCCATATCTGGGAATTTATCAACAAGATCTGGAGTATATAAAATTAATTGATCACCTTTTTTAACTTTACTTCCTTTTTCTAAAGATTGTCCTATGATTTCATCATCATCGTATTCTTTATCTTTATCTTCATCAGATACTTCTTTTTTCTCAATTGTTACTTTAAGTTCATATTTTGTTTCTAATAAAGTTTTAACAGAATTAGCATTTTGACCTTTATAATCTTCTAATTCAAAAGTTTCTTCTCCACTAGATTTATAAATAGTAACTTTACTTCCCTTTTTAACGCTTCTACCACTAGCTGGTTCTGTTTTAACTACTCTATTTTTATCTATCTTATCAGATGGAACTAATTCAATATTCTGTTTAACAGTAAATCCTAGTTTTTGTAGTTTTTTCTCACATGCACTTACTTTTAAATTTTCACAATCAGGTACAGTAATTGCAGTACTATTATTTACTCTAGGTAATAAGAAGAATAATATTGTTAGTACTAATAAGATAACTCCAAATACTACACCTAATATTATGATTAATATCTTATTCTTCTTCTCTTCAATAGTAGAAAAATCATCAGTACTAGTAATATCTTGTTTAACAGTATCTTCACCAATATTTTCTAATTTTATATCTTCTTCTCTATCTTTTTCTTTTTCTGTTTTCTTTATCTTTTTACCCTCATATTCATTTTCGGGATATTTATATTCATATGGAGCTTCATTCATTCTATCATCATCTAATGCAGTTAATAAATCTTCATGCATACTACGTGCGCTATCATATCTGTTTTTAGGATTTTTCGCAGTAGCTCTTTTAACTATATTTTCAATACTTTGAGGAATAGATGGATTATCTTCCCTAATACTAGGTATTGGTTCTCTCATATGTTTTAGGGCTATTTCAACTGCATTATCTCCTCTAAATGGTAGACTACCAGTTAATAATTCATAGAAGATAATACCCATTGAATATATATCACTTTTTATAGTACAACCTTTTCCACTTGCTTGTTCTGGTGGAAGATAGTGAACACTACCCATAACTGAATTAGTTTGTGTAAGTTGTGTAGAATTAAGTGCCATTGCAATACCAAAATCAGTAATTTTAATTTGCCCATCATCTTTAATCATAATATTTTGAGGTTTTAAATCTCTATGTATTATATATGAATCATGGGCATGAGCCATACCATCAGTTAATTGACTCATTATATCTATTGCTTCAGATAATGTTAAAGTTCCACGTTTTTTTAATAATTGTTTTAAAGTTTTTCCATCTACATATTCCATTACAATGTAATATGTACCATCATCTTCTCCTACATCATACATCTCAACTATATTTGGATGAGCAAGACTTGATGCAGATAACGCTTCTCTTTGGAAACGTCTTACAAATTTTTCATCATTTGCTAAATCACCACGTAATACTTTTATAGCGACATTACGATCTAATATTGTATCATGGCCTAAATAAACATTCGCCATTCCACCTTCGCCAATAGATCTAATTACTTCATATCTATCATTGATCTTTTGCCCTTTGGTAATCACTTATCTTCACCTTCTTCACGAACTAAATAAGCAACCGAAATATTATCTGTTCCACCCCTATTATTTGCTTTTTGAATAAGTTTATTAACTTTCTCTTCACAAGTTCCTTCTGCTAATAAAACTTTTTCAATTGCTTCTCTATCAAGCATTCCAGTTAAACCATCACTTGATAGAAGTATTTCTTTTATATCCATATCACAATCAAATATATCAACATCTACTTCTGTTGATGCTCCTAGTGCCTTCATTAAAACATTCTTTTTTGGATGAACACTAGCTTCTTCTTTAGTAAGTTCTCCAGCACTGACAAGTAGATTTACTAATGTATGATCATATGTTACTTTGTGTAGATTATTATCTTTCATAACGAATCCACTTGAATCTCCTACATTTCCAAATAGTAAATAATCTTTTGTAAGTATCGACATTACTAAAGTAGTACCCATTCCTTTACTTTCTGGATGTGTTTTTTCATGTTGAAATATTAATATGTTAATCTCATCAACTGCATCCCTTATCCAATTAACAGCATCAACTTTACTCATATTTCTAAATGACTCTTTAAAGTGTTTTCCTAAATAACTAATAGCAATACTTGAAGCAACTTCTCCTGCAGAGTGTCCTCCCATACCATCTGCTATAGCCATTAAGTAACTATTTTCATCATTTTTTACTATGATTACACTATCCTCATTATGGCTTCTTACCATTCCAGGATCTGTTAAATAAAACGATTTCATAATTCCTCCTTCTTACTTCTAAGCTGTCCACATGCGGCACTAATATTAGTACCAAACTCACGTCTTATTGTGACTCCTATATTATTCTTTTTAAGTATATCATAAAATCTCTCTATTTGGATAGTATTTGAACGAAGAAATCCTAAATTATTTGTTTCATTGTATGGAATTAGATTAATATAGCAATTTATTCCTCTTACTAAATCAGCTAATTCTTGAGCACATTCTATAGTATCATTAACATCTTTTAACATTATATATTCAAAAGTTACTCTTCTATTAGTCTTAGATAAATATTTTTTTATCGCTGGAATTAATACTTCTAATGGATAAGCCTTATTAATAGGCATTATCTTATCTCTTAAACTATTATTAGGTGCATGAAGACTAATCGCAAGATTTATTTGTAATGGAAAATCTGCAAACTCTAATATCTTAGGAACTAATCCACAAGTAGATACTGTTATATGTCTTGCACCAATTGCCAATCCTTTAGGATCATTTATAATCTTTAAAAATTTTAATAAATTATCATAATTATCAAAAGGTTCACCTATACCCATAACTACTACATGACTAATTCTTTCACCAATTATCTTTTCAATCATAAGTATTTGTAGAACCATTTCATATGTCTCTAAGTTTCTAACCTTTTTTCTTCTTCCAGATTCACAAAACTTACATCCCATATTACAACCAACTTGACTAGATATACATATACTATTTCCATAATCATGTTTCATTAAAACCGCTTCTATATGTTCATTATCACTAAGTTCAAATAAATATTTAGAAACATCTACATCATTTTGAATATCAACTATTTCTAATCTATCTATTGAATAATCTGTACTTATTTTATCTAAATCATCTTTTTTTATATCTGTTATTTCATCATATGAAGATATTCTTTTCTCATATAACCATGAAAATAATTGATTAGCATGAAATTTTTTACTCCCTATAGAAATAAAATATTCTTCCATATCTTCTTTAGTCAATCCATAAATATTCTTCATATTATCACTTCCAAACTATATATATTATACAAGAAAAAAGTAAATACTAGCAAGTATTTACTTATAAGTATTCTTTCTATATTTAAATAGGATTTTCAATATCTTTTATATTATTAAAATCATCGTAATTAATACTTATTTTTAAACTTTTATTACATAATTTATTTAATACACAATAACTATCTAAATTAAATGCTATTTCTTCAATATCACTATTCTTAGATATAGATATTTTATTAGCTTCTTCCATATAATCAGTTTCATTATTATTTATAATTTTATTTATAGTATTACTAGATATCAAATAATTATAAATTGTTTTACCACTTTCATATGTTGTTTTTGATTCATAAAAAGCACTATTTATTATTTTTTCAAGATTTTCTTCATTAAAAAAATATTTAAATTTAATAATCTCTTCACTTGGTAACCATTCATTATCTTTTACATAAGTATTAGTATTATTTTGAAAATATTCTTTATCTTTATATTTAAATGATATAAAATCATTCATTTTAGATCCTTCATATAAATATGTATCATTATCTAAAATTACTTTATAAGTAAAAGAATAATTTTTCTTTAGAACTGATTCTATACTTACAGGATTTACTTTATTGTTATTACTATATTTTTCAATTGATGATTGATTAGTAACTCCAATAAATAGAAATAATATTATAAAAAATATAAGATAAAATCCAAAAAAGAAAACTGCTTTTCCATAAGGCTTTTTCTTTAATTCTTTTAAATATCCTAATATATTTTTCATTAAGAAAATACCTCCCCTAACAATTTATCTTTTCCTATACCATTGACATAACTATAAGCATCCATCAATTTCTTTCCAAATGGTTTTATCTTAGTAATAATAATAGATGAATCTTTTGTCTTAACAACTATACCTTCACGAGTAATATCTACTATTTGCCCACAAATACCATCATATTTTTTATCTAATATCTTACTTTCTAATATTTTCATTTCTTCATTAAAAAGATAAGCATTACTACTCGGTATTGGAGATAATCCCCTAATTAGATTAAATACTTCTCTACTAGTTTTATTAAAATCAATATGTTCTTCTTCTCTTTTAACATTATAAGCATAACTAACTTCATTTAGATCTTGTTTAATACGCTTATTAGTACCATTAAAAATACTAGGTAATGTATCAAGTAATAATTTAGTACCTAATAAACTTAATTTATCATGAACACTTCCCAAATTATCACTATCTAATATATCAATAGATTCCTCTTCTATAATATCTCCTGTATCCATTCCTTCATCCATATACATAATAGTAATACCTGTTTTATCATCACCATTAATAATAGACCAATGAATAGGTGCTCCTCCTCTATATTTAGGTAGGAGTGAAGCATGTACATTAATACATCCATATTTAGGATAATCAAGTATTTCTTTAGGAATAATTTGTCCATAAGCACAAGTTATAATAATATCAGGATTTAATTCTAATATATCTTTATAATCTTCTTTTATTTTCTCTGGTTGAAATACTTTTATATTATATTTATTAGCTAACTTTTTAACAGGAGTTTCTCTTAATTCTAAGTGTCTACCCACTCTTTTATCAGGTTGAGTAACAACTCCAATAACTTCATAATTATCTATTAAACCTTGTAATACATTAACCGCAAAATCTGGGGTACCCATAAATACTATTTTCATATAATCATCCTCCAAGTATACTAAATATACTAATAATAACCCCTAAACTAATTAATAAACATCCAAGTAATAATAATATAGATACACCACCCATTTTATTATTTACACTAGGAAGTTCTTCTTTAACTAGTTTTTCTTCTTTCTTTTCTTCCTCTTCATCATAATAATTATCTAATTCGATTATTTCAAAATCATCACAAGATAAATATTTATCATATTCTAAATTAGAATACTTTGAATTTAACATTCTATCTACTATTTCATATATATCTTTCTTATCTTTTAAATATTCACTTACTTTTATTTCTTTATCAAATATTTTCTTTCTTTTTACTAAAAGTAAAGTTATATAATTTTTCTTAGTATGAAGTAATTTCCATTCATCTTCTACTAAATCTAATATATATTTCTTATCTATTTCACTAAATGAATTATTATTCATAAACCTTTTCAAATGTCTAGTCAAAGAATTATAATCACTAAGCAAACAATTATCTTTTCTAATTCTATTACCATAACTTACTTCATCAAACAAGAAACTATAATAGAAAAGTGGTGCATACATCGAATAATAACATCCCATTATAAAATTATCTGTGAAATATATATTCTTAGATGAGAAATCTTTATTTATAATTCTACTTTGATTATATTTTTCAAATATATCATTTACTTTATTAAATCTATCATAATAATTAAAATACTCTTCCGGTTTAAAACCTTTTTCTTTTATATCAGTCAAATATGTTGAATGAAATCCATGAATATAATATCCATCCTCTATATATTTATCATATACATTAGATATTATTATTTCTCTATAAAAATCTTCATTTATATTTTTTATATCAAACTTAGCAATTAGCATCTTACAAATAAGTTTATTTATTCCATATTTAACATCTTCAAAATTATCTAATCTTTTATATAATTTATCTACTTGATTTAAGTATTCTTCTAATAAATTATTATCATCAACAATAATTTTATATTTATATAAAGCATCATAGAAAATGAAAAGAGCTATTTCATTAGAAATACACATAAAAGAGTTTGATAAATTATTAGTACTTTTATTAAAATATTTATCATTTGTTTTTATTTCTTTAATTATTTTTAATACATCTAATCTTTTTAAATACTCTTTTAACACTCTTATCACCTCCTACCACTAAATAGAAAAATCTAACGATTTAATAAGTATGTAACTATATAATATGTAGCTCCCGCTAGGATAATTATTCCAATGAATCCTAATAAAATTTTAACGAATGGATTATTTTTATCCCAATACATATCTTTTTTAGATGAAGATTCTTCCATTAAATTTTCATAATCCTCTCTATTCTTCTTATTAAATTCTAATTCATCTTTATCATTCATACATAAGACCTCTATTCTAATTATAGAATACCATAAATTAAAGCATTTGACTAGGATTAAAATCAATATCTACTTTAATTTTGTTATTAGTTTTATAGTGGTCTAACACTTTAGATAGAACTGAATATAAAGATTCTTCTTTTTTATACTTTAAGATTATATTATATCTATATATATTATTTAATTTAAATAAGCTTGAACCACTAGGTCCTAAAATAATAGTGTTAGTAAAATTTCTTTCTAAACTTTTCTTTATTTTTAATGCTTCATTTAATATATAATCTTTATCTTTACCACTTATTCTTATATTACATATATAGTAGTATGGTGGATATTTCATTTGTCTTCTAATAGCCATTTCTTGTTTATAAAATGTCTGATAATCATGATTTTTAGTTAGAGAAATTGCATAATGTTCTGGATTATATGTTTGTATAAGAACAATCCCTTCTTTGTCACTTCTTCCACTTCTTCCCGCAACTTGACTAAGAAGTGAAAAAGTATTTTCACTACTTCTAAAATCTGGGATATTAAGTGAAGTATCTGCATTTATTACTCCTACTAAAGTTACATCTTTAAAATCTAATCCTTTAGATACCATTTGTGTTCCTAACAAAATATCATATTTATGATCTTTAAACTCTTCAATCATCTTCTCATGCATACCTTTTTTGCTAGTAGTATCAAAATCCATTCTTAAAATTTTACTATCAGGGAAAATACCTTTCAATTCTTCTTCTATTTTTTCGGTACCTATTCCTAAATTACTTAGCGATTTTTCCTTACATGATGGACATTTATCATATACTTTTTCACCATATCCACAATAATGACATCTTAAAGTATTACTACTTTTATGATAAGTCAAGGTAATATCACAATGAGGACATTTAAATGTATATCCACAATTTTTACAAGTAACAAAAGATGAATAACCTCTTCTATTAAGTAAAAGGATTATTTGTTCATTATTATTTAATCTTTCTTTTATCTTATCAATTAGTTCTAGTGAAAAGTGTCCTTTTACTTTTTTTATTTCTTTATTCATATCAATAATATCTACCTTTGGTAGACTTTTACCATTAATACGATGAGTTAATTCTAATAACTTATATACATTTTTTTGAGCACGAGCCATCGATTCTAAAGAAGGTGTGGCGCTTCCTAACAATACACTGCAATTATGATATTTACTTCTAATAAGTGAGATATCTCTAGCATGATATCTTGGTGATGGATCGCTTTGTTTATAAGAATCACTATGTTCCTCGTCTATAATTATTATTCCTATATTTTTTATAGGAGCGAATACTGCACTTCTTGCTCCTATAACAATATTTGCTTCTCCCCTATATATTCTTCTATATTCATCATATTTTTCTCCTTCAGATAAAGCTGAATGTATTGCGGCAATCTTATTTCCAAAACGGTTTTTAAATCTTTCTACCATTTGTGGAGTTAAACTTATCTCTGGAACTAATACAATACTACCTTTACCCTGTTTTAAATAATAATCTATTATTTCCATATATACTTCAGTTTTACCACTACCAGTAACTCCATATAATAAATAGGTATTAGGGGAATTATTTATTACTTCATCTACTACTTTTTTCTGTTCTAAAGTTAAAGTCTTTTTATCTAATTTATAATCACTATAATTCAATCTATAATGTTCATTTTTTTCTTCAATTAAAACTTTCTTTTTTATTAATGTATTTAAACTACTCAAAGAAATATCTACTAAGTCTTTTCTTAATACTTTATTTTTACTTACTTTATCTATTATTTCTTTTTGAGTTGAATTAAACTTTAATGTTTTATCATAGTTATCATTTAATTTATAATATGTATCATACTTTATATTAATATTACTATTTACTTTAGCTTTTAATGCTTTAGGTAACATTACTTGATAACAATTAATTAGAGTAGCTAAAGTTATATCTTTCATTTTATGACCTAGATCTAATAATTCATCATTTAGAACTATATCGTTATCAATCACATTAACTATCTCTTTTAAATCTTTAGCAGTTGTTTTCTCGTTCTTTATTTCTAATACAAATCCTACTAATTCTTTATTACCAAAAGGAACTAATACTCTGATACCTATTTTAATTTCATCTTTAAAATTTTCTGGTACATAATATTCAAATATTCTATCCACAGCTTTTGCGGATATTTCTACTAATACACCTACTATCAAAGTATCACCTCCATATATATTTATTATATCAAAAAAAGTAATGATATCATTACTTTTTATCTTCAAATATAACACTAACATCATCAGTTAATTTTTCTTCTACTAATGATTCTTTTTCATTATTATTTATAAATATATCAATTATTAAAGTAAATATGATAATTGATATAACTAATATAATATAAACTATCATATTATCACCTATTTAAATAATCTTAATATATCATTGAATGTAATTACAACCATTAAGATCATTAATAATACTAAAAATACTGTATGTATCTTATTTTCAATTTCAGGTTTTATTGGAGAACCTTTAATCTTTTCAATTACTATAAATAGTATATGTCCTCCATCAAATGCAGGAATTGGAAGTAAATTAATAAATCCAACATTGATACTTAAGAAAGCCATTAAATAAATTAAATTAGCAATACCTGCAGTTCTTTGCTCACCTACTATTGAATAAATACCAACAGGTCCTGATAATTGATTTAAGTGAACTCTACCAGTAAATAAATAACTAACAGTGATAAACATCTGTTTAAAAATAGATTTAGTCTTTTTATAAGTATAAACTAATGCACTACCTAATCCCTTAGTTTTCTTTTGCTTAATTTCAATACCATATTTATAACTTTCTTTACCATCTATTTTTACTTTTTTAGGTTTTACTTTTATAGTAAGTTTTTCTTTATCTCTTAATACTACTACTTTATTTTCTTTCTTTACAGGAGCAAGTGCTAGATATAAGGATAAATCATCACTTGTCTCAATCTTGTTTTTATTAATTGATAAAACTTTATCTCCACTTCTAAGTCCTGCTTCATATGCAGCTGTATTTTTTTCTACTTTAGTAATAATAGGTTTCATACTTGTACCACCCCATATAAGGGCAATTAATAATACAAGTAATGTACCTAATATAAAGTTATTCATTGGACCAAAAAGCATTATTAAAAATCTTTGCCATGCTTTTTTATTTTGTAATCTTTTTTCTTTAGGAATCTTTTTATCATCATCTGTTTCTAGATCTTCCCCAGCTAATTGACAAAAACCTCCGATAGGAATAGCTCTTAAATTATATTCTGTTTCTCCTTTTTTGAATCCCCATATTTTAGGACCCATTCCTAATGCAAATTCATAAACATAAACTCCATTCCATTTAGCTAAAATGAAATGACCAAATTCATGAACAAAAACTATTATTCCTAGAATAACTACAAATAATAATAAATTAATAATTATTGACATATTTCCTCCTATAATATTCCAATTAAAATAATAAACACAAGTGTAACAAATATCAAACTATCAAATCTATCAAGAATCCCACCATGACCTGGGATTAAATTAGAAAAATCTTTAACATCGTAGTATCTTTTTATTGATGAAAATACTAAATCACCAAGTTGACCAACTAAACATAATAGAATTGTTGATAAAATAACTATTACTAGTGGAACACTACTATTTATAACTGTATTATAGAAACAAACAGCAGCGAATGTTCCCATAAATACTCCACCTATTAATCCTTCTATTGTTTTCTTAGGGCTTATTTTAGGACATAATTTATGTTGTCCTATTAATTTACCTGTGAATAA
>Ga0247611_10005622_pt1 | contig 16458 bp, 10 predicted proteins | sample 177DNAGHGhighgp2_FD_192422 | JGI IMG/M metagenome (GOLD analysis project Ga0247611, IMG submission 192422) | Sheep rumen microbial communities from Palmerston North, Manawatu-Wanganui, New Zealand - 1770 DNA GHGhigh gp2 | ecosystem: Host-associated > Mammals > Digestive system > Stomach > Rumen... | reverse complement strand
TGTCCCGTCATCGGCATCCCCCTACCCTTCTTCAGCTACGGCGGCTCATCGCTGTGGGGTTTCACCATCCTGCTGTTCATCCTGCTGCGCATCGATGCCGACCGCGGCAACTACGGCACCTGGTAAATCGTTCTATTGCGAAAAGTTCGTTGCGAAAAGTTCGCAATGAGCAATTACATCTATTATTCATCAAGCCAAACAGGGTGAATATGAGATGTACATCTAGAGGAGGGAATAAGCAAAGCCGCCTGGCCTGGGAGAGGCTGGGCGGCTTGTGAGTTGGATGGGAAGACCCGGATCAATAGGTCATGCGGGGCTCGAGCTCCTTGGCCTGGTCAATCATCTTCTGGATTTCAACCTCGGCGGGCACACGTCCGCACAGGTGCTTCTGCTCGTTGACCTCGGCTACCTTGGCGGCGAGGTTGGCGGCAACGCGGTGGCGCAGTTCCTTGACGGTGTCCACCCCTGCAGCCTCGAGCAACTCGGCAAACTGTGGGCCGATGCCGTTGATGCGGAACAGGTCGGCATGGTTGGTCCACTTGAGAATCAATTTCTCGCTGATGCCGGTCTTCTCGGCCAGATCCTTGCGTCCAGCCGGAGCGGCGCAGCGGTCGAGCAGTTCCTCAACAGTGTTGATCCCCTCGGCAATCAGTTTGGGAGCATAGGCTTCACCGATGCCTTCAATGTCAATAATCTTGTAGTTCATTTTGGTTAAAGTTGTAAGTTTTTAGTTTTAAGTTGTAAGTACAATTTGTATCGTCTGATTCTTGAGATTCAAGTTTTTGTATCTCAATTCGTTACTCAGCCTTCTTGCAGCAGTTGCAGTCGATGATCTTCCAGATGAGCGCTGCCAGTGCACCACCCACCAGGGGACCGACGATGAACACCCACAGCTGATTCAAGGCGGCGCCACCCTCGAACAGGGCCGGACCGATGGAACGAGCGGGGTTGACCGAGGTACCGGTGAAGTGGATGCCCACCAGGTGAATGAGAATCAGCGACAAACCGATAGCAAGACCGGCAAAGTTGTTGGTAGCGCCATTGGTAACGGACGTGGCACCGAGAACCACCAGCACAAAGAGCATAGTCAGTACAATCTCGACAATCAAGCCGTTGGTCACTCCGAATGCACATGCGTTGGCACCGGTCTTGGTAGTGATGATAGCATCAGGCGTAGCCGTACCCACGATACCTGCCAGCACGGCGGCAGCCAGGATGGCACCGATGACCTGGAACACGATGTACATGCCGCAGTCCTTGGCACTCATGCGGCCAGCCAGGAAGCAGCCCAGCGAAATAGCGGGATTGATGTGGCATCCGCTGATGCCGCCAATGGTATAGGCCATGGCCACTACAGCGAGACCAAACGCCATCGCTGTGCCCACAATCGAAGCGGTGTCTTGACCGCAACCCAGAGCGACTGCAGCCCCACATCCCAGGAACGTCAATACAAACGTACCTACCAATTCAGCTAAATACTTTTTCATAGTTTCAATACTTTATTATTTCGGTTAAACAAGTTGATTTCTTGGTCAATAAGTGCAATCATGCTTTTTACGATGGCAAACTTAGCATTTTTTAAAGATAAACGCAAGAAATTTAAAAAAAATCTTCCTAAATTTGCAAATTAATAACGCATTAAAAGGATTCATACAGCAAACTATGAATATCTCGATAGTTGGAACAGGATATGTCGGTCTGGTGAGTGGAACATGCTTTGCCGACCTGGGCGTCCACGTGACATGTGTGGACCGCGATAGCCAAAAGATCAACCGCCTCGTGTATGGTGCCATCCCCATCTATGAGCCCGGTCTGGACAACATGATCAACCGCAACGTCAACGACAAGCGACTCACGTTCTCGAGCGACTACAAGCAGGGCTTTGCCAATCAGGACTTCGTCTTCTGTGCCATCGACACGACCGCTAGCGATGACGGCTCCACCGACCTGACCCCGATTCTGGAAATCGCCAAGGACTTTGGGCAATACATCACCCGATACAGCGTGTTTGTCATCAAGTCGACCGTGCCGGTGGGCAGCACCCAGCACGTGATGAAGATCATCCGTGAAACACTCGAGGCCCGCAATGCCGACATCAAGTTTGACGTGGCCTGCAACCCCGATTTCCTGACCGAGGGCAATGGCATCAAGGACTTCATGAAGCCTGACCGCATCGTCATCGGCACCGAGACATCCAGTGCCCGCCAGGCCATGGAACGGCTGTATCGCTCCATCCTGATGCACAACAACCGCACGGTCATCTATACCGACACCCGCACGGCCGAGATGATCAAGTATGCCGCCACCTCGATGCTCGCCACCCGCGTGAGCTTCATGAACGAGATTGCCAACCTGTGCGAGATTGTGGGAGCCGACGTCAATGTGGTGCGCCACGGTGTGGGCACCGACAGCCGCATTGGCCCCAAGTACATCTTTCCGGGCTGCGGCTACGGCGGCACCCTGTTTCCCCAGGACATCAACGACTTGATCAAGATTGGCAGCGAGCACAACCACGACATGGAAATCCTCAAGGCAGTGGAGAATGTCAACAATCGCCAGAAGCGCATCCTGTTCAAGAAACTCAACAATCACTACAAGGGTGACCTCGAGGGCAAGATCATCGCCCTGTGGGGACTGAGCTTCAAGCCCGAGACCGACGACATGAGTGCCGCTCCCGCCATCGACACCATCAACCTGCTCATGGAGGCCGGTTGCCAGGTGCGCGTGTATGACCCGGTGGCCATGAATGCCACCAAGCGTCGCTGGAGCAACGTGTATTGCGGGCTGGACATGTATGACGCCGTCAAGGGTGCCGACGCCGTGCTGCTGTTGACCGAGTGGCGCCAGTTCCGCATCCCTGCCTGGCAAGCCGTGAAAAGCCTGATGCGCACTCCCGTCATCATCGACGGGCGCAACGTGTATGACGGCGACGAGCTGGAGGACATGGGTTTCACCTACTACTGCATTGGAAGATAAAATAGATAAGAGATAAAAGATAAAAGATAAAAGATAAGAGATAAGAGATATATTAATAATGTGTAAAATGAAACGTATTCTCGTCATCACATTGGCACTGATGCCCCTCATGCTGCTGGCACAAGCCAGGATTGGCATCGTTAACTCGCAACAGCTTTTTGACCTCATGCCCGAGAAAACGGCTGCCGAGGCGCAACTCAAATCATTGAGCGACAGGTATCATGCCGAGCACGAATTGCTGCAAAACGAATTTGACAAGAAATATGCCGACTATCAGGCCATCGCTGCCGACCCCACCACCCCCGAGGCCATCAGGGAACGCCGCGTGCAGGAGTTGCAGGAGGGTGACAAAAAGCTGCGCGAGTTTGAACAACGCGCCGCCAGCGACCTGGCAGCCCGTCGCGAAGCCCTCACCCGCCCCATTGCCGACAAGGTGCAGGCCGCCATCCGCACCGCTGGTGAGCAAGGTGCCCTGGACCTGGTGCTCGACACCGCCGTCACCCCTGTCGCCTACACCGGTCCCGCCACCATCGACATCACCCCGATGGTCAAAGCCATCCTCGGCCTGTAGACAATAGATGCGCTCATTCACAAATTGAAATCAAAACCACATAACTATGAAAATACAGTTCCACAAGAGTCCAATCTACCCTGTGGTAATCGCCGCCATGGCTTTTACCCTCCTGGTCGTGGCTTGCACCAGCGACGAGCCTGGTGGCCCTGACGGCCCTGACGGTTCTGGCAAGGATGGTAGCACGTGCGAAATCAGTTTCAGCCTCACTAGCGACGGCAGCGGCAGCGGTAGCCTGTCCGAGCCAGCCGTGTGCCATGGCACAACACCGCTCCACTTCACCATCACCCAGACGAGTACCTATACCGACGTCGATGGCAGCCGCTACACGTGCAGTCCCAAGGCCACCGTCACGCTCCAGGCGAGTGAGGACACGCTGCTGGTCCGTGACCTCCAGACGCTTGTCACCGTCAATGCCTCACCCGATGCCCAGCGCTCCACCACGGGCAGCAATCCCGTGGAACACCATGCGGTGCAGACCTTTGACATCGGTGGCCAAAAGATTACCTTCGACTTGATGCACGAGGTCTATACCCACGTCAATGCCGCAGGCAAGACCATCGAGATGCCCTATGTCAGACTCAATAACCCAAAGTATGGCGAAGCCCAGACGGCCCAGACGGCCAGTACTCGCCGGGCTGCTCCGGCGCGAGAGGGCATCATGACGGTGCGCGGCATCCGCCTCACGCCGCGCCATCTGTCGGGTCCGCTGCGTGCGCGGACGGTGACCACAGCCCAGTGCTATGATGTCACGGTATCGTTTAATCTGGACTATGAGACCGTCAACGCCAAGGCGTCACAACAGCAGGGCAATACCTTGTCCTTTGAGGTAACCTATGCCGCCGTGGTCGAGTCCACCACCGAGGTGCCTGACCCCACCACGACCTGCTCCTACCAGACGGTGGTCAAGGAGGGTGGTCAGGGCACGACCTCGCCGTTTGTGGTCAAAGCCGGTGAACCGCTCCACCTGCAACTGCTAGGAACGAGCCAGTGCTCCTACTTCTCGATGGACGACCTGGAGACCCGCGTCATCACGCGCGAGACGACCGCCAACGTCGCTGTCGCTGTCGCCAAGGAGTCGATCGAGTTTGAAGGCAGTGCTGACGAACTCAAGAATGTGAACGTCGAGACCCAGGACATCATGACCACGGGAACAGACCCCGCACAGCACAGTTGCAGCCAGACCATCACCCTGGGCGGCGGGCAGGCCATTGTGGTGATGTGGGATTACCAGTCGCTGGGCGACCTGCAAGTGGATGGAGAGACGGTGCCCATGCCGTGGATCAAGCTAGGGACTCCCCAGGTAAAAGATATTCACTTCCAGGTCGACCAGAACAAAACCCTGTGGGTGAATGTGCTATTGAGCCAGGACGTCACCATCGAAAACCTGGACGAGCCGCAGACCCAGACGCTGGAATACAGAGTGCGCTACACCGCGGTCTCTAATCCCAAGCTGGTGAAAGTCACCTACCGCAAGGACTGGCAATGGGAATATCAAGGGGATATTCAAGGTAATCCGCTTTGGATGTGTCGACCAATCGTTTATCGTGAGAGACTGTATTCTAACGGTACAACCTACACCGATAACATCGCTAACCGTGGGCAATTGGGTCATTCAATAAAATTGAATCCAGGTTATGGACCTTACGGTACCGTAAGTTGGGATGGAGGAAAGATTATTTTTTATCCGCCAAATAAGAATCAACAATATGATTACAGCACTTTTCTGGATTCTATAGCTATTGCCACTGCCTCGATAGCTGTCCCTGATATGGAACACGTCAGGAATCTTGGTTCATATCATGACGAAGACTCATATCTTGGTGATTGGGGTAATTATAGATTGGCGATAAAATATATCAACGGTGATCTAGACCTATCAGGAGTCACTATTGAAGGGGAGGGGTTGCCTTCGGATCTGGAATCCGGCTGGTATGACGGTAGTTTTTATGTTAGCCATATACCTTTTGATCTCTATTATGATCCAGGATTTGTGATTCCTGGCAATCATGGCACTATTTTATCAATAAGAGTGTCGTTTGCTGACTGTTTCTTAGTAATTGATGGTCAGATGTTTACTTTCAATGAGTTCATTGATCCTCCAAGGTTTAAAGATACTGAGGTGGATTTTCCTGGTGATGCGACACACGGACCCGGCAAAATATATAAGTCTGAGGTTCACCAGCGTTACATGGGCGTTAACTTCTATGGTGCCGTCATCGACACCGTCTTCACTTTCAAATAAGGCTTTGCTATATAAACAATAACAAGAAGATAGATATGAAAAACCGAGTGAAATTATCTTTTAAGTGGAGAATCCATATATTGCTGTTAGCTTTAGCTGCGGCTTTCACTAGTGCCCATGCTTATGACTTTAAGGCTGATGGTATCTGTTATACAGTCCTGGGCGACGAGTCCAGCGTGCTGGTGGTTTATGACCCGATGCGCCACTACGCCGGTGACATCACCATACCAGCCTCTGTCACCCACGATGGCGTGACTTATACCGTCTCCGGCATAGGTGGAATGGCATTTTTCTATGACACGGAACTGACGGGCGTGAGCATTCCACGCACCGTTACATCCATCGACGGTGACGCTTTCTATGGTTGTCAAAATCTAGTTTCTATCACCGTCGAGGAGGGTAACCCTGTGTATGATTCCCGTGGTGGCTGTAATGCACTCATCGAGAGCGCGACTGGCACCCTGTTGCAGGGCTGCAAGGGAACCGTTATACCAAGTGGCGTCACAGCCATCGGTGATGAGGCATTTCATTATTGTACAACATTGACCGACGTGGATATCCCTTCCACTGTGACGAGCATCGGCGTCAGCGCGTTTGAAGGGACTGGCTTGAAAGACATCAAGATTCCCGCTTCGGTCACCACCCTTGGCGATTATGCTTTCTTTGGCTGCCACGACTTGGAGGCAGTAACCCTGGGCAGCGGCGTCAAGACCATCGGCATGAATTCCTTTGTAGCATGCACCAGCCTGGCCAGCATTCAGGTAGATGGCGGGAACCCCGTGTTTGATTCTCGTGAGGGTTGCAACGCCGTCATCGAGACGGCAACAGGCACATTGCGCCTGGGATGCAAGAGCACTGTGATACCTAATACTGTTAGCGCCATTGGCAATTATGCCTTTTATTTCATCCATGGGTTGAAGACCATTGACATTCCTAACTCGGTCATCAGCATTGGTGAGGGTGCGTTTTACTATTGCCCCCATCTGACAACCATGACTATCGGGGACGGCGTTACTGACATTAGTGATAAGGCTTTCTATAACTGCAGCGCTTTGATGGACATATCATTCGGCAAGAGTGTCAAGAATCTTGGCAAAGACATGTTGGCTTTTTGTTCTCTTCTAGGCACCATTACCGTGTCAGGCGATAATCCTTACTATGATGCCCGTGAGGGTTGCAACGCCCTTGTTGAGAGCGCGACCAACACCTTGATTGTGGGGTGCAAGGGGAGTTTTATCCCCAAAACAGTCACCGCCATTGGCGATAGGGCGTTTTATCACTGTTCCTCATTGACTGATATCTCAATCCCCAATACCCTCCTTGCTATTGGAAATGAGGCGTTTGCCGAATGTCGTTCACTGAGCAGTTTGACGTTTGAAGAACCGTCTTCTCCTAGCGGCAATGGCATCCTCACCATTGGCAATAAAGCTTTCGAGAGTTGTTCCTCTTTGACCGAAGTGACGGTTGGCAACACTGTTAAGGAGATTGGAGATGAGGCATTCAGCAGTTGCTCTAAATTACAAAACATAGTTCTTGGCAATCCCAGAGAAGTGTGTGAGAATCCGTTCATGGTCATCAAGAATGCGTTTGATGACCCCCGTGACTCGTGTGCGGTCACTCTGGGAAGTGCCGTCAAAGAGATCGAGGATTATACGTTTAACTCCTATCGTTCCGTGACCAGTTTAACAATCGGTGTCGGCAACAGGGCTATGCCGATGATGTTAAACATTGGCAGAGTATTTAATAACAATAAATTGACCAAAATTGTGGTATTGGACGGCAACACCTACTATGACTCCCGTAATGACTGCAACGCTCTCATCGAGACGCCCACCAACACACTGTTATTGGGTTGCCCGTTGACCATTATCCCCAACTCGGTAACAGCTATCGGAGATTTCGCGTTTTCAAATTGCAAGGATCTTACAACAATTAACATCCCTAACTCGGTAACAGCTATCGGAGATCACGCGTTTTCAGATTGTACGGGACTTACTACAGTCAACATCCCCAACTCGGTCACAGCTATCGGAGATGCGGCGTTTTCAAATTGTAAGGGACTTACAGCCGTCAACATCCCCGAATCGGTAACAGCTATCGGTGATGCGGCGTTTTCAGATTGTACGGGACTTACCGCCGTCAACATCCCCGACTCGGTAACAACTATCGGAAGATATGCGTTTTATAATACAAGAATAACCAGTATCGATATACCCTATTCCGTTACAACTATTGGCAGCTGGGCATTCGATCAATGTATAGACTTGACAGATCTATCCTATAATGCAAAAAATATTGAGCACCTAACCGGATTTGGAAATCAGATCGAACGCGTTACTATCGGTCCAAAGGTTGAAAAGTTACCTCAAAACTTTTTGAATAATTCCAAAATTACTGAGGTGACCATTCCCAATTCGGTCACTATCATCAGTTTTAACGCTTTCAAGGACTGTAAAGGTTTGACGACTGTTAAATTCCCTGACACGTTAAATAGGATTGAAGGATCAGCATTCTTGGGCTGCACGGGTTTGACGAATATTAAATTTCCAGACTCGTTAAATAGTCTTTGGGTTGGACAATCTGCTTTCTCGGGCTGCACGGGATTAACAAGCCTGGAGTTTCCCGACTCTACTTCTATTGTTCATTATGCCTTTGAGGGTTGCACGGGATTGACAAGCGTGACTTTCCGTTGCACAACCTACTCTTGGTTAGGTCAAGAACCCTTTAAAGGCTGCACCAACTTGATGAGTGTGACCTGCACGGGAACAAAACCGCCACAATGCCCTTACGACTGGTCGTGTGATGCTTTTAGTAGCGAAACCTATCAAGAGGGAGCACTCTTTGTTCCTGAGGAGGCACTGGGCAAGTACCGTGAGGCCAATGGATGGCGCAAGTTTGCCAACATCAAGCCGATTGCGCTATACAATTGTGATGTGACTGGCGATGGACTGGTCAACATTGCTGACGTGAACAGTGAGATTGGCACCATTTTCTCAAGCGAAATGGACGTAATGAAAGACGTGAACGGTGACGGGAAAATCAACATTACCGACGTTAATGCCATCATTAACCATATCCTATCTTCCCATTAGCCACTGGCTTCAACGTTTTAGCTGACTGATGATTGTCGCATAGTAACAAAGAAACCCAGGTCGAAAGACTCGGGTTTTCTTGTTGATGGGGTGGATAATGGGGCTCGAACCCACGACCTTCGGAACCACAATCCGACGCTCTAACCAGCTGAGCTACATCCACCATATAAAGGCGTTTTCTCTCAAACGCGGGTGCAAAGATAATACCAATTTTGATTCTGTGCAAGAATAATGCTAAAAAAACTTGGTTTTTCTTATCACAGCAGGTAAAACACGCGCCTGGTGCATGCTCCTATCGGCCCCCTAGGGGTGAATTACCGCTCACGATGACAGCTGGGGCAATGCGGTCGCTGCCCTTGACAAACTCGCCCATCGAGAACACGCCGCGCAGGTTGATGTCGTTGTCCAGCAGCAGGATGTCGGCATCCTTGCCGCGCTGGAGCGACCCCTTGCGGTCATAGATGCCCATGATGCGGGCAGGCGTCTCACTGGCCATGCGCATGGTGTCCTGCAACGGGACATTCACCACGCGCACCATGGTCTTGATGAGGCGGTCCATGGTGGCGATGCTGCCTGCCAGGGCACTGCGGTCCGATAGCTTGCACACGCCGTCCTCGATGATCACGCGCGGGTCAAAGGCGTGCTCGCTGTCGCTGTCGGTCACCGCGAGGGCATCGGTACACAGGGCGGTGCGCTCCACCCCCTTGATGTGATACACGAGGTTGAGCAGCGTCGAGGGGACATGGATACCGTCGGCAATCACCTCGACGGCCATGTCCTCGAGCAGATAGACGCTCTCGACCGTGCCCGCGTGCTTGAACTCGCGCACGTTGTGAAACCCTGGCATGCCGTTATAGAAGTGGGTTGCCAGCGTGTAGCCTGCATCCCATGCACTCTTGACGTGCTGGTACTCGGCAGCAGTGTGCCCGATGGCGGCAATGATGCCCTTGCCGGTAACGTACTGCCCCATCTCGATAGCCCCCGGCAGCTCGGGAGCGGTGTCCCATCGCCGCAGGCAGTCAAAGTCCTCGACGATGTGGCGGTACTCATTGGGATCGGGAATGCGAATGACCTCAGGCATCTGAGCCCCCGCCTTGCTGGGATTGAAGTAGGGACCCTCCATGTGCATGCCCATGATGGTGGAACGGGGCTCGCACATCAGCTCGTCACAGGTGGCGCATGCCCGCTCCATCATGTCGAGCGGCGAGGATGACAGCGTGGCATAGATTGCCGTTGTGCCGTGACGCAGATGGGTGCTTGCCACGGTGCGGAAAGCCTGGGGCGTACACTCCTGGAAGTCGCAGCCGCCACCGCCGTGACAATGCAGGTCAATGCCGCCCGGCACCACATGCATGGACTGGGCATCAATCGCCTGATCCATGCCGTCGAGCCGACGGCTGCTCTTGCTCACTTCCTTGATGCGGGTGTCCTCGATGATGATCGAGCCATCATTGATCCACCCCTCGGGAGTGAGCACATGACCATTATATATCTGTGTCAACATTCTGGACCTTGTTCTCGTTGTGTCTACTGTCTTGCAAATATAAGCATATTTTCAATAGAGCGGGCAAGTAGTTACATTTTTTTTGATTTCTTGACAAGAATTTTGAAAATTACAAGCAGATATCCTCCCCGAGCGAGTGGTTTTAGTCTTGATTTTTGTGGCATTTGTCAACATGATTAGCCGTTTTGTCCCTAAGTGCCGCCACTGCATTTTTTTATTTGTGTTTTTTTATTTTACTTTGCCACTAGAAAATAAAAAGCGCTTTTTGTTACTGACTTACATTAATTATTTTCCAAAACACCACTGTAAAAATGAAGAGAATCGCATTAGTATTGATCGTTGCCCTGATGAGCACGATGGCAATGAACGCCCAGCCACAACATGGTGCTGGGATGGCCCAGAATCGCCTGGAACAGCTCGACAAGGCCCTAGGGTTGAGCTCTGACCAGAAGGCCCAGGTTTCCAAGATCCTCAAGGACGGGATGTCGCAGATGAGAAATGAGCGGCTGTCGAAAAAGGATGGAGAGAAAAACGACCAAGCCGACAGGCAGTCCCGCCGCGAGCGCATCGAGAAACAGCGTTCGGCCATCGATGCCCAGATCAACAACGTGTTGACGCCAGAGCAGCGCAAGAAGTTTGAGCAATTCCGCAAGGAAGAGCACAAACGTGATGCACAGTCCGGCCCCAGAAACCGGGGTCACCGGGATCATCACAAGAAGGGTCCCAAGGATGGAGGCTGCTGCCAGCCCGACAAGTCCAAAGGATGCTGCGAGCAGTCCAAGGCCGACAAGCCCAAGGGATGCTGCGAACAGCCCAAGGCCGACAAGTAAGCCCCTATAATGGCATCAAATTAAGAGATTGAAAAGAAAAATAATCGTGTGTGTGTGTTTTGAAAGAGGCGGGTATTTCCTGTGTTGAAGGACGTACCCGCCGCCCTTTTTCTACCAGGGCATAGCGTCTTTGCGCACTAGCGTGAGATTTTTCGGCTGATGATTCGCTGAATAGTTACGAAGGGTTACAAAATAATTAGAAGATGTTAAAAGTGCTGCCATTTTACTTAAAAATGAACTTTAACGAGCCCTAAAACGGCCTGAAAAGGGAAAAAATTGCTATCTTTGCATTTAAATTTTGAGTAATATCGACATGGACGTAAAGAAAGTCTTATTTATATCGCAGGAGATTGCGCCCTACGTTCCCGAGAGGCGTTTATCCACCGTGGGACGCTTGCTGCCCCAGACCATCAAGGAGCAAGGCATCGAGGAGCGTACCTTCATGCCCAAGTATGGCATGATTGCCGAGCGCAGCAACCAGCTTCACGAGATGATTCGCTTGTCGGGCATGAATGTGATCATCGATGACACCGACCACCCCCTGATCATCAAGGTTGCCACACTGCAACAGGCCCATTTCCAAGTTTACTTTATCTACAACGAGGACTACTTTGCCAGCAACCGCATCGATGAGCTGGAGATGAACTGCACCCCCGAGGACAACGACGAGCGCAGCATGTTCTTTGTGCGCGCGGTGATTGAGTCGATACGCAAGATGCGCTGGGTGCCCGACATCATCCAGTGCACGGGCTGGATCTCGGCACTGGCACCGGTATACATCCGCACGCTATACGGCGATGACCCTTCTTTCCGCGACGCCAAGATTGTGACCGCGCTGTTCAACGACCAGCTACCGGGTCCGCTTGACGCCCGCCTGGCCGAGAAGATGCACATGGACGGCATCCCCAAGAATGCCCTCAAGCCCATCAATGGCAAGGAACTGGACCATGACACCCTGATGGCCTACTCACTCAAGTACAGTGACGCCGTCATCGCTTGCGAGCCCGACATACCTGCGCCAATACTCGAGGCGGCCTCGTCCTTGCCCTGCCTGCAGCTGCTGGAAGATGGCGACCAGGCCCATCAGGTGAAGGACTTCTATGCTTCGCTGTTTGACTGACACGCTATTAAAAAACCAGATTCCGCCAGTCATCATCTTGACTTCATTTATCTAACGCGTTATCATTTCAGGAAAATTCAGGAATATGAGACATCTTTTCTGTGTGATACTGGCGACGTCCATGTTGATGATCATGGGTGCATGCACCGATGACACCATCGGCGTCTCCATCACCGACAGCGTTTCGTCGGTCATCGAGGATTCATCATTTGTCATCACGGGGCATGCAGTGCGCAACGAGCGAGTGCTCATGCGCACGACCTCCAAGATGCTGGGTCGCATCAGTGCCGACGGCTATGGCCATCTCACGGCCGATGCCGTCACCTCGTGGATGCCGGCCATGAACATTGACACCACAGGCGTGACGCCCGAGTCGATCGACTCGTGCCGGTTGAAGTTGCGCATTCCCGCCAGCAACGGGTTCACCGGCGACTCCCTGGCACCCATGCGCCTGTCGGTCTATCGCTTGAACAAGCCCCTTCCCAGCCCCATCTACAGCGACTTTGACCCCAGTGGTTATTATCAATCGAGTGACCTGCTGGCCACAGAGTCCTATTCTCCCGCGTCGGGCTGGCTGGAGGTGGCAACGTCCTACTTGACAGGAACGGCCGTGCACGACACCGTGCGCGTGATTTCCATCCCCGTGTCCACCGACATTGGCCGCGACCTGCTCAGGACTTATCGCGCCAACCCCGACCTGTTCTCGTCACCGACGGCGTTTGCCGACGTGTTCCCGGGCATCTACATCACCAACAGCTATGGCAGTGGCCATGTGGTAAACATCAAGGCCACCGAGCTGGATGTGTATTACCACAAGCACGTGCAACTGACCGACACCACCGACACCACCTACCATGCCCTGAACCAGGCCTACCTGGCTTCCACCCCCGAGGTCGTGTCCAACAACATCATCCGCTACCAGATTGATGACGCCTTGACTGCAATGGTCAACAATGGTGCGGCACTGATTGCGGCGCCGGCGGGATATGAGGTGCAGGTACACTTCCCCATTCAGGAAATCATCGACCGCTACCGTTCTAACGTGGGCTCCAACCAGGCTATCATTAACAGCCTGTCGCTGGAACTGCCTGTCAGCATCCCGCCCACGCAATACAACATCCAGCCGCCCAGCCACTTGCTCATGGTGAAGACCAGCAAGAAGGACCAGTTCATCAACGGCGACAGCCTCACCAACAACAAGGACTCGTTCTATGCCCTGTATGACGCGTCGAGCAAGAAATACACCTTCACGGGATTGCGCAACTATGTGCTGGACATCATCAACAACCACGGCGGCATCGCCAGCGAGGAGGACATGGAATTCACCATCACGCCTGTTGACGTGACCACCTACACCTACCCCACCTCCTATTATTACTCCACCTCGACCACTACAGTGGTTACCAAGATCTCGCCCATGGTGTCACGGCCTGCCGTGGCATGCCTGCTGCTGGACAAGGCCAAGGTCAGAATCACCTACAGCAAACAGATCGTGGATTAATTTTCCAGGGCAAAGTGTTGCGAGTTTAGAAAAAAAGTGCTACCTTTGCACCCGCATTGCAAGTCATCGCAGTGCACCAAGCCGCAATAGCTCAGTCGGTAGAGCATTTCATTCGTAACGAAAAGGTCGCGGGTTCGAGTCCCGCTCGCGGCTCCAGCAAGGCAGGGAAACCCAGTTGCTCAGGCACATAGGTTTCCCTGCCTTGTTTTCATGGCCACCACGCAGCGCACTAGTACTGGTGTAGAATTATTCATTCGCATCGACCGTCGGCCGCGATGGGGAGCAGTGTGGAAAGTGCATTGCGCATTACTTTTTTGTATTGTTTTCCACAAAATAGTTGGTTGCTTTAATTTTTTAGCGTATTTTTGCACCGTTCTTTAATGACGCATCACCACCAGATGATGGGGATGCTGTTTTTTAGCCTTTTGTTTAAACATTAATTATTATTCAATAGATTTACATTACCGCTCATGAGAAAGTTTTTGTTATTGATGGCAGCTGCGATTGCTGCGCTACAGATGTGGGCTGGACCCGTCGACGTGAAGTCGGCTCGAGAGACCGCACAACGCTTTGTACAGGAAAGATCTTACAGCGGCAAGCTGCGTGCTCCCCTCGCCGGTCAGCTCACGCTTGCCCACACCGAGCTCAACAGCTTGAAGATGGACCGTGCGGTGTACTACGTGTTCAACACGAGCAACGGCTATGTGATCGTGTCGGGCGATGACCGTGCCGAGGCCATCCTGGGCTATGGAGACTCCCCCCTCGACATGAACACGATACCGTGCAACATGAAAGCATGGCTTGCCACCTACAAGGAGCAGCTCGAGTATCTCCAGGCCCATGAGGGAATGAAGGTTGAGACGCCGTCGATGATGTCACCGTCGCTGCGCATTGCCAGCGTTCCTCCCCTGCTGACGGCACTGTGGGACCAGGAGACCCCCTATTGGAATCAGTGCAAGATTAACAATGTTCAATGCTTGACGGGATGTCCAGCAACGTCGGCCGCAATGGTATTCCACTACTGGAAGTTCCCCGACTTTGAGACGCCCGAGGTGCCCGCCTATGACTGCTCTCTTTCCACTGCCTACTGGTCAACGAGTACTGTTCACGTTGCAGCCCTGCCACCGGTAACCTTTGACTGGGACAACATGCTGGACAAGTACACTAGCGGTTACACGACCGCCCAGGCCAACGCTGTAGCCACACTGATGCGCTATGTGGGCCAGGCCGAGCGCATGGAATACGGCAACTCTGCGGCCGGCGGCAGCGGTGTGAACGTCGACAGCGTCATCCTGATTGCCAATGCGTTCAAGTTCTTTGGCTACGACGAGGAGAGCGTGCGCGTGGTCAAGAAGACCAGTGCCTACAGTGGCGGCACGACACTCTATAATGATGCCGAGTGGGCAGCCCTGATTCAAGAGGAGCTGGCCGAGGGTCGTCCCATCGTGTTCTGCGCTGTTGCTGGCGGCTGGGGTGGCGGCGGCCATGCCTTCAATGTGGACGGATATGACGCCTCAACCAACAAGTATCACATCAACTTTGGCTGGAGTGGCTCAAGCAACAACTACTACGCTCTGAATGCCTTCAACGGCGGCGGCTCAACCTTCAACCAGTACCAGCAGATGGTGATTGGCATCCAGCCCGGCTACCAGGGTCCGCGCCTCAAGGCCAGTGCCAAGGCATTGAGCATGGAATGCTTCAAGGGTCAGACGGCAACTGCCACATTCAGGCTCACGGGCAACAACCTGGAGGGTGACGCCACGCTCACGCTTCAAGATGACAATGGCGTGTTCTCACTAAGCGAGACCACCCTGCCGGTTGACCAGGCCAAGGATGGCATAACCTTTACCGTGACCTACGCACCCAAGGCTGCCACTACCTATAGTGCCACCATCATTTGCAGCAGTCCCGGTGCCCAGGATGTGACGGTAGAAATCACGGGCAACTCCCCCTATGAGCTGTACCGTCCCGAGATGCTTCCCGTGGATGAGTCAAGCGTGACATCCAGCTCGTTCCGAGCCGACTGGACTGACCAGACGCCCGTCGAGAACGTGACCAGCTACACCCTGGAAGTGATTCCCAGGGCCGAGGTCACCCTGCTCACCGAGGCCGACTTCAGCCAGTTGCCCAAGGAATCAGCCAACCACGCGGCAGATGCCCAGAATTACCTCCCCGAGGACTGGACCTTCAGCGGCCGCTACCTCTACCTTGACGGCGGTTTCATCTCGCCTGGACGCGACTGCGTCTTCACGGCCAACTGCGACCTGTCGGGCTTTGACAAGGTGAGCGTGATCATCAGGGCCAAGAACTACCCCAAGGGCACCAACACCACGATTGACGTAGCCAGCAACGATGCTTCACACAGGCTGGTACTCTCGGCCGAGGTGGAAACCTATCTGGTCGTGCTGGACTGCAATGGTGAGGGTCCGATCAAGATCACCAGCGGATATTATCCCGAGATTGAGAGCATCAAGATCTATGGCGGCGAGATTGTCGATCCCGAGCCCTATGCCCTGCACGCTCCGGCCATGAAGGCTCTGGCCGACAACATCCTGATCGAAGGCATTGCACCCGAACTGACGGCCTATCAGGTGAGTGGTCTCACTCCTGGCCAGCAAT
>Ga0247611_10005621_pt1 | contig 16459 bp, 26 predicted proteins | sample 177DNAGHGhighgp2_FD_192422 | JGI IMG/M metagenome (GOLD analysis project Ga0247611, IMG submission 192422) | Sheep rumen microbial communities from Palmerston North, Manawatu-Wanganui, New Zealand - 1770 DNA GHGhigh gp2 | ecosystem: Host-associated > Mammals > Digestive system > Stomach > Rumen... | reverse complement strand
CCACGAGAATTACTTTTCGATGGACAAGTTAAAGGGAATGGTATGACTTTGGGTATGACAAATGGTACAACTAATATCGGAATGTACTCTTTTGCTCCATCAGGTGGTACGGGTTATCAACTTGGTACTAGTACAAAGGCTTTTAATACTGATGTTGGTATAAGTATTAGTGGTTCATCTGGTACTAACGCTAAAGCCATTGGCATTACAACAGACCAAACAAAATCAGGTATTATTTTGAATAGAAATAGCTCTAAGTATTTAAATTTCTTTGTTAATTAAGATAAAATTCTAGATACATTTGAACTGCTTTCTGTTGAACAGGTGCATTATTTTGATAAGTTGAAGATGATAGAGATGCATTAAAGTTTAATAATAGTGAATCAAAAATGCTATTGTTACCGTCATCTATTATATGCCGAATTGTATCTTTACTAAAAGCACCTTCAACTGTTTCGACCCAAGGTCCATACACAGGGATGTTTAACTTCCCAGTAATATTTGGTAAGCTCTCATTTACAAAACCCGAAACATTATTTCTGATTCCAACAAATCCAAACTGATTTCTAGGCAATTTAAACCTTGGCTTAATACGTCTATATATCAAAAATAAATTCTAAGTTATCTTATTTAATATTGGTTCTACTTTATTGAGTTCTATAAGATAAATTGAAAATGCATTTCTAATCTTTTTGTTTTTATTTTATATACGTATACGGATTTCATAAATATGTCAGTAGTTACAAAACATTTTGATTTGGATACAGATGTAAATCTTACAGCCAATTCTGATTATCGCATAGCTTCACAATCTGCTATTAAGAGTTATGTTGATAATAATATTCCTGATACTACTTCTTCTGTTATTTCAGAATCTACAGCTGCTCTTACTTCAGGCGGTGCATATACAAATTTAGTATCAAATGTAGCAGGTCATTCTACAGACTCCAATAAAATAGTTGTTACTAAAAATGGTACAGATACTACAATTACGATTGATAATGTAGCACATGCTATTTCTGCATATTCTGCTAGCAATGCCATAACAGCGAGTTCTGTTGCTTGGAATGATATTACAGGAGCTCCAGCTGTAGTAACACATACAGATTCTACTGCTGTAGGTTCAGTAACACAGCCTGTATATATTGCTTCTGATGGTACAGCAACAGCTACGACATATTCTCTTGCTAAATCAGTTCCTTCTGATGCTGTTTTTACTGATACGACTTATTCAGATTTTACAGGTGCTAGTTCTTCAGCAGCTGGTGCGAATGGTTTAGTTCCGGCTCCTGCTTCTGGTAATACAACAAGTTATTTGTGCTCTGATGGTACCTGGAAGAATCCTATAACATTTAGAGTATGGAGTTAATTTATAGACGTATATAAATATCGTTTATAGTTCTAAGAATTAAAGATTTATTTTGAGGATATATTTATAATGCCTACGACAGATACAAGTGTTAGTAATTTAATAGTAAATAAATTAACATTATCTCAATATAAGACTGCTAAAGCTGGTGGTCAAATTGTTGATACAGAATCTTATGAAATCACAGACATTGATACAGCTTTTATTGGAGCAGATACTAAATATGCTGCTAACTTAGATCTTAATATTAATTCTTCTACGTATGTTATTACTGCACAACTTAAAGATCAGGATGGTAATGCTATCGGTAATGAAAGAACTATTGACCTTCCATTAGAATCTGTAGTTGTTAATGGTACGTATGATAATACAAATAAAAAGATTATATTAACATTAAATAACGGTAATACTATTGATATTCCAGTTGGTGATTTAGTCGCTGGCTTACAAACTGAAATTACAAGTACAAATAAGCTCGATGCAGATTTAGTCGATGATAGTACGTCTACAAATAAATTTGTAACAGCTTCAGATAAAACAACTTGGTCTGCTAAACAAGATGCATTAGTATCTGGTACAAATATCAAAACAGTAAATAATACATCCTTATTAGGTGCTGGTGATATCACAATCGATTCTCTTCCTGCTCAATCTGGACAATCTGGAAAATTCTTAACCACCGATGGTACAGATGCTAGTTGGGCAACAGTAGACGCATTACCTTCACAAACAGGTCAAACAGGCAAGTTTTTAACTACAGACGGTAGTACTGCTTCATGGGCTGATGTAGATGCTTTACCTGATCAAACCGGTCAAAGTGGTAAATATTTAACTACTAATGGTACTACAGCAACTTGGTCAACAGTATCAGCTAGTGTTGCAAGTGATGGTATTACAATTAACCAAAATTCATCTAACGAATTACAAACCATCGGTGTTATTGAAAAAAATGCCGGTGATGTTAAATATGACTGGGTTGGTACATTAGCTCAATGGCAAGCAGGACGCACAAATGGAACAATTCCTGATTCTTGGTTCTGCTATATTATTGATGATGAAAGTACAAGTATTCAAGTATCATGGAATGCAATTACTGATATTCCTACTACTATTCAAGCTATTGCTGCTCAGACAGGTGGTAATTTAGATTCGGGTACAATGTAAACCTAAAATTACATTAATATTATTATGTGATTTAACTTTTTTGATATATGTTGATTAGGGGTAGTCTTACGTATATCTTTTTACTAAAAAAATTTAAAATAAAAAAACGTGTATGAAGGATTTTTAATTTATGACAATACGTGTAGGTAGCAATGTTATAGCCGGTGGTGGAGCTGGCTTACCGAGTCAAACCGGACAATCAGGCAAATATTTAACCACAGACGGAACAGACGCAAGCTGGGCAACATTAAATGTAGATGCTGATGGCAAGTCTATAACTCGTAACACCGATGACCAATTACAAACAGTTGGTATTATCAACCAAAACGACACTACAACAGCGTTAAAGACTTGGAGTGGTACTAAAGCACAATATGATGCCATTGTTACCAAAGATGCTAACACCCTGTATAATATCACTGACGATGCCTCGCCCTCGTCAACAGTTTACTCAAAGGCAGAAGTTGATTCTTTGATAGATACTAAAGCTAATGTAAGCTTGAACAATGTAAATAGTACAGGACAATATAATTTAATACAGTATGTTTTATCTAATCTGCAAACAACTGATAATACAAAGGTAGGCTACTTGTATATTGTAGATGGTGGCTCTGCCTCTGTCTATGCTCCATCAGGTGGAAAATGGCTTGTCCTTAGAAATGAACAAATAAGTGATAGTACTGCTGCCAAATATAGTTTTGCTTCAGGAACATTTGGTAAGTACACGGGAACAATTGTAGATGGTGGAGAACAAGTTGCCGTATATTCTAGCCAAGTATCAGGAGCATCTTGTAAGATTTATGTTACTTTATTAAAGATTGTTTAGGAGTAAACTAATGAGTACATATTTAGGTGATAAGTTAATAGCAGGCTCTTTTAAGAGTGGTGCAAGTTGGGAAGTGGGTGATGTCGGTATCTCTGCTTTCGGTATTGATGAATCTCTAAACAAACGCAGATACTTAAACGGGCAGGTAATAAGCCAAGCTCAATTTGTATCTTTCACAGACAAGCTAAAGTCTATTGTAGCTCTCTATCCTAACCTTGCAACAACTGAGGTAAACTGGCAGGCGGAAGCCACTAACAGCAAGCTAGGCCAATGTGGTAAGTTTGTTATCGATGATACAGCAGGCACTATCAGACTTCCTAAAGTTGTAAATATCAATGGCTTGCAGGACTTGGCATTACTTGGTGGAATCAAAGCTGAGAGCTTGCCGAATATTACTGGTACAATATCTAGTGGTGGTGTGATTTCAACATATAATGTTTCAGGTGTTTTTGATGGTTCAACTAATGGCGGCGGAAATGGTGGAACGCACAATAGCGTTATTAATGGCCAGACACAGCACGCCGTATTCAACGCAAGCAATAGTTCTTCAACCTACCAAGACAACGCTCCAGTTCAGCAAGAAGCAATCCAATATCCTTATTTTATTCAAGTTGCGACTGGGGTTGAAACAAGCATTGATGTATCTGAGCAGATAAAGCTTAATTTACCGTTTTCTCTGCTTGACTACAAATACAGCGAATATGAGCTTGATAATGCCTCTTGGTTAATCTCAAATGGGCAGTACAATTCAGGTGCTACATATCCGGCTGTTTATAATCTTTTGTTGGCTATTTACAACGGCACGACTACCAAGGCAGGAGTATCGGTTAAGCTATCGACAGAAGCTTATGCTGATACTGATTTTGTGTTGAATACAACAGATACCACTTTCAGACTACCGTTAAAAGTTGCTCTCGCCAGCGGTAAGGCGGTTGCAGGTAATGGTAAAATACTTGGAATAACAGACGGAACAGGTGAATTCGGTCTAACTCATGTACCTAATTTATATTTAGGATTATCTCCAAATACTGGGATTGATTTAGGTGCTTCTGCACCCACTACGTCTCCTAACCCACCAACAAATGTTGCTTATGGCATTACCACAGACCCTCTCAAGTCCGGTATCGAAACCTCTGCCAATGGTCTATATCTTTACTTCTATGTCGGCGAAACGGTGCAAGATGCTAATATCATAGCAGTGTCTAGTATACTAACAAGGATGGCTAATTTAAGTGATAGTAGAATATCTGGTTTGTCTATGCCTTCTACACATACTATCCAAGTTACAATAGGTGCAAGTGGGGCAACTTACGAAGCTCCTGCGAATGGTTGGTTTTATATCTATGGTGTTTATGGCTCGGGAGCTAATGCTTATTATGACTTATGGAATACTAAAAATGGGTTAGGGCATCGACATTACTTTGCGACAAATGTTGGGAGCGGAGCTGGGAGAGGGTATGTTCCTGTAAACAAGGGAGATACTGTAACACTTAATTATTCTGGCACATTAAATGCTAGTTCAACATTTTGGTTTGTATATGCAGAAGGAGAAGAATAATGTTTATAGCAATAAAAAAGAATAAAATCATCGATTATAATGAAACTGGTAAATTTCCCTGCCTTGTCTATGACAGAATTGAAAAAGTTGAAGATGCTGAGATGGTAGAAGTTGGTGGTGAGTTTGTATTAAAAACTGATGACAAAGCTATTGCTAAGCAAAAGAATAAAGTAAGAGCGGTGCGTAACCAGTATCTCGAAATCTATATAGACCCTTTTCAATTGGTAATTCGCTGGAGAACACTTAGTGAGCAAGAGCAGACTGATCTAGTAAACTACCGTCAATATCTGCTTGATTATACTGAACAAGAAAATTGGTGGGAATCAGAACCACTTACTTATGAAGAATGGAAAGAAAAAGAGGCTAATTAAAGCCTCTTTCTTTTTTATACACGTCAATAAATTTACTTTTTATTTAGATGTAGGTACTTTGATAAACGGTACTGGTACAGAAGCATACATATTAGTAGGTAATTTACCATCCCATTTCATAACTGCTTCGTATTCAATTAAATTTTGATTTTTACTAAGTGCTTCTGAACGAATAGCCATAGAACGAGCTTCAGCTTCTGCCGCAATTACTTTTTGTTTAGCTTGTTCTTGAATTTGAACAGTACGATTTACAGATTCTTCTGCTTGTTGTTTAGCTACAACTTTAGCTTCAATAGCGCGTTCAAAAGCATCAGTATATTCAATATTGGTTAAAGATACAGACGTAATCTTAATATAGTATTCAGAAAGCACTCTATTTAAATCTGTTTTAATATCTTCTGTGGCTTTTTCACGATTAGCAACTAAATTAGCAGCATCCCATTTACCAATTACATCTTTAATTACAGCCTCTGTGTTTGGAAACAAAACTTTTCTTTCATAATCCTGACCAATTTCACGATGCAGATTAATAATATTTGTTAAATCGAGACGATAATTTAAAGTAATAGTCATTGTAGCTGTTTGAATATCTTTTGTATACGTCTCTGTATTCATTGTGAATTTTTGAGTTTTACCTTCATATTCAATTACATTACCACCAAATGGGAAATAAAAATACAAACCTTCTTCTAATGGTTTTTCTGAAGTAATTTCACCCCATTGTGTTTTAAGACCACGATTACCAGTATCGATTTGCTCACCACACGCAGATAAAATAAGTATTAAAGTAAAAACAAATAACAATTTTTTCATTCTATTTTCCTTTCAAAATATTATTAATTTTAAGACGTCCTTTCTTAGTTAAAACTAAAAATGGAGCAAATAACATTATCACTAAACTATTTTTTCTCTTAGCAATATAATTGCAAAAAATGATTAATGATAAAGTAAACCAAACACATATAAAATATGCACACAAAACACGTAATATTAAAATACTCATTTTAAATATTCTCCTTCTCCATTTGCTACTCTATAAGCTTGATTACATACGCTTTCACATTCCTTAACTATTTCTTCTACCGTCCATTTTTTAAAATTTTCTGGAGAATTAAAATAAAGTGGACTATAATCATCACAATGTGCATAATCCCAACCAATACGCCAAAACTTATCATTCTTTTTAGAATAAGTAAGACCGCCATGGCATTTTACAGGAATTTCATCATATTTTAATTCATACCACGGATGTTTCTTCGGTAAATCTACATAAGCACAAGGATGAGTACCATAGCTAATGATTATATAATGATATCCAGCGTGTGTATTTGTTTTTAAAACTTTACCAGATGACATGGTTAATGAATAATAAATATCATCAAGTTGCATTATATTTTCCTTTTATTTATGAGGTTCAATAATTTTATCTATTGCACCATAAGCTAAGGCTTCTTGTTCAGTCATCCAAAAATCACGATCACAATCTTTTTTAACTTCTTCTAAAGTTTTACCACAAGCTTCAGCAATTTGTTTCATACAATTTTCTTGTACTTTTTGCATTTGTTCAAAAGATACTTTCATATCTTGATAAGTTCCACGAGATCCACTGCTTACACTATGTAACATAATTTCTGTATTTGGATATGCAGAACGATTACCTTTTGAACCACTTATAGTAATTAAAGCTGACATAGATGCTACACTTCCCATAGCAATAGTATGTACCGGACAAGAAATAGATTTCATTACAGAAATGATAGAATTACCACATGATACCGAACCACCGGGCCCTTGGATAAGCATCTTAATCGGCTTATCTTTATTCTCAGCTTCAAGATATAATAGCTGAGCTACAATGCTTTCTGCTAATTCTTCTGTAATTTCCCCGGTACACATAACAATTCTATCACGTAACAATCTTGTTGTAATATCTACTGCTCGTTCTGTACCGTTACTATCTCTCCAAATGACTCCAGGTATAGTTAACATATTTCTTTTCCTTTCATTTTATTTTAAGCTTTATAACATCTTTTACCAAAATCGACAGGCATAGAGCCTCTATAAAAATTTTCACCAACGTGTGTATGCTTACCTGCTTTCACAATTGAATCAACAGTACCGTTTGAACTGTAATATTCATTTGCTGACTTTTCATGAGTAACATAATCTTTAACCAACTTGTGTGTTAAAAAGCTAAACTTACTCCAAAGGCATACACACTTATAAACACTTCCTCCACTTTTACCTGCTTCTCGGCGTGCTCTATTTTTTACCCCTCCAGATTCACGGAAATGTTGAGCTTTTAATTTCCATTCACCTTTTTCATTAAGACTATAAATTTCACCGTCTTCTCTAATGACATATCTAGTAGCTTTACCAGTATATGAAAGAATAGTATGTCTTAATCCACCAATCATAAAATAGTCTATAGCTGTAATATTATTATATTTTGTAGTTTGATGACCAGTATATTTATTTAATTTTACAGTTTCTGAATCACCGGTTTCAGTATCAATAATTTTTTTATTGATAATATATTTAATATTAACATTATTTGTAGACGTATTTATTTCATTTTTTTGTTTTTGATAAATCAAACATTTATAAACGCCAGTATCTACTTGTATATAGTTAAAATTTAATTTATCATTCCAATCACAAATTTTTTTATGTAATTCTTTTAAAAAATATTCACCTTTTATTTGAGATATAACTGTAAATGAAATACCTTTTACAATCCAATCTTTAGAATTAACTTCAATATTATGTGCAAAATAATCTTCTTTAAGCTTATTTAACACAAATTGTTGTAATTCTTTATTCATTTTAATGACTCCTTTATTTAATTAAGATATATGTATAATATAGTCAATTCGTTGTGAAGTAAAACCATTTTTTATTTAATAAATCCATTTAATTTTAAATAAGCACAAGTATTTTTCCAATCAGCATGTATAACAATAATATATTTTTGTGTTCTAAAGTCTTGCTCTATTCTTACGTCTGTAAATCCATAAATTTTTTCAAAGAAAGATTTAAGACTATCAAAAGAACAATTATCTGCAGCAGATTCATTCAAATGTATAGTTAAATGATCTCTTTCTATTTCAATATATCCTAACTTTAAAAATTTACTAAGCGCAAAACATACTACTTTCAAATATGCATATTCAGGTATTTTATTATTTTTAATTATTTCTTGTGCCATTTCTGTAGAAAAAATACCATTTTCACAAACACCTGTAATAGAAGCAGGTATAGGTTCAGATATAAGTTCAGTTGAATAATATTTTACATAAAAATGCTTAGGTTGATTAATAGTATTATTTTTATGTACCATAAAAAAAGATATATCTTTTGTTTTATAATTTTTACGTAACCAATCTTCTAATACAACTTCTTCTATAATATTAGTCACAGTTTCTTGAGAAATATCATTCATAAAAGCTGTCATCTTATATAATCCCATTTTTCATTCATTTTTAATAATATACAAGCATTTTTAGGATCTTTACACGTATATACATACGTATTAAATGCAAGAGCTTCACCTTTTATTAATCTATACGTCTCACAAAAATCTTTTGGTATTTCACCACGTACAAGTATATTGTTTTCTGTAGTATGATACTTAAGATTAAATTCATTAAGAATACAGTAACCTATTATTGTATAATAAACTTGATTTGGTATAGGCATTTTACGAATTTCGTTGATTACTTCTTGTTTTATATTATTCTGTGGTAAGCATAAGCATTCATTAATATTTTCGTTTTCCATTCTAGTTGTTTGAATATAATAGCTATCTTTATGACTCAAACCTAAATAATAAGTCTTCTTTTTTACATCTGCATATTCTATACAATATTCATATACGTCACTATTTAATGGAAATTTTTCATTAAACCATTTTTTACCATTTATTTGAATCACTAAATAGTCAAAATCACTTATAGGTGTTTTAATTCTCATTTTATTTTCTCCAACATACGTCTACCAATTAATTCAAAAAATTTATCTATTGTTGTACACTTATTCGTTGTTGTAAAGTTATATTCATCATAGTATATCATATCTTCTATAATTTTTATGTAACCAATCTTCTAATACGACTTCTTCTATAATATCAGTTACTGTATTTTGAGAAATAGTATTTGTACTTAGCATTTAATGCATCCCTGAATCTTTTTAGACAATAAATCAAAAAATTTATTTATAGATATAACTTTATCCGTTTCATATAAGCTACGCATATTACAATCCGAATAATATATTTGATTATTTTCAATATTAGTAACATGATGTAATGAAGTGTATATATTAGATGTATTTTTATAATAATGTAATTTACCTAAAATAAATTCATTGATAACGTATATATAATATCCAACACGTGTATCTTTTGAATATTTTTTATAATATTTAGACCACCACATTAATTTAAAAACTTCATAAGAAGGAAAATTATAATTAAGTACATTAAGATTATATAATTTATCTAAAGCATACATTTGTTGTATTTTTTCATCTAATATATTATATAAAGATTTTTTAACATTATTTACTGACATTATTAACACTCCTATCTAATAATATTAAGCCAGCTGTACTTTTAGGATCTTTAAATCTATATTGTAAATAAGTAGTAGTCTTACCATAAATAAGTTCTAAATCAAAATGATTTTCTAATTGTATTAACGTTGAAGTCATTAGTGAATTAGGATAAAAATCAGTAGATACGTATACAAATTCATTATGAATTTTGAAATATTTTTGCAAAACAACAGGAACTATAACTTTTATAATAAATTTAGAATATGCTCCAATTGGTGTATCTATATTTTTATAAATCCATTCTATAATATGGTCTTTTAATTTACCTCTACTATAGGGTTCAATATCTTGTATAAATTGCTCAGCAGATAAATTATCAAAAAACAAATAAGAATGCCAATTTTCAGCATATAATGTACTATTGGTATAAGGATTTATAATAGTAACTTGTTCTGTTTCAGACGAATATGCCCACTCATAATCTTTATATAATGGATAATGAGAATTAAGATACGTCAATACTTTTTCTTCTTTTACAAGTGTTTCAATTAGATTATTATACATATTTAACTTTCATATATAAAAATGACTCACATTATTCATTAAAATAACATGAGTCACTATAAATGTAAAGCAGTTTATTTATGCTATGCAAGATCATTATTTTGAGGTGTATTCGGAGACGTATTTATATCAAATGACTTCTTATAAAATGGACCTACTTTATCAAGCATTTTTTTGACCGTAGAACGTATTTGAACATCATCAAAGTCAACTACATCATTTTTAAAAACTTGCTTACCACGGAGCAAAATACGAGCAATAATACGTCCTAATTCAAAACACATATCTTCATCAAAACCACGTGTTGTGATTGCAGGTGTACCAATACGAATACCTGATGGATTTTTAGAATCTGTATCACCTGGAATAGCATTCATATTACATACTATATGATAATCTTTTAGTAATGTTTCTGCTTCTTTACCGGTTAAATTAGCTTTTTTAACATCAATTAATACCAAATGTGTATCAGAACCACCAGATACAAATCGTAATTTTTGTTCTGAATCTATTGATTGAATACCACGGATCAAAGCTTTCATATTTTTAATGATCTGTTCAGGATATTTATGCCAATGTGGTTCATTAGCTTCTTCTAAGGCTGCACAAACACCTGCTAACATATTAACAAGCTGTCCACCTTGAAGAAAAGGAAAACAAGATAATCTAATAAATTTCATATATTCTTCTGAATTTGTTATAATTATAGCATGACGTCCACCACGCATTGTTTTGTGTGTAGTTGTTGTAATAACAGGAATAGCTAATGGACCATAATCAAATTCCAATGGATTTGGATGTTGTCTTCCAACAACTAAGGCTGAAGGATGGGATATATCAAATACTAAAACAATTTCTTCATTTAATTCTTTTACATAATCTGCTATTTTTTGATAATCAATAATTCTTGAATATGCAGAAGTACCAACTGTAAGAATTATATGCTTTCCTTTGTTTTGTAACAAAAGTTGATGAATTTCTTTATAGTTAATTAATTCATTTTCATCAAGTCCATATTGATGACTTTCAAAATTTTTACCAGTTATAGAAGGTTTTGAAAAATGAGACAAATGCCCACCTGCACTAAGCTTTTGTCCAATACCGACTATTTCTTCGGATTTACATTTCCAGTATTTAGTTGCTGCCTCATATACAATTAAATTAGCTGAAGAACCAGAATGTGGTTGAACACAACTATATTTACCATTGTATAATTTGCATGCTAATTCTTGACAATTTTTTTCAAGTTCATCTACAAATTCACAACCTTGATAATATCTAGCTCCTATTTCACCTTCTGAATATTTGTTTTGTATAGGATGTCCACAACAATCCAATACATACTGTGAACAATAGTTTTCGCTAGCTATTAAATTGATTTCATTGTTTTGACGATTTAATTCGTCTTGTAATATTTCTTTGACTGTTCTCATTAGATTAAATCTCCTTTAGTAAAAAATCTACCACAATAATAAGGCCTAATTTTACCACTTTTGGTTAAAGTAAAATTTCTTTTATATTCAGAATCCCAAATATAAAATACTCGTAAACCTGCTTCAACAAATGTTGTAAATTCACGTATAGTTTTATAATATAAATCTATATATCTTTTTTTAGATACTGGATTTATTTCATTTCCTTTATAATATTTTGGATTACCATGCCAAAAATCACCTAAATAAGCATAAGCTATTTTTTCTAATGGAATAAGAGCATCTAAAATATAGGTTCGACTATTATCGTCTTCTGAAATTTTAATTTGTCTATATCTTTCTGGTACTTCACAATCATCTAACCAAGCTGTTTCTCCTTTTGATATAGATGAACCATATCGCTTTCTATTTTGTTGAGCATTGATTTCATATAATTTTTTAGGTTTTTGTAAAGAATAATACCGTATAAGAATTTTCATCTGTTTAAAAGTTATATTTAATTTTTTACAAACTTCTTTTGCTGTTAAATTATTATCGATATATAAATGTTTAATCTCATCACGAGTAAATTTAAAAATGACGGAACCTACAGTTTCTCTCAATAACATTTTTCCAGCAGTTATATCTTTTTTAATATTATATAAAGTTAAATCATGCCTGACATTATTTTCTAATACATTAAAAAATAATGCAGTCTCTTTTTCGCTACAATTACAAGTTATATAGATGTAATATAACTCCTCTTTTGGAATTAATTCACTTTTTTTACCATAAATATTTCTTCTTAGTCTAAACAGTGGATATTTATGATAATTACGAGAAATTTTTGAAAGATCAATTTTTCTATGACTTATCAAAGTTTCTAAATCATCAATCATTGTTTTCTTCCTTTTATACTAATTCATTTATATGATATAAAAAAATTTTTATACTTTTAAACATTTAAAATTCCATTGTCTACTAAATCGCTTTTTAATTTTATCAATTCGATTTTTAGCTCATCTAGAGTTAAATTTTTATCATTAGTCATATTAATTCTACCTAAATGCTTATACCATGTAATTAATAAGCCAGTTTCAGTATCCAAAATATAAAAATCATCATCGTATCTAGTTAAAATAAATCCATAAGAACTATACCCAGATGTTAATAAATCAAAAAGTTCATTATATTGTTCACTTGTAAATACTTCATTAAAAATATTACAAAAATCTTCTCTTTTAAAATGATACTGTTCCATACTATCAAACATTATGTTCTTCCTTCGCTATAAAGCAAAAAATTCCCACTTCTTCTTTTTACAATACTCTAATGCATTATTATGTAAATCACAAGAAGAACAGCCGTTACATGGCTTTTTATCAACGCAACCTGGAAATTGACAATATGAACAATGTTTTAACATTTTATGCTCATGTAAATACCACAAAATATATTTCTTTTCAACCCACTCAAATGGTAAATATAAATTAGCATTAGCGTTACTCATTGAATTTATAGTTTCAAAAAGATTATTGAATTTATCCATAGAGTGCCATATATCATCATTTTTTATATATCCAAACGAAATTAAACGGTTATTACCTCTAATTAAATTGGATATCATACTCAAAAACAATTGTGGTTGACTAAGACCTCCATTATTACAATAATCATCATAATTACCATCTTCTTTAATTTCAAATGTAATGTGATTAACCAACATTTTTCGTTTTTTGAATATTTTAAGTAATCTTTTTTGAGCAATTATATCAACAGGATAACTTCCAAATCTGTCATAATTTATAGAAACAAGATTTATAGTTTTATGAAATTTTTCCCATAAATATAATACTAAAGCTGTAGAATCACACCCACCACTCCATAAAACAAAAATGTCTGAAATGTTTTCTGGTATTTTTGTATGATCACCATATAGATCATTTACCCAATTAAAAAATTCTGAGCCAATTATATCTTCTTTTATAAGTGAATCAATCATTGCTCAAATCCTTTTTTGTTAACAATCTATAAAATCTTTTATCGAAAAACAATGGAAAAATTAAGAATCCTTCACAGAATCCTAACCAAAAATATTTATTAATAATATGTTCTTTAATTATTTTCCACATTTTATTCCTTTCATTTAGATTCCTTCCATTCTATTGGTGTGTCACAATCTGAACAATTTAGATGAGAATTTCCATCTTCATCAAACCATTGACGTATCATATCAACTTCTTTTTTACATTTTGGACAATAAAAATATGTAGAGTTATATCCTTTATATCCTATGAGTATTTCATCTTGAAGTTTTATTAATTTTATATCTGTTACTTTATACATACGTAATTCTTTCAATTATATCATTGTAAGCACAATTTAACGCTTCCTTTTCTTTCTTGTAATACTCATCTGATATCTTATAACCACCATCTTCTTGAGGAATGCGATAATTTCTTGAACTATCGGACCAACCATTGAAAACACTTGCATAATCTAACAGTAGAAATCTAAACATCTTTTTACCAAGTACATTTCCTCTCATGTAATACGGAATTCTCATTAAATAATGTTCTTTACCACATTTAATGTTGTTATCAAATATGTCAAACGCTTGAGTTTCCCAACCACCACCCCAATATGAATTTCGAATAGTTGTCTTGTCGTGTGACATCTTGAAGTTTGTATTACTAATATCATCTTCTATTTGTTTCAAAGATGTATAACTTTTATCTTTTACAACAATAATAGAGTGTTCAAGGAAATTTTTAATATTTTCAATCTTCTTTTTTGCATATTTGTAATCAATTTTGAAGTTTCTTACTGCTCTGTGTGATATTACATATCCTTCAAAAGAAAAAACAGTTTCCCAATCTTCAAGAACTCTCATCATTCTTTCATTTATTTCAACATCTTTCAAATATGAACATGAATCGTCTGGATATATTAACCATTCACCATCATAACAAGTGTATTGATAATTAGGGTGTTCTTTTGAAAATTCTAATAAATCATAAACAGTTTCAATTTTAATCATTCTTTTTCTCTATTTTAATGTCCTAACCATAATAGTACATATTTTTTTGGATTAAATATACGGGCGATATACATTAATGTGAATATTTCATGCTCATATAACCAACCACCACCGAGATTCCATTGGTTTTTTGGTAATTTGTCTAAAAATTGTACCCATGCTAAATGATCGTGAACATCTGACTTTAATCTATCTAACTGTGAACGCTTGTCATATTCATCAGATGATTTTTCATTTAATAAATCTTTATAATACGTTTCTATTTTTTCTTTATAAATAGTCATACATTCTTGAATAATTTCAGGTTTGGCTATCATAAATTCTTCTTCTTCATTATATTGCTTTTGTACATTTTTATCTTTAAATGCTGGTTTTAAATATTGTTTAATTCTATCATAAAAATCTATATATTTACCAAATTCAAATATTTCTTCCAAACCTATTATTTCTTCTATATCATAATACCACGGAGCTATTTTCAAATCTTCTTTGCTAAAAGCTTTATCTCTACCAACTAAATCCCACATTTGTTCAGCATTTAATTTACGAAATTTATTAAATTTCTTTTTATCAGCTATACATAAATAATTACGATATCCCATTATTTTCTTCCTTTTTTAAATTTTTTTCGTATATTAAATGTTTATTTTTCTTCATAAATTCATCAAATTCTTCATCTGTTAAAACACAATCTTCTGGTTTAACAATAATGTGTTTAGTTTTTTCATCTACTTTTTCTAAAGCCTTTTTAATACCTTTATTTCTTTGTAATTCTAATAATTCTGTAAATAAATCACCAAATGACATAAACTTAATCCTCTTTTAATTTATTAACATATTCTTTATCAGGTATTACTTTAAATAATTCATTTAATGCGTTTACTGAAAAATTTTGTATTTTTTGAGACGTACCTTTTTTAGTATATATTGCATAAATATCATTTCTAATTTTAACGTATAGAACATCTGGTGTACAAATATCATAAATAAAATATCCACGATTAAGATAAACTAAAGCCTCTTCAAATGACATTGATAAACCAAAATCTATAGTTAAGTCAGAACCATAAATACACGTCTTTAAAAACCACAAAATTAATTTTATCATTTGTTATCCTCTCTAAATTCCTCATTTACATAATCATCAACTTGATCAAGAAGTATTTGTTTCTCTTCATCAGATAATTGCTCAGTAGTTTCAATATCCTTAACAATCTCTAACTTACGAGCAGTCCACTTAGTCAAACCATTATCAAATATGGTCTCATCTTCAGGAGCTCTTTGAATCATATGTTTCTTAATATTACCTAATTTATCCATATAATAATAAGCTACTGTTTCACCATAATCATAAAAATGCTGAATACCTAATGTACATACCTCACTGTCAATATATGGTCCAACTAATTTAAAGAATTCATCAAGAGTTTCAGGATGTCTGGGTAAAGTAGTAATACAAATACCTATGCTTGGAGTAGGATTTGGAACAGGATTACCATTTGTATCTAACAAATGACAATCATCATTTAATATTTTACCAGTATCTAAATCATAAACTTCTAATGGATCCAATTGACATTGTTGATTAATAACATTATGAT
>Ga0247611_10005620_pt1 | contig 16462 bp, 34 predicted proteins | sample 177DNAGHGhighgp2_FD_192422 | JGI IMG/M metagenome (GOLD analysis project Ga0247611, IMG submission 192422) | Sheep rumen microbial communities from Palmerston North, Manawatu-Wanganui, New Zealand - 1770 DNA GHGhigh gp2 | ecosystem: Host-associated > Mammals > Digestive system > Stomach > Rumen... | reverse complement strand
CCGCCATTTGCATTTGGCGCGTGGCCATTAAAGTAATTAGCAAATAAAGCGATAACTGGTTCAAGTACGGAACCGCCAATCGAAGCGGTGCGGCCACGCACGTTTCCAAGTGAACTTTTTGTAACTTCCTTTATCATTCCTTTACTTAAGCGAGTCTTATTCTAGCGCTAATTCTACAACTCTATCTAAAGAGATTCAAATAGGCTCGCGCCGATTGCGTTTTTAACTGTTTCACTTAACATCTTAGATGCTTTATCATTATGCTATAACATATCGAAGATTGGTTTCCATTGGTTGCCCCAGCCTTGGCCGTTATCATTTTCTTGGGCAATTTGAGCCATGCGTTCACTTGCGTTATAAACTGACTATTCAATCGCAGCATTCACCATATCTTCGATTTCGGGTACTGGAGTCTCAGCTTTAATTTGTTTGTAGACATTAGGAAGCGTAACTTTTTCAAAGTCATCCATAAAGTAGGTTATAAAGACTGCACTAAGATTTGGCGCGAGACCCGTATAATTCTCGTGAGTCGTTTTCGAAGACTTCCCGTATGTTTTATTTTTCTAAAACTACTTATTATTTAAAATGTTTTTGATTTTAGAGTTGAATTCGTTGTAGAGATCGCGGGATTGGAAGAGAATGTTGAATTTGTCTGTGCGGCTTTCATTTTGGAAAGCGGTGCCAGAGACTTTGTAGAACTTAGCAAGAAAGTCGTCTTCTTTTGCGCGTTCGAAGTCTGCGGCCGTGCGTATAAAATTTTCAATATCTTCAAGTTGGAAGTTGAAGTTTAGGGAATCGGGGACGAGGTCAGCGGCATCAGAACGACGACGCTCCCAGTATGGGTTTGTGGATTCACGTTTGTAGACGACGGGATAAGTAATGGATTCAGATGGATATGGGATTGAGGCGATGGCGCCAGCCTATTTATTCCACCACTAACGTTTTGCTTCTATCCATTCGTAATAAGATCGTGACATCGTAACCTCCAAAATATAGTTTTCTTTATATAAAAGTAGGGGAGATAGGGGAAAAGTATAGGATTTTGAGAATTTGAGTTCGGTGGGAATTGTGTCCAGCGGTCCCGGTCTGAAAAGTTACAAAATGGTTACAATCCCGTAACAACCCCGCCTTCGGTTTTGTGCATGATACACAAAAACAGACACGCCCTTTTGTGCAAAACGTAGAACGCAACGGAAAACGTCTGAAAATGCAAAAAAGGGCTTGCAATCTGCTTTCCGATCTGCTATATTATACTCAAGCAAGGCCACAGAACACAAGCAAGGCCGAGCGAGGCGGAAAGAATCAGATGAGGCGACAGTTAACAGGCCCCTGCCCTCTGTCAAGTTAGTTGGCGGCAAACCTGCAACTTATAAGCGCCCAAACCACAAAAACATTTTAGGAGGGTATATCAATGAATAAGTATCAAGCAATGAGGGCTGAGGAAGTCCTGCGGCATACCATGAACAGAGGCCATGATCAGGGCGCTGAGGGCCGCATTTTCGAGCTTACCTGCGCCTCTGAGAACAGCAGGAAAGTCCGCGTTTCCAAGCAGGGCGAGGCAGATGTTTACATCAACCTGGGCCGTGGTCACGTCAAGGCAGAGTGCAAAACCAACGGAGGCCGCATCGAGGGCCTCCGCAAGCCTGGCGCCCCTCGTTTCGTTATCTACCGCCTCCGGTTTGTCCAGAAACACAAGGCAGGAAAGACCACCGAGGCCTGGGAAGAACTGAGGGAAATTGACCCTGTATTGATTCCAACTGAGGTTTTCCTGGCGGCCCTGGATCGTTTCGGGGCTACCAAATCGACAAACGGCAGAAACCCTGAAGAGGCAATACAGCCCTCGAGCAAAAAGTTTTTCGAATGGCTCCTGGACTGGCCGATTCCTTACACCCCTGGCACAGTGTACACCGAGGAAGATTTCGAGGGGCTTGAATAAAGCCCCTCGCCATTATAAACTGAGGAGGATTGAAAATGTATACCGCACGAATCACACGCAACGACACCCTGGAGACTATCGAGGCCTCGGGCCTCGACCTGAGAGAGGCCCTGCGTCTCGTGAATGTGTCCTGGTTTGCCTGTGGCTACCAGGAAGAGGCCCTCAGCGCTTGCATCATAGACGAGGCCTCCGGCCGTGTCCTGCGGGCCTGGTGGGAGGAAGGAATCACCGACGAGGATTTTGAGGAGGTTTGAAAATGAAGAGCTTTGATTTTACCGCAGAGGTTAAGCGTATGGAGGCCCTCGCCGAGGAGGCGGAGGCCAGGGCCGAGGCCACAGGCCTCATGAAGTGGTTTGATGAGGTGGACTACTACAAGGGCCTGGCCGAAAAGCTAAGGGATTTGGCCTGGCACTATGACTGCCTCGAAAACGAGGGCATTCTGAAGTAAGAAACACAAGGGAGGGCGAAAAGCCCTCCCACATTTTAAGGAGGTTTATATAATGATCGTTTATTGCTATCCCGCCTGGACCGTTCGCACGTATTACATCCTCATGCGTGAGGGAATTACCCTGGCCGACAGGGCCGATATGATCGAGGTTGCCGACCTCGCCGTTCAGGGAAAACTGAGGCATGCAGGCCTCAAGTTTGCAACTGAATTGTACAGGGCCGCAGGCCTGGGCGTGTATCCGATTTACAAGCGCCTGAACACGAGGGAGGGCCGGATCGACCTCCAGAGGGTCAAGTCCCTGTGTGAGCGCCTCGACATCGACCTCCACGCTAAAATCTAACACAAATCCCTGCCTCCGGTATGGAGGCAGGGTTTTCTTTTTCCGGATAAGTTAGACGTGTCTAACCGTGGTCCGATTATTTAGACGTATCATTCCCAAAAAAATTTAGACGTATCGCAAGTTAAACAATTCTAACTCGAGTTAAAAATCTCTAACCAGAATTAGACATCTTTACCCATAGTTAGAGATCTCTAACTATAGTTAGTCATATCTAACCACGGCAAATTTAGACGTATCACGTCCAAAAAGTTTGTGAAATAATTATCAGAAAATTTAGACGTATCTTTTTGTATAATTGTATACATATATCCATGTATACTTTAGACGGATAGCGTCTAAATAGTTAGTTGTAACTAACCGAGGTTTTGTGGTATAATGATGACAGTGAAAAGAGAGCCGCAGGCCAGCCGCCAGCCCGCCCGAAATTCCGCCACGCCACGCCAGCGCGTGCCCGACCGTGGCAAATTCTCCCAAATTCTTTCAAATTTGGCAGCTGCGAAAGCTGGAGCTGGAAGCTGTGACTTGAATTTTCCGCAAATTCGTGGTATAATATTTATAGAAAAACAAAAGGAGGAGCTGTAATGGATAATCCGCTCAGTTGGGGAATTCTTGTAATTCTGGCAATTATGGGAATCGTTTGGTTTGTTGGAAAATGTGAAGAAGAACTTTCCCGAAATCAGAAAGAACAAGAAAAGTTTTGGGAGAATTGGGAGAATTAACTCCCAATTTTCTTTTTAGACGTATCACGTCTAAACCGAGGACTTGACGGATTCCCGAAAATCGTGTATAATGTGTACATAAAACAAAGGAGGAAACAAAAAAATGAAAAACTTCGCAAAGGCAATTCTCGATCTCGCACACGATCTCTTCAATATGTACATCGACACGGTGTCGAACGTCCCCGATGCCCGCGGCATGGAAGACTGGTGTGTCGTCGAAAAAGACGGAAAAACTTACGAGGTCCACATGAAAATCTGGTGGGACGAAATCTGACGAAAGAGTTACACAAGGTAAAACTTGTGTAACTTTTTCCCAAAACTCGATTTAGACGTCTTACGTCTAAACCGAAGTCTTGACAAATCTCCGGAAATGATGTATATTATACTTGTAAGTTAAATAAAGAAAACGGAGGTACCCAAAATGTTCAAACTTGAAATTGATTATGTAGATGGCCGAATCGACTCCATCGTCTTCGAGATGAAAGAAGAAGTCGAACTCCATGTCGATCTGAATGCAGACTTTGAAGATGATGTTTGGGTCGGCGCATGGATCGAAGAACTCGGAAAATTCATCTTCTGCGATTGGAACGACCGTTTTGCATTCGGTTGGTAATCCCGAAAGTCACTTCTCCGGAAGTGACGACTATTTAGACGTATCACGTCTAAATAGAGTCTTGACTTTTGGGTTTTGATTTGTTATAATGGACTTGTCCAAAGGACAAGAACAAAAAACTTTTAGGAGGCAACAAAAATGACTATCTCTGTGATCGAACGTAACTACAAACTGCCGGAGGACTTCCGTGAGCGGTATATCGGTTCGCCGTGCAAGTCCTGGGAGGAGGCTCGTGAGCTGGCGTGCGCTCACATGGCTGAGATCGAAGACGTTGCGGACTTCCGCATGGACTACACCGACCACGGCCGTTGCTACACTGCAACGGATCGGAAAACGGGCGAGATCCTCCGTGAGTACTTCCTGACTGTGGCCACCATTTGGTGACCGCAGTCCACTTTCGGGGTATTTAGACGTCTTACGTCTAAATAATCTCTTGACTTTTTCCTGAAAATCGGTTATACTTTACTTGTAAAACAGAAAAGTAAAGGAGTTTTCCGAAATTATGAAAAAACTTTGTGGAATTTTGTGGTTGATCGCCGCCGTCCTAATATTTTCCAGAATTTCTTCCCCAATACCCGCATATGCCGACAACTTTTCCGAAATTTATCCCAATTGTGGGATAGTAAAGGAAATAAATTTAGAGAAAAATACCGTTATTGTGGAAGACTATACAGGAAACTTGTGGGAGTTTTCCGAAATTGAAGACTGGATGATTGATGATGTGTGCGCGATGGTGATGGATAGTAACGGAACAGTTACAATCTATGACGATTTAATTCTAAGTACACGATACTGCGGGCGGGTCGCATGACCCAACCGATTTAGACGTATCACGTCTAAACCCAGGTGTTGACAAATCGGGCTTTCTGTGGTATCATATAGACACTGAAGGGGACGGAGCGGACGACAAAGGGCCGCCGCCCGATATGGAGGTTCTACTATGAAGATCTATGGCATCAATGTTGACGTTACCCGTGGTTTCACCGTTCTCAAGGGCAAGAAGGAGCTGGCCTCGTTCGACAACTACGAGGAAGCCCGCGCCTACGCCGCCGAAGCTGTTGGCCGCTGGATTCGGTACTACGAGGCGAAGGAGGGGAAGTGATTCCCCTTCTTCCCCAACGTGGGGTTTTAGACGTGTTACGTCTAAAAACCAGTATTGACAGATTCGGGTTTATGTGGTATATTATAGACACAGTAAAGGAAGGGAGAACAAAAAAAATGAAAACTTACTACTTCTTTGATAATGATTCCGGCGAAGAGTTCTTCGTAGAAGCCGACAGCACGCCGAGTGCGTGGCGGATCGCCGCTGAGAACGGTTTTGATGAAAACGAAATTGAGTGCCTCGGCACTATGTCCGAGGAAGAAGCTGAAATGTGGGGCTTCGATACTTACACTTGATACGCTGGGCGGCTGTGTCTTACCTCCGGACACAGCCGCATTTTTGACGGGTTTTTAGACGTGTTACGTCTAAACAAAGGGATTGACAATTCTCTTTCTTTATGGTATTATATAGTCACAATAAAGAAGGAGGAAAAAACAATGGCACTTATCAACATGAAAAACGAGGTTATTACAAAATATGGCGAGGACAGTTTCGAGGCAGGATATATTTCCTATGTTTTTGCAAAAAGATCTACAGAATATTTTCTGAATGTTTATCGGGATCTCATGGGGAAGTAATTCCCCTTCCCATATTTAGACGTATTACGTCTAAAATGGGTAGTTGACTTTTTGGGGATTATGTGGTATCATGTAATCACAATAAAGAAGGGGGTAAAACCAAATGAGAAAACTCACATCTGTTAGAAATTATCTGCTCCAGAAGATGGGCATTGAGATGCCCTGGGACAACATCCCCGGCTCGTGGTTTAGCGAGAACGGCCTGCCGATGATCGTGCGCTGCACCTGCTGCAACATGACGATGGCGCTCCCCAGTGCGTTCGTAGATTATGATACCGATGAAATTTTCTGCTACGGCTGCGCTGGCGGGGACTACGAAGACTAAACTTGATACGATGGGGCGGTCGACTCTTCCCTCCGGAGTCGCCGCCATTTTATTATGAGAGAATTTAGACGTATTACGTCTAAAGAAGAAGGTTGACAATTAAAGGATTTTGTGGTATTATATAGTCACAGTAAAGAAAGGAGATAAATCAAATGCAGATTTGTCATTGCATCAAACTCACCGCGCAGGAGAAAACCGCAATTGAAACCGTTCAGGACATCCTTCACGAAATGACAGAGGACAATATGGTTTATACTGACTTTCAGCGGTTCTCAAACGGCGGCAGCCTGGAAGAAATCGAGGCCTGGTTTGCCGATGTTGTCCAGTATCTGGCTGATTTTGGTTTCGGGGAATAAAATCCCCGAAATCTAACTTAGACGTATTACGTCTAAAAACGACTCTTGCAATTTTCCGAAAAGTGTGATATACTTTAACCATCAAATGAAGGAGGTTCCTAAAATGAAAATTGTTCTTAACAAATGCTATGGCGGTTTTGGTGTCTCTGATTTCTGCTATGATCTGCTCGGTGCTGATTCTCCAGAGCGCGAAATGTTCTTTGATGAAGGGAACGCTGGACATGAGAAATTGGCGGCTCTGATTGAGAAGTACGGCGCGAAAGCTCTCAACGGCGAATTTGCCAACTTGGAAGTCTACGAGATTCCTGACGATGTAACCGACTGGGAAATCGAAGAATATGACGGTTACGAAACTCTTCTATATGTGAGAAAAGGGAAAATCGGTCGAGAGTAAAGAAAGGAGAAGTTACAAAATGTAACTTCTCTGAAAATCTAATTTAGACGTGTCACGTCTAAAAACCACTGTTGACTTTTCTCCCATTATGTGATATATTATACTTGTCCCAAGGGGAAAGGGACAAACAAAAAATAGGGTGATGACCGACATCGTTACGCGCACGCGTAGAAAGGAACGTACCATGACCACACGCGAATTCTATCAGGCTGTTGTTGACAACAAGATTGATGCTGACGTGCTGAGCAAGGCACAGGAGCTGATTGACGCGCTGGACGCGAAGAACGCCAAGCGGAAGACCACGCTCACCAAGGAGCAGAAAGAAGCCGCCGCCCGCCGCGAAGCTGTGCTGGCTTTCCTTAAGGAGCAGACCGAACCTGTCACCCGTGACACCATCGCAGGCGTCCTCGGCATCTCTCCCGCACAGGCGACCGCCGCATGCAAAGCACTCGGTGATGCGGTCACCAAGACCGAAGTCAAGGTCGAGAAGTCGAAAAAGATTGCTTACCAGATTTCTGAGTGAGCAAAAGGAAAAGGTTACAGAAATGTAACCTTTTCCCTAAAATACGATTTAGACGTATCACGTCTAAAAAGGGGTATTGCATTTTTCCGGAATTTGTGATATATTATAATCGTTCCAAGGGAAGGAACAAAAAATAATAGGGCGGTGACCGACACCAAGCGCATGAAGCGCAGAAAGGATATTCCCATGACTACTCGTGAATACTTCCAGGCCGTTCTTGACGCTCACATTTCTGACGAAATGGACGAAGCAAGCCGCATCCTCATCGGCAAGCTGGACAAGAAGAATCTCCAGCGCAAGTCCACGCTGACGAAGGATCAGAAGGAGGCCGCCGCTCGGAAGGACGCTGTCCTCAGCTTCTTCTACTCCAATCAGGAGCACCCGATGACTCGGGACGAGATCGCCGCCGCTCTCGATATGTCTCCGGCTCAGGTGACTGCCGCTTGCAAGCCGTTTGTGGCCGAGGGCGCAATCGTTAAGGCCGAGGCAAAGATTGGCAAGTCTCGCCGCATCGTCTACACGATGCCCCGTGAGGAGTAATCCTTACAAAAGAGTTACAGAGTCGGTAACGACTCTGTAATTTTTTTCAAAAATAAAATTTAGACGTGTTACGTCTAAAACCACTCCGAAAAAAGACTTGCAATTTTTAGGATTTTGTGGTATCATATAATCACAAGATAAGGAAGGGAGCAAAAATCATGAAAATCAATTTTGATATGGACGGCACTATTGCCGATCTGTATGGCGTATCTAATTGGCTTGAGGACTTACTGCACGAAGATGTGCGGCCATATGTGGAAGCTCGGCCGCTGGTCAATCTGCAAGCCCTCGCCCGTGTACTTAATCGGCTGATTCGGGCGGGCTACGAAGTGAATATTATTTCATGGACAAGCCGCAACGGCTCGGAAGAGTACAACGAGGCAGTCCGGCAAGCCAAAATCAAGTGGCTACGCCAGCATCTCGCAAGCGTTCAGTTTTCTGAAATTATCATTATTCCCTACGGCACGCCAAAAGAACTTTTCGCTGACGGTATCCTCTTTGATGATGAAGAACACAACAGAGCGGCCTGGGGCGAGGGAGCATATACGGAAAAAGAAATTTTCGAAATTTTGAAGAATCTTTAAACGAAAGGGTTACAGAAATGTAACCCTTTTGTAACTTTTCCTATATTTAGACGTGTTACGTCTAAAACATAGGATTGACTTTCCCGCAATTATGTGGTATACTCTACTTGTCAGTTGGGAAGGGAAGCCAAACCCACTGAACACTATATGAAAGAGGTATTCCCTAATGAAAATCTGTGTATTCGATACTGAAACCACGTCCCTCGACAAGCCCTTCTGCTATAATGTCGGCTATGTCGTCATTGATACTGAGGACTGGTCTACCCTCTGCGCTCGCTCGTATGTTGTGGAGCAGGTATGGCACAATCTGCCGCTCTTCCAGTCGGCCTATTATGCTGAAAAGCGCCCTCTGTACGTTGCCGCAATGCGCGCCCGTACTACCACAATGGACAAATTCGGTTACATCTGCCGCCAGATGACAAGGGATTTTCGCAATTTTGATGTTGAAATTGCTTTTGCTTTCAATTCTTCTTTTGATGAAAAAGTTTTCAATTTTAATTGCGATTGGTACAAGTGCAATAATCCTTTTGATACTGTTCCCATAAAAGACATCAGAGGTTTTGTACATTCTTTCATCGTCAATGATGATTATAAAGCGTATTGCGAAAGATTTTCCCTTTTTACCGATAGCGGTAATTATTCCACAACTGCCGAAACCGTTTACAAGTATCTTTTCAATGATGACTTTACGGAAGACCATACAGCACTTAGCGATGCAAAGATTGAGGCCGAAATTCTGCGGCAGTGCGTTGCACAGGGCGCAAATCTTCGGGAAGAGTATAAAGCATTGCGTTCGATAGAGAGAGAAGAAGAAAAGACTTTGCACATTAAGACTGCCGAGCAAGTTGATTATTACTTTGACTATCGCAAGATTAGAATCAACAAGGGAAAGACCGAGATTACACTCCGGTAACAAAATAAAGAGAAGTGTTACAGAAATGTAACACTTTTCGTTTGGGTAGATTTAGACGTATTACGTCTAAACAACCGTATTGACTTTCATGCGGTTTTGTGGTATATTATAGACACAATAAAGGAGGAATAAAAAATGAAAAAAATTTATGTAGATGAATATGGCAATGAATTTAAAAGCAAAGAAGAATATTTCCAGAAAATCCGTCAAGAAATTGAAGAAGATGGTCAATGGAAAGAAATTATTGCCGAAAATTACCACTTTGAATTAAATTTCAATATTATGGACTGGATCATGGAAAACGCGGGCGAGCAATTTAAAAAAGATTTTGCAAAAGAAATAGAGGAAGCAATTCAATCATATCTTGAAGACCGTTGGTGGAATGTTGAAGAGGCTTGGGTAGACTAACTACCCATTCCTTATTTAGACGTATGACGTCTAAAACTACTACTTGCATTTTATCCCAAAATGTGATATATTATAGACACTAAAGGAGGTAATAAAAATGAAAATTAAAACTGGTTGGATTAGTGAAAATGAATACTGTGTAATAAAACCATTACATAATGGTTGCCGTCAAATTTTATTTATGTCTGCAATGAATTGTGGCCTTGGTCAATGGTATATTTCTGCAGGAATTTTTTCTTGCAATGCAACTTATAAATCTATTACTCATTCGGAAGTATGGAAAACTCCCACTTCCACAAATAAAAAACCTTCTTTTGCAGTAATTCCTATTGCATTAGAAGCATTAGCAGAAATTGAACATGAAATATCCGAAAACTCAAACGGGAAACGGCGATATATTTATATTGATGGCATGGATGAGCGCCGACTGCGTGTATACACTAAAATTCTTGCACGAAATAATTGTGGCTATAAAAAATCAACTAAAAAAAGTACCTGTTGCAATTTACCATTACTTTATAAAAAACTTTAAAGAGGATAAAATCCTCTTTTTCTTTAACTTTATTTAGACGTATGACGTCTAAAACCAAGTGTTGACAATTTCCCGATTTTGGTGTATACTCTACTTGTAAATAAGGGAAGGAAAACCGACAAAACCAGAAAGTGAGGAGTCACATGAAACTTGCTCTTGCTAATGCCGTTCGTACTGCCGTCATCAACCGCCTGTTTGCTTATCTCGCCGACTGCGGCGAGGACGTGGGCATGATTACCTCCAATAGCTTCAACTTTCCCGCTGTCTACGAGGGCGAGGAGTGCTTCGTTGAGGTAGTCGCCAAAGTCGTCAAGAAAGACTCTGACGAGTGCTATCAGGAACGCACCGACTATCAGGCCAAGGTGGTCGAAAAGGCCGAAAAAACCGCCGAGCGTGAGCGGGCCGCCGCTGAGAAGAAAGCAAAGGCTGAGGCAAAGGCCGCCGAAAAAGCAAAAAAGGCCGCCGAAAAGGACTCCGCCGAGGAGTAACAAATCTCGAAAGAACGGTTACAGAAATGTAACCGTTTTTTCATATTTTCTGGATTTAGACGTATCACGTCTAAAAGTAAATGTTGACAGATTCCTAAATTTGTGATATATTATAAACACAAAAGGGAAGTCCAGATTGGTCTGGTGACCGTTCGAGTCGGTAAAGTGGATAACCAAGGGTTCGATTCCCACTTTCCTTTTATTTTAGATATAATAAAGAAAAGGAGTAAATCAAATGTATAGCATCGAAAAAATTATTGAAGGTATGAAACTTATAAAGGAAGGTTGTTCTGAGATTCCTCTTGGAGTTCACATCTGCGGCGAATCAACTTGCCCCCTTGGCTGGCTTTGTTATGGTGAAGCAATCGCGCCACCAGAAGATTGGGACATTCCCACCCCTTCGCCGCACGACTAAGCGCGGCGTCCCTATTTAGACGTATGGCGTCTAAAAACTACTTCAACTTTATATTGACTTTTCCGCGGTTATGTGGTATTATAGTCTTGCAAGTGAGGAAGGGACGCCAACCTACTTGACACTATTAAATGAGGTGCATATTATGACCATCGACCGCCGCCGCAACTACTATCTGACCATCGACACTGAAACCGCCAACGGACTGGATGATCCCATGATGTACGACCTAGGCGGAGCTATTCACGACCGCCAGGGCAACGTATACGAGACCTTCAGCTTCGTTATCTATGACATTTTTTGCGCTGATCGTCAGCTGTTTGATACAGCGTACTACGCCGAGAAGCGGCCGATGTACGAGGCCCAGATCGCCGCAGGCCTACGCAAGATTGTTTCCATCTACACGGCGCGCCGCCACGTTGCCGACCTTTGCAAAAAGTACAACGTCAAGGCAATCATCGCCCACAATGCGCGCTTTGACTATCGCTCTACCAACTACACCCTGCGATATGTCACCAAATCAAAAACGCGATACTTCCTCCCCTATGGCGTCCCGATGTGGGACACCTTGAAGATGGCACAGGATACCATCTGCAAACAGCCGACTTACATCCGCTTCTGTGAGCGCAACGGATACACCAAGCAAAACGGAACGCCGCGCGCGACTGCTGAGATCCTTTATCGGTACATCACACAGAATGTAGACTTTATCGAAGACCACACGGGCCTCGAAGATGTACTTATCGAAAAAGAAATTTTCGTGCGGTGCATGAAACAGCACAAGAAAATGAGGAAGGGAGCGTTTGAGAAGTAAACAAATTGTAACGGAGTGTAACCACTCCGTTATTTTTTGCGAAATCGGATTTAGACGTACTACGTCTAAATAGAATAGTTGACTTCTTCCGGATTTTGTGGTATATTATATACAGAAAGTGAAAGGAGAATAAAAATGAAAACAATTGCTTCTGCTTGTGGTTTTGCTTTTGGTAGATGTATGAAATTTTATCTGTTTTCAATGCTTCCTGCAGTTTGGTTTTGGTTTCCCGTGCTTTGTGCCGCAAAATATTTGGATAAAAAAGGAGAATAAAAAATGAAAATCTCTATTGATTATGATGAATTAAAAAAGACTCTTTCCAAATTGATTGATGCGGGAGAAAGTTGTTTCACTTGCCCCTATTATGATGAATGCAACGGCACAGAAGATTCTGATGAATGCGCTGAATTATTCATCGACCAACTTGCAAAGGAGTAAATAAAAAGGATTATAAAATAAATCCACTTCACCACTTTAATGTGGTGAAGTTTTATTTAGACGTATTACGTCTAAATAGAGTAGTTGACTTATTTCGAATTTTATGATATATTATAATCACAACAGAGATAAAGGAGATTAAAAAAATGATTACAAGATGGTATAATCAAGATAGTATTGAGGCAGTCTTGGCTTCTACTTACGCAGGTGGTAAAGGTTACTGGTTTGAACTGTTTTTTGGTTGGCGGCAGACTAACTGTAAAGGAGATTCAAGATTTGTTTTCAGTCGTAAAGACTGGGAAAGAATTGATACAGAAATTGAATATTACAAAAAGTTTGTGGCTTAAAAACCACAAATTTTTTTAAACCGACGATTTAGACGTATGACGTCTAAATTCCACTTTTTGCAAATTTTATCTCGCGTCAAATTTCGTCTCTTGCATCGGTACTTCCAAATTTCGTCCACGTCAAATTTCAACTTTCAGTGCGGCTGCAAAAAGCTGCAAAAGCTGGGAGCTGGGAAATTCAATGCAGCTGGGAGCTGGGCGGGCGCCCGAAATTCTGTCGCAAAAATTTGACAAGGCCGCAGCTGGAAACGTTTTCTCATTTGTTAAATTGCACAAAAATATTTAAAAATTTGACAGAAAATTTTGGTATTTTGCCATACGTAAAAAGTCTTGACAAAATTAAAATTTTATGATATAATATTATTAGAAAAAATAAAGAAGGAGAAATTAAAATGGCAAAGAAAAATATCACTGATGAACTGCGTGCCAATTTCACTGCTGATCTTGCGGATTTCCTGAGCCAGAAGTATGACGTGGACGTTTGCCAGACCGCGGCCGGCACTCTCATGATTCCTACCGTTGATTCCGAAGGCGAAGACCGCTGGGTAAAATTTTCCGTCATCATACCTAAAGAAGCCGATGAAGAAAACGGTAACGATGGCTACTCTCTTGCTCGCGAGTATCAGCTGAAACTGGACGCCGCGGCTGAGCGCAAGGCCCGCAAAGAATCCGAAGCTGCGGCCCGCGCTGAAAAAGCAGCCGCTCGGGCGCAGAAAAAGTCCGAAAAAACCCAGAAATAAGCATGAAAAACTTGAAAAAACCTTAAATTTATGGTAAAATTAAAGGGGAAATATAAATAAAGCGCGAAATTTCCCCTTCAAATCTTAAAATTCTCTACTTAAATCTTGAAAAAACATAAAATCTGTAGTATAATATATATAGAAAGTGAGAGAGAAAGAAAAAATAAACTCTCTCCCTAATAAATAATTTAATTGAACGGGTCGCAACCTAATAGCGAGAAAGAGGTATTGCCCTATGACTACTCGTGAATTCTACAACCAGATCGCCAATCTCACCAACGTTGACTCCGCTCTCGTCGAGTTCGCCACCGATGCCCTTGCTAAGATGGATGCCCAGGCTGACGCCCGCAAGGCTAAGGCCGCTGAGAAGTCTGCTGCAAAGCAGGCCGAGAAGGCTCCGATCCGCGATGCTCTGCTGATGGCGATGGATTTCGCCGAGAACCCGAAGACCGCTTCGATGCTTATTGCCGATGCTGGTCTGGAAGAGACCGTGAAGCCCGCTTCTGTTCCGTCTCTGCTTCGTCCGCTCGTTGAGTCCGGTATCGTCCTTAAGGTCGATGTGAAGATCACCGGCAAGGGTACCCAGCGCGGCTACGTCAAGGCGTGAGCCGTATTCAATAAAGAAAGAAAGAGAACCTACTCGAAAGAGTAGGTTCTTTTCTTATACGTTTTTAGTTTTGAGCCTATGTTTTCGCGCGGCCGACCCGTCAAATTTTAATAAACGGATTTCAGTTGATACGTCTAAATAACGTATCAAATTTTTTCTACGTATTTTTATGAAAGTTAGAAATTTTTTCAAAAAAATATAGGGTTCGCGTCCGAAAAAGCTGGAAAAAGTTCGAAAATTTTCCCAAAATAAAAATTTGAAAAGATTGGATTTTTGGGGCCAGAGACAATTCATCCCATTATACCCATAAAAACATACTAAAAATCCCTTTGGGACATGTCCGACCTCGTCCGGAACACAAGACCCGTATTGAACGTATAAGTTTTTCGTATACGTATTTACGTACACGATCCACGTATACGAAGTATAGGAATACGTATAAGTATTACTTATACGTTTATCGTATTTATTTCTTCGTGTACGCCCCGATTCGTATAAGTTCGCGCCATACCCATTTACTTATACGTATTACTTATACGTTCTTCGCGCTCGATTTTTCGGAATTTTTCGCGCGTAGGTATAACCCGTTTAAGTTTTTATTTGCGCGCTATCCCTAAATAATATATGTATTACGTATACGTATTACTTATACGGTTCTACTTATACGTTCGCGCTCATCCCCGTATATCATATACGTATTACTTATACGTTTATACTTATACGTTTGTACTTATACGTCTCGCTGCAACCTTCACGTCACGCTTCGCGTGACGCTCCATTTGCGCTCGATTCCTTTTCTCTTTTTGGGGAATTTAAAGTGGATTCGTTAAACCTATATTTAATACTTTTAATTTCCTATCTTTTGTCTTTATGTAGAATTTATTAGGTAGTCATTCTAATTTTTTACCGAATTTTCTCTCCGAAATTTTTGGAAAATTTAAATACGAAATGGGCGGCCGAGTCATTGGTTTTGACTCAGTCGCCCAAAATTTATACGTTTGAAATTACCATACAGATGAGATCCGGCTTACCTTCTCCCATATCATAAACTTCCGTTCTCACTGATTTAGCGAGCTTATCAATTCTATTTCCGTCTTCATCTTCAAGACTTATATAGACAACCGCATCATCATAGGCATTCTCTAAAAGCTCAAAAAGTTTCTTAGCTGTCATTTTCTAATTCCCCCACTTCGAGATACGCTTTCTCAAGCTGTTTACACGAGTTCGTAAGATAATCACAACAATCATTAAACTCACGTTGAGCACGTAGTCTCGCGGCCTTGGCATCAAGATACTTTTTACACGCCCGTTTCCATCTAAGGAAAGCAATCTTTTGGTTACAACGGGCCGCCGCGAGTTTACATCCATACTCGAAATCAAACGTATCATTTGGATGGCACTTAGCTTTTCCCTTTACAGTGCGGCCTGCGAATGTACTAATCGCAATCACTTCATTTCCATGCTTTACATATCTATAATTTTTAAACTCACTCATTTTCTTCATACTCTTCCTTCGTTACTTCTTCCCAATAACAATAATCCATTGCATCATCGTAATATATGGTACGATCATCTTCATCTTCCCATTCTTCTCCCCAACCTCGCGCAACATACTCATAAGTTTCTGCGTTTTCGGCGGCCAGATCATAGGAATACTCATCAATTTCTTTTTCGGTTACTTCATCTGGAAACGCTACATACTCTTCATAATCAGTACCAGCATATCCAGTTGAACCAGTAAATCTAATGTACTTCATTCCTTCTCCTTCGATCAGTTTTAATTGGATGGCAGGGGCGCTGAGAATCGAACTCAGACCTACGGTTTTAGAGACCGTAGTGACTTACCTTTACACCACACCCCAGTATTTAAAGTTCCTTTATGGGAATCCACTCACACCACTCTACAATCGCATCATCTGGATCTTCTCCAGCTTCAAGCGCACTATAAAGTATATCTTGAATATGGAATACTTCCCCATTCTCTAAATTGATTATACGATCTTCAAACGCAATTCCTAAATTACTAACCCCATCAATTTTAAATCTGACTTCTGTTGGGCCAGGATACCAAACATCAACTAATTGTCCTAACATTCTCCTTTCCTACCTAAGTTTTATTTTCTAAACTTATTATAGCATAGAATCCAACAGAAGTCAAACTTTTACTTTCGCGGCCGAGCCATCAAGCTAGATCTCGATAGAACTCCTTTGCATATTCTTCCATCACAGCGATACCCGCTTCAGATGCTCCATCATAATAAATTCCAATCCACTTCGCGCACTACTCTGCGGTTTTTGCTTCTTC